>Ga0207433_10010509_pt1 | contig 14387 bp, 12 predicted proteins | sample YelNatPaOPGAMG01_FD_187559 | JGI IMG/M metagenome (GOLD analysis project Ga0207433, IMG submission 187559) | Hot spring thermophilic microbial communities from Obsidian Pool, Yellowstone National Park, USA - OP-RAMG-01 (SPAdes) (version 3) | ecosystem: Environmental > Aquatic > Thermal springs... | reverse complement strand
GCTAACGCTCCTCGCAATGACTGGACGGGGTCATTGCTTTTAATTCCCCTTTTTTAAAAGGGGTGGCATTTTTGCCTTTCTTTGAAAGGCAAAAATGACGGGGTATTTATAATAAATGTCTTTAACTCCACTTGAATTTCTATAAATCAACAAATTAAACGATAAAACCGAACCGACACTAAATTTTAAACGGTCTTAAATTAATTGGGTTAATTTAATTAATTGAATTAATTGAAAGTAAAAGTTAGATTTCCTTGAAAAGCTGAGTTATTGGCATCTGCGGCATTGCCGTTAAATAAATCGCTTAAACATGTCTGTCCGCCGCCTATATTAAAAACCGCATTTCCGCTTGCGCTGACCCCAGATATAGAATTTTCTAACGAATTGCATATATTTAAAGCCTGCGCATTGGTCATCTGCGGGGCATTTATCCCTATTATATACGTATATTGTCCGGGGTTTGAATTTGCAGAGATAACATAACCCTCTATGAAACCGGGGTTCGGCGGGGTTACGTCATTTCCGCTGACTGTCCAAGAAGCAGGAAGAAGGTTATCTTCCTGCATAGCATAAGGAAGGGACACACCCGGAGGCGGTATAATGCTTCCGCCGTTTACCTGTATATAGGAATTTACGGCAGATTCGATTTTGGTAATGGACTGAACCGCCGCGGTAACGTTTGACGAACCTATCAGCCCGTTGTAAACCATCAGCCCTCCGGCAGACAGTATTCCTACAACTATCATTGCTACTATAATCTCCATTAAAGTAAAACCATCGCTGCTTTTTTTAAATCTCCCGAACATATTTTAACGCCTCCTTAATTTTATTTTTGTTATTGTTATTATTATTGTTGTTATTGTTGTCGTTGTTGTTTATCGTGAGCGATTAATTTATTAATTTATTAATAATTTGCGGGCAATCCGACCATCCCTTGAATAAGAGGCAAAAATAACGAAAAAAACATTAAAAGCAGAAAAAATACCACCGAAACCACGGCTGCGAAAAATAATCCTTTTGTAAATATATTCATATACCGGCTTGATTTTTCTTTAAATTCCTGTGACAGCGTCTGAACCGTTTCCGTTAAAAATCCTCCTATTTCTGCATATCCGATAGATTCGACGACATCATCCGATAAAAAATCTGCGTTTGCCAATGAATCGCGCAAAGTTATCCCCTTCATTAAATCTGCATAAACTAATTCAAATTTATTTTTAAAATAAGGCTTGGAGGTATTTTTTCTGAAATAATTAAATACGGCATTGACCGTAACACCGGACTGAACCATTAAAGAAAACTCGTAAAAAATCCAATTGAGATAGGTGTAATTAACAATGTTTTTGATTTGAGGAATATTAAATATAAACGATAAAGTTTTTGTTTTTATGCGGAACAAGTCTGAAACGAACACGGAGACGATCATTGCCGCCAAAATTATGCAATAGATAAAAATATTTTTTAAATAAGCGAAAAAGCTCAAAATATCTTTCGTGGACTTCGGTATATGAGGGAATTGACTGAAAAAAGAAGCAAAAGTAGGAATTATATAATATAAAAAAACCGAAAATGCGATAAAGAGCAGAAAAAACAGGAAAGCCGGATATGCCAACGCTCCGGTTATGCTTTTTCTGTAAATATTTTTAGCGCCGAAATATTCCGAAATTTTTAAAAAAGTCTGAGGGTAATCGCCTGTCGAATCTGCTAAATCTAACAGTGAAATTACAATTTCTTCAAAGTTATTTAAAACAAAAATTTCTTTAAGCGATTCGCCTTTATCTAATAGGAAAATGCATTCGTTAATAAGTTTAAGCCGGTTTTTCGATTTTGACTGTTTATGATTATAATAAAGCCATTTTACCGGATAAAATAATTTGCTCTCCCCGCCTGCAAAAGGTTTTTTATTTTCCTTATTCATATAACTTAACGCTTTCACCACGGAACCGGTAGATTTAGACAACTGGCAGAATTCCGTAAAAAACACGGAAAGTTCATTATCTTTCATGCCCGCATTGCGAACAGGGCGCAGTATATCTAAAAATATGTTCGGAATAACAATGACGGGCATATATCCTTCCTGCATTATCATCGATTTTGCCTCGGATTGGCTCTCCGCCTTAATATTTTTTACAAGACCTGCGCCTTCCGGAGTATAAAATTTTATTAAATAATTTTTAACCATTTTCTTTAGCCGGTTATAACGTATAATGTTATTTTGACAGATTAAAATATGTCTGCGGGTCTATTTCTCCGTTGACTAATTTATTAAACGATTGAGTTTTTAGAGATTCAAAATTAGATAAACCCGTTAAAATTTCTTCTAACGGCGAAGGATTGGAAAGAACCGTCAAATCCCTGTATATTTCTTCTTTTACGGCGTCATTGAATTCCGCTATTTCAATTAACGGTTTTCTTTTGGCATATCCCGTTCCTCCGCATTTATTGCAATTTTTTTCGCCTCTTATATAAACCGAATCGAAACCGGAAATTTCTCGTAAGTTAGCCTTTAACGGCATTGACGCGGCAAATTTAAAACTTTCCTCTAAGGCACATCTGTACACAGGCGGCAAATGAGCCGCCATAACTTTTCTTTTGCAATCCGGACAAAGCGGATTGTAAAGCCTCTGCGCGGTTACAAACCTCAAAACTGAAAACAGCTGCGCCAAATCTACGTTAAGCGATTTAAACCTGCTGAATATCGAAAGCGAAGAATTGGTATGCAGAGTCGTAAGAACGAGATGTCCGGTTTCTGCGGCTATCAATGCGTGTTTTGCCGTTATCTCGTCCCTTATCTCACCTATCATCATAATATCCGGTTCGCTCCTTAGCATAATGCGGACAGCTTCCGGATAACCAAAATCTTCCGATATATTCATCTGGGTAATATTGGATTCTCTTAGTTCTATTTCTACAGGGTCTTCTATCGTTATGACAGGATTCTTCTTCTGCGACAAAAGTTTTAACATTGCGTAAAAAGTCGTAGTTTTGCCGGAGCCCGTAGGTCCGGTAGAAATAATCAGCCCATGCGGATGTATATAAGATTTTTTTAATAATTCAACTTTATCGTCCGTAAATCCTATAGATTTAAAATCAAAAACCTTATTAAGCCCATGAATTCTTAAAACAGCTTCAAAGAGAGACGATTCTTTATCTAATTTTGAAGAAATAGGCAAAAATGCGACTCTTATATTGACGCGCATTCCTTTATAAAAATTAGAAACGAATACAAATTTTGCATCCAGTCCTTGTCCTTTTTTTAAGGTTATCTGGCAATTCCCGGCTATTATATTTATTATTTTCCTGCCGGATTCCATGCTTAAAATCCTGATGGTTTCCTGGCTTATTTCCGTATCCATTATGACCATATAAAAATTTTCGGACCGTTTGATTCTTATATTGGGAGAGCCTTTCAATAAAGCAATTTCTAAAGCTTCTTCTAAAATTTCTTTTTCGGAAGATACTGTTTTGCTTATAAATATTTGGTTAAGCGCTTCATAAATTTTTCTTTTTGTTGAAAATCCTATCTTAAATTTTTTTAAATTTTCGTCGAATGCCATTTTTTCGGAAAAATTTGCCGTAATTTCACTGCAAATTATATAAGGAACATTTCCTTTTCTTACGGCTACTGCCGGAATATCGTAAAGAAAGGCAAAACCGAGTTCTTCATTTTCCCGCTTATCTATATATAACGAAAGGCTGTTTAATTCGCTGAAGAATTCTCTGCCCGAATCGTAAGCTATATAAGCAGATACATCCGAATCTGCAATATAACCGCTTTCTATTAAAATTTCGCCTAATCTTTTTTCGCTTACCGACTGAACTAAAAGAGCTTCTCTCAGCTGGGTTTCAGTCAATTTTCCTTTAGATATTAAATATTCGCCTATCTTCATAAAATAAAAAGAAATAAAAAGCCTATAAAGTTTATAAAGTTATTTTAGGTGTCAGCATAATAAGAAGGTCTTCCTTCTGGCTCGAATCGTTTACAGAATTAAATAAATCTCCTAACAGCGGGATTTTCGACAATATAGGAATGCCGTATCTATTTTTTGTTTTATCGGTCGTTAATATGCCGCCTACAAGTATCGTAGAGCCAGATTTTACGTTAACGGTATCGGAAAAGCTTTTCGACTCTATTACCGGATTGCTGAAACTGTCGCCGCTGACGGAAAAAGACTGGTAACCCGTTATAGAATTATCGATAAGGCTTAAAGTAACGGATACCGAATTGTTTTTAAAATTTATATGCGGGGTAAAGGATATGGAAAGTCCGGTCTGAACCTGCGAAATTACGGGATAGGTTTCTGTCTGCGACAAACTTAAAGCCATGGTCTGTATGCTCGAAATATACGGGGTTATAGTTCCGGATGAAATCAGCCTCGTCTGTCCGTCCATTAAAACAAGCCTCGGCTGGGATATTACATTAACCGTCCCCTGAGTTTTAAGCGCATTTAAAATTGCACTGCTGTTTCCCGAGCCGCTAAAACCGATATAAGGTGCATTTGATATATTATTGCCGGAGGCAAGCTGAGCATCAACCGATATCGAATCGGCGCCGAAAGCATTTGATTTAAAAGCCTGATTAAATAACAGATTCCAGTTTATGCCGGTTTGAAACCCTTTGTTTAAACTTACGTCAATCACCTCTACTTTCAAAAAAACCTGTTTTGAAAGAAATTTATCAATTCTTTTGATGTATGCGGAAACTTCGCGGACGTTGGAAACCCTGTCTTTAACCCATATTAATCCGTCTTTGGGATTAATGAAATATTTTCCTTTTTTCGTTAGCATTTCTTTAATATTCCTTGAAATAATCCCGTATAGACTGTCGGATTCCGAAAGCGTCAGGGAAATAGAGCCGGACGAGCCGGAAGACAGCGCGTTGCTTTCGTTAGCATTGCCAGAAGAATTTAAGGAATTTGCCGCCCCCGCCTCAACCGGCTGGACGCTTCCGTTATTCTGACCGCCCTGCATCCCGGCAGAATTATAATTATTTATATTATTATTGTTATTGCCGTTCTGACCGTTTATACCGGCAATCCCAACGGTGGACGAAAAAGACGACAAGAGGTCGGAAACAGGAATATGAAACGTTTTCTCTTCTACCGCGTAAACATACAGCATTCCGTTTTTATAATTATATTTAAAACCGTTGGAGATTATTAAACCTTTCAGTATTTTATATAAAGGAACATTCTTGTAATATGCGCCGTTTTTCAGTTTATCCGGAAAACCTCTGTAAATAACAAAAGGAATTCCTGTTTCCCGCGATAAAAGCATTAATGCCGATTTAACACTGCCTCTGCCGGCAAGGGATACTTTTTGTTTAAGGAAACCGGGGACAAAATTTTTATTTATATTTTTATTTATATTTTTTTGGCGTTTAATTTTTTTTCTATCCGCAATTTTTTTATTATTTATAGGTATAACTTCCGGTTTTGCAAGCCTAACGCCGTATTTTTTAAGCAAAACGCTTAAATTATCGCTCTTCGCATTATAGGGCGGTTTGCCGAAGGCAAAATTCACGCTTAAGAGCAGGCTTAACAGCAGGCACTGAAACGAAAACGGCAAAATTAACAGATATTTATTTTTCATCATACTTTTGTTTTTATAATTAAATTAATTTTTTATTTTTGACATAATTTAATTATATTTTTTTAATGTTTCGATATTATGACGGTTCTGTTTCGTTTGTATTAAATTTTTGTTAAAATAATGTTACAAAATACATTTAACGGTTTATGCCTTGAGGATTTGCGGATTTTTATACTAAAAAGAAAAATTAAGGCAGGTATATTTTAAAGAATTAAATAATCGGCGGAAGACGGCTAAAAAGCGGCTGCCCAAATAGCCGATGACGGTTAAAGAGGCTGTCCGATAAGGCTGTCGATTTGACAGAAATCGGTATAAATGATATTATTTAAATGAATATATTTTTCTTCTACGCGTTCATAGCTCAGTTGGATAGAGCAACAGCCTTCTAAGCTGTGGGTCGCAGGTTCGAATCCTGCTGGACGCACCATTTAAAAGCGCTGTAATATAATGATTATTTGGTATTTTAAAAAAGGAGGGGCAAAATGTTTAGAAATGTTATTTTAGCTTTTATTGCTGTTTTTATCGCTTTTCCGGCAGTTGCAAATGCGGCGTCTTCATGGTCAACACCTTGCGGATTCGGCAACTACAGAGGGACTTCATATCTTTCTTCACCTTGCAGTTCGTCTTACAATTGCTGTATGCCCGGCAGAGAACCGGCTAAAGTTAAAACTGCGGTTAAAAAAGCTGCCGTCAAAGAACCGGCACAGCCGAAAAAAATTGCAACGGTTCCTAAACCGGTTAAAAAATCCGCTTACAACATAAGCGCCAGATTAAACGATATCTACTTTGCATTTAATTCGTCTGCGCTGACAAATAAAGACAAAGCTATTCTTAAAAGAGACGCATTGTATTTAAAAAATAATCCTGATATAAGGGTCCAGATTCAGAGCCATTGCGACATAAGGGGTTCTTACGCTTACAACAAGGCTCTTGGCTTAAGAAGACTTAATGCTGCAAAATCTTATTTGGAAAATCTCGGGATTAGCGCAAACAGATTAGAATCAAAAAATTTCGGTAAAACCGACCCGATCTGCCGTGCGCATAACTCTCATTGTTACGCAATCAGCAGAACAGATCATTTTGTAGTAATTTCAAGATAAAACAAAAATAGAAGTAAAAAAAACGGGAGCCGGACTCCCGTTTTTTTTACTCGATAATTTTAATCACTTTCTCGGTATCCATTCTTGGAGACTTAGACTGCCTTTCCACCGGTTTTCCTATGGGAATTAATGCTACAAGATTGTCTGGCTTTTTTATTCCCAGTATGCTTTCTATCTCCGGCTTGGCGATTAACGGACCGGTCATCCAGCAAGCCCCTAAACCTTCATTGTGTGCAATAAGCAGAATATGGGTTATAAAGCTTGAAACTCCTTGAAGCCCCGGATTAACTATAAATTTTCTGTCATAGTTTCTGTCTTTGTCAGCCTTTTCAAGTATTGAATCAAGGCTTCCGACATACGGCTTTTGAACAACCGCCAGAACGACCGGAGCTTCGTTAAAGAATGCGTACACGCCGGGAGCGTCTTTGCCGGTTATCTTTTTATAAATTCTTTCGACTTCGGCTCTCATAGTATTAAGGATGCCTTTATTTTTAATTATATATGTAAACCAGTTTTGGGCATTGCCTCCGCTTGGAGAGTTAATCGAAATTTCGATGATTTTCTTAACTTGATTTAAATCTAAATCTTCCTGTTTAAATTTTCTAATGCTTTTTCTTGTCTTAACGGCTTCTTCGATGTCCATACTTTCCTCCAGTTATGAATGCTTTTTTGCCGGCGTAAAATCAAAATATAATTTTCAATTGATTTCAATCTAAAATATATAATATACTATAATCGAAGTCGGAATATTATTATAAATTCGTAAGATTATTTCTATATTATCATATAAACTTTAAAAATAAAACGTTTAAGCGTTTAAAACAAAATGGAGCATTCTTTCAAACTGTCTGACATTAAAGGAGTGGCGGTCAAGGATATCAAAAAACATGTTGACGAACGGGGCTGGCTCGCGGAACTATACAGGAGCGACGAATTAGAGGAGTCTATCTTGCCTCAAATGTCTTATATCTCCTTAACTATGCCGGGAATAACGAGAGGTCCTCACGAACACAAATATCAAACCGATTACTTTTGCTTCATAGGTCCTTCCGATTTTAAAATTATATTATGGGATAACAGGAAAGATTCCCCGACTTATCTAAACAAAACTATACTGTTTCTCGGTGAAAACAAGCCCTCGGCGCTTATAGTTCCTCCCGGAATTGTTCACGCATACAAAAATGTGGGCGGAAAAAACGGACTTGTTATTAACGCCGCAAATAAACTGTTTGCCGGCAAAATGAAGAAAGAGCAAATCGACGAGATCAGATACGAAAACGACCCGAATGCTTTTTTTGTTTTTGATTAGGTTTTTATTTGCAATATAATTGCATTATACTCTCAATAATTTTGTATTTCTATAATTTAAAGCCTCCAGAACCGAATCGGCGTCGATTTCTTTTTTTCTGTCCAAATCTGCTATAGTTCTAGAAACCCGCAATATTCTGTAATACCCTCTTGAAGATATATTTAACCTTTTAACTGCGCTTTTAGCCAATTCCAAGGCTGAATCTGAAACTGCAAAATATTTTTCTATATCCGAACTTTTTATCGAAGCGTTAAATCTGATTTCTGAGCCCTCAAATCTTTTAAGCTGTATCTGCCTCGTTGTTTCTATTAAATTTTTAATTTCCGAAGAATTTGCCGCTTTTTTATTTACCGTCAATTTATCTAAATCTGTCGAATAAACTTCTATGAATATATCAAATCTGTCAAGAATCGGTCCCGATAATTTAGAATAGAATTTATAAATTTCTGCGCTTGAACATCTGCATTCATGCTTTGCATCTCCGTAGTAACCGCAAGGGCAGGGATTCATTGCCGCAACCAGCATAAAATTGCAAGGCAGGACTATTGAAAAACGGCTTCTCGACAGATTTATAGCCTTGTCTTCCATGGGCTGCCTTAAACTGTCCAGCGTTTTTTTGCTTAATTCGGAAAACTCATCAATAAACAAAACACCGTTATGGGCAAGGCTTATATCGCCGGGAAGCGGATTTGACGCTCCGCCCCCTATTAATCCGGCAATGGATACAGTATGATGCACCGAAATAAAAGGACGAATCGCGATAAGCCCGGTCTCGTCGCTGGTCTTTTTATTCGAAAAACTGTAGATATTAGATGTTTCTATTGATTCTTCAAGCGACAGAGGCGGTTGAATCCCCGCAATGCTTTGAGCCAACATTGTTTTTCCGCTGCCGGGAGGACCTACCATTAAAATATTATGATGTCCCGAAACGGCAACCACAATCGCCCTTTTTGCCAGCTTCTGCCCTTTAATATCCGAAAAGTCCGGATAATTTTCTCCGTTCCTTTCTTTATTGTTTATATCGGAGATAATCTTTTCGAAAGAAGGCGGGGTGTCGCAGTCTTCCGGGCTATGTATATAAATCGAGCCCTCTTCTGCACCGGCGGCAATTTCCTTCGGTCCATCCGGCGTCCGCATACCCGAAATAAAAGCGCATACATCTTTCAAATGGCTGAAGGCAAGAAACCCCACCCCCAGAAACCTTGCGGAATTTATATTTTCATAAGGAATTATAAGCTTTTTATTTAATTTTTTGGCAAGAATTCCTAATGCTATAACGCCGTTAACTTTCTTTATTTTGCCGTTTAAGGAAAGTTCTCCGGCAATAATATAATCGTTTAAATTTAACGCGCATTTAATCAAACCGGCAGATATCAGTATTCCTAAGGCTAACGGCAGGTCGAAAACGGGACCCTCTTTTCTTAAGTCTGCAGGAGCCAGATTTATAGTAATCTTTTTAACAGGGTATACGAAACCGGAATTTTTTATTGCGGCTTTGACTCTGTCTCTTGCCTCTTTAGTAGAAATATCGGGAAGACCGACTATCATAATTCCCGGTATTCCGTTAGCCATAAAAATTTCTACATTGACTAAAACAGCATCAATGCCGATGAAAGTAGCGCTGTTAAGAGATGTGACCATCAAACAATATCCTTTTACAATAATTTAGCGTATCTTTATTATTATAAAAAGATATTATTTCAGAATTATGAAGGATATATTACAATCGCGTTAAATTTTTGTTGCATTTCTGTTAAGCTATACTTTCCAACCCTTATCCAGCGCAAGTTTATATAATTCCGCCATTGCGTCTTTTACGCTTTTTAAATCTTTAAGGAGGGTTGCGGAAACTATATAGTCGAAAGCATCCTCGTAAAATTCTTTGAAATCGCCAATTATATTCATCGATCCTTCAAAATCGGTTCCGGGTAAAAATAAATAGACAAGATTATTTTTAACCGATACAACATCCGAGTCTCTTAAGACTCCTTCTAAAGTTTTTATAAAATCGTCGTTGTATTTTGCTATATTAAGGATCGTCAGTCCCACATAGTTGATAGAAACTATGTCTTCGGCAAGTCCAAGCTCTTTTTTGATTCTTCTCATATTAGACACGGAATGCTCCAAAACTGTTTCAAAATATTCAAACGGAATAATTTTTGCCATATTCGACTCCTTAATATATGATTATATATAATTATTTTATACTATATTATATCAGAAAAAATATCTGAAAATAGCTTTTTCGGCTACACCGCCGCCTTCTATCCTCCAGACCGGATTTTCTATTACGAGGGCGGATAACGCTATTTTCTTTCCTTTCATCTCGCCGAACCCCGCGAACCATTGATAGAGCCCTTTAGGATTATTGCCGGATATCGTTCCCGTTTTACCTCCGGTAATAACTCCGGGAAGCATATATCTTCCGGATGTGCTGTAGAAATCCGCATGGGCTATCCCTTTAGTAATGGTCGCTATCATCATCCGCTTTAAAACCGCCGCTGTTTTAACCGTTATCGGAACGCTTAGGACTTTAGGTTTTTTATGCATATATACTACTTTACCGGATGAAGATATAATTTCTTTTATTATATACGGTTCGACTATTTTACCTCCGTTAACCACGGAACCTGCGATTAACGCTGCAAGGAGCGGGGTTATTTTTACGTTTTTGAAACCTGCTCCCGTAAGTTCTAACTGATAAAATTTTCTTGGAATATATGCTTTGCTTTCATGAAGACTCAAAATGAAAGGTATTTTCCTGTTGAAATAAAATTTATTAAAATAATCGGTTAATAGTTTCCTGCCTACATAATATCCGGCAACTTTGCCGAAAGCAACATCGCATGATTTTGCAAAAGCCTGCTTAAAGGATATGGTATTAGACCCAGTACTTATATTCTGTTTCCAATACTTCTTATCTGTCCCATACATTGTTCCATTAAAGCAAATATTAAGTCCCGGGTAAAAACCTTTTGATTCTATCGCGGCTGAAGCTGTTATTATTTTAGCTAACGAACCCGGAGGATAAGCGATAAGAGGGGAGATTTCATCGGACATATTTTTATTATTAGAATAAGATGCAAAACCCAGCACTGCTCCCGTATCGGGATTTACGGCGGCTAAAACCCCGAAAGGAACCGAATATTCTTTAAAAATCTTTTCAGTCTCCTTTTGCACCGCCGGGTCAAGTGTGTAAACCACGGTATAGCCGCCTATTTTTTGAACATAGCGGCCATCCATAACAGTTTTAAATACAGGAGGGTTATACTTGAAATATTTCTTTAACGATCCGGCAGATTTAACATCGGCGATATCGAAATCAGAATTAGAAAATTTTTTGCCGGACAAACCGTCTTTAATAAATACTATAGGTCTGATTCCAGTTCCTTGCACTTTTTTATTTGCGGCAAGAAAAACAGTTTTTCCGTAAAAATAAAGCACGGAAGATCCGTAAAAAAGTAAAACTGCAAATGTAATTATTGCTGTATATTTTATAAGATTGATAAATTTGTTTTTTTTGCCTTTTTTTCTATTAAGCGTTTTTTGATATGATTTCCAATCTTTTATTCTTTCCATTCCCTTTTTATAGTTATTTTGAATTTTTACCGCCTACTATTATTGAAGGAATTCTAAGGGTAGGCTGGGCATCTGCTACAGGAACTCCCTGTCCGTCTTTTCCGCATGTGCCTATTCCGAAACCCAAATCGTTTGCCACCATATCGATATTTTGTAATATCTCCGGTCCGTTTCCCATAAGGGTAGCGCCGCTGACTGCCTCACCTGCGACCCCGTTCTTTATAACATAGCCTTCCATAACGTCGAATACGAAATCTCCGGTAACGGTATTTACCTGTCCTCCGCCCATTTTTTTTACGAAAATGCCGTTATCTACGCTTTTTATAATATCTTCCGGATTGGATTTTCCCGGGGCAATCATGGTATTAGACATTCTGACTATCGGAACATGCTCGTATGACTGCCTCCTGCCGTTGCCGGTCAGTTCATATCCGTATTTGATATTTGAAAGCCTGTCCGACATATATTTTTTAAGGATGCCGTTCTCGACCAGAACATTCCTGCCGGAATAGGTTCCTTCATCGTCAAACCTGTAAAAACCGCGTTTACCGGCTAAGGAAGAATCGTCTATAACGGTTATCAGGTTAGATGCAACCTGTTCCCCTATTTTACCCGAATATACGCTTAAACCGTTTCCGGCAATATCAGCCTCCAAACCGTGTCCTATTGCCTCATGTATCATAGTGCCTCCTGCTTCGCTTGATAATACGACGGGCATAGTTCCGGAAGGCGCAAACGGGGCTTCGAGCTGGGTCAATGCTCTGCTTAAAGCTTTTCGCGCAATATCTTCCGGAGCGTTTTTATCGAAAAATTCAAATCCGATAAACCCTCCCGCAGATTCATAGCCTACCTCAACTCTCTCTCCGTTTGAAACTACTGTATGCACAAGAAACGCAAGATTCTCTCTGAAGTCTTTTACGAAATCTCCCTCGGAATTTATTATCATCACGTCCTGCCTGTAATCCGAATAGGTAATATTGACCTGAACGACCCTTTTATCGAATTCCCATGAATATTTAACGGCAGGCTCGACCTTTTTTAACTTTTCGTCTATAGAAACGCCTGCAATATCCTTTATTATATTAAAATCTATTTTCGGCTGTTTTTCGTTAAAATTTAAAGATTTAACAAACCCGGCGTTTTTATAGTCTTTTTTATTAATATCGACTGCGGCGGCTTCCTTTAATTCTTTTGCAATATTTATTAAATTATTTTCTTCAAGGTTATTAGTATAAGCATAATATGTTTTTTTATTTGAGATAAGCCTTAACCCTGCGCCCTGAATCATCCCGTTAATAGCTTTTTCAAGTCTTTTGCCCTCGTTCGATAATAAAGTGGAAATCTTGGATTCTATAAAAATATCTGCGAAATCTTCGTCGCTAAGGCGGGCGCTTTTGATAATTGCATTATAATCTATATCGTTTAAATTCATTTCTGTCCTCTTTAATGTTATATACAAGATAATATAATATCAAAAACTGCGTTTTCAGACAAGACCGAATGTCATATGTCTCTTGTGAAATTGACTTTTATGCCTTTTTTTCTTAAAATAAACCTTATGGACGATACCTCTCTCTACATAAATCTCGAAAGATTTAAAAATAATTTAAACTTTGTAAGGCTTCTTAAATCCGCAAAAAACAAAATAATTATTGCAATTATTAAATCGGACGCATACGGACACGGACTCGTTCCGTCCGCAGAAACCCTTTTTAAAGCGGGAATAGATTTTTTCGGAATTATAAATATCGGCGAAGCCGACGCAATCCTTAAAAAAATCCCCCAGGCTAAACTGCTTATGCTTAAAGGCGTCTATCCCGAAAATTTAAAAGAAGCATCCGAATTAAATTTAAGAATAGGAGTTTTCAGCTTAGATTATCTAAAAATGCTTCTGGATACGGCAAAATCCTCAGGTTTGGATAAGCCTTTAAATATTCACATAAAATTAGATTCCGGAATGAACAGGCTCGGCTTGAATGAAAAAGAGTTAAAATCAGCCGCAGACATCGTTAACGAAAATAAACAGTATTTTAATGCCGAAGGTTTATTCAGCCATCTGTCTTCAGGGGGAAGCGACTTAGATTGGACTAATTTTCAGATAGCTAATTTTAAAAAAATGGTTTCTTTTTTTATTAAAACCGGTATTAAGCCTTTGTACACACATATAAGCGCCAGTTCTGCCCTTATGAACGGCAAAATATGCGAAGATTATTCAAATGCCGTCAGACCCGGAATTATGCTCTACGGATTTAATCCGAATACGCGCATAGGTGAACCGGAATATTCAGCATACGCGGATAGGGAAAAAAACGATACCGACGATACCGATGCCTACGGACTCAAACCGCTGATGACTCTAAAATCCAGGGTTTTGCAGATTAAAAAAGTTAAAAAAGGCGGTTTCGTTTCTTACGATAATACTTTTAAAGCGCCTGCCGATATGACTATCGCAATAATTTCGGCAGGTTACGACAACGGCATACCGAGGCTTATGTCCAATAAAGGCAGGGTTTTAATAAACGGTAAATTCGCGCCTATAAAAGGCATTGTAACTATGAATCTGATTATGGCGGACGTAACGAAAATACAGGGAATAAAAGCCGGCGATGAGGTAATCATAGCGGGGAAAAGCGGCAAAAACGAAATTACTATTCAAGAAATTGCCGAAATAGCGCAAACAATTCCATACGAAATATGCCTAAATTTCGGAAAATCGAATAAAAGAATTTTTAAGTCTCTTTGATTTTATCAAGACCGTTTAAATTTTGTGTCAGTCTGCCTGTTCAATAAGTAATGACGAAGTTTTG
>Ga0207433_10010502_pt1 | contig 14394 bp, 10 predicted proteins | sample YelNatPaOPGAMG01_FD_187559 | JGI IMG/M metagenome (GOLD analysis project Ga0207433, IMG submission 187559) | Hot spring thermophilic microbial communities from Obsidian Pool, Yellowstone National Park, USA - OP-RAMG-01 (SPAdes) (version 3) | ecosystem: Environmental > Aquatic > Thermal springs... | reverse complement strand
AGGGAAAATGCCTTGGCATATTTTGCAACATCTTTTTGAATTTTAGTATACTCCTCATTTTTTATACAACAGTTCATTCTTCTCTCTTGATTAATTTTAATGTGAAAATAGCAATAATACTTGACAACAGTCGTTTTAAGTATTATATTGTGGTATAACCAAGAGATAAATTATATATCAAGTATATCATATGAATATACCTTTTACATTTTGATTACACTTTATACAGAAATTTTTCTTCAAATGATATGAAGAATTATAGCAATAAATATCCGGAGATAACACCGCAGGCAATTCTTGTTGGCATCGCTATTGGCGTTCTGATGACAGCAAGCTTTTCTTATGCAGCTCTTGTATTAGGTTTTTCATCCACCGGTTCACCGGTAGCTGCTGTATTAGGTTGGGGGATTATGCGTGCAATTTTTAAGCGCGGAACAATTGTAGAAAACAATATAGTACAAACCATTGCATCCGGCATTAATGCAGCAACATCAGGTGTAATTTTTACTTTACCTGTTCTGTTCATTCGTAGAACCGAATTTAATATTTGGTGGGTCGGAATTGCTGCTGTAGCTGGAGCAATCCTTGGTGTGGGGTTTATTATTCCAATACGAAAACAAATGCTGGATATTGACAGACTTCGATTCCCATCAGGAACCGCAGTTGCTAGTATTTTACGATCTCCGGCTGAAGGAATTAAAAAATCCCGTTTATTGATTTATGGAGCATTAATCTCAGCTTCAGTATATTTATTAACTCAATTTCCTCGAATAGGTTTACCGGAAATTCTTCCTGGCTACATAGATATTGGAGCTATACTCCACCTTCCTGCTTACATTAGTAATGTCTGGGCATTGTCTTTGTTAAGCCTCGGAATTGGATTTATCTCCGGTCGAAACGGTTTATTTGTACTTGGGGGTGGAGTCTTAGCTTATTGGTTCCTAACACCACTTGTTGTTGCTTTAAGATGGATCCCAGCGGATATTAAAGGTACCGCTATTACTTCATTTATCCATAGCCAAATGACCCGTCCATTGGGAATAGGTATGCTTATCGGGGGTTCATTTATGAGTATCGTTTTTACTTTGCCTGCATTAAAAGCAACTATAAAAAGCTTCAATATCAAATCCTTTCGATATACCGGTTCGGATGAGCTTTCAATAAAAGCCCTCTATATTGTCATATCTGCTGCGTTCGTCTTATTTTTTCTTGCAGCCTGGTATACTTCTTCAGTATCATTCTTAACTGCTTTAATTGTATCAGTGGTTGGAACTCTTTGGTTATTTTTCGCGGGTATTGTTATTTCTCAGACGACCGGAATGACCGACTGGACTCCAATTAGTGGAATGTCTTTGTTAGCTGTTGCCATATTAATGTTATTTCTACCGTCAGATAAGATTGTTACAGCCGTTTTGATAGGTGCAGCTGTTGCGGTTGCAATAGCCGGATCTGCAGATATGATGCAAGATTTAAAAACCGGTTACTTAGTTGGCAGCATTCCCGCCAAACAGCAAAAGGTGCAATTAATTGTAGCTGGAATAGGGCCAGTTGTTTCAATATTAGTAATGCTTTTGATTTGGAATAGCGGAGCGATTACTCCGATAACAGGAGCTAGATTGCCAGGGTTCGGTCCTGGAACAAACATTCAGGCGCCGCAAGCTGCAGCCCTCGGAAGTACAATTGATAGTATTGTTAAAGGAAATATTCCTGGCAATAAATTTCTTGCCGGCGGGGTTTTAGGTGCGTTGTTGGCATTCAGCGGTATTCCGGGATTGGGAGTAATTATGGGAATCGCTATGTATCTTTCTCTAAAAAACATTTTACCATATGGTTTGGGAAGTATTCTAAATTTAATTGTAGTACGTAAAAAAGGAAAAGATTGGTCGGAAAAATGGGGTGTCCCCTTTGCAGCCGGACTTATTGTTGGTGAAGCACTATTAATTATTGTGTTTGCTTTTTTAACTATAAGCGGAGTTATACACTAAATGAAAATATTTGCATTTATGCTGATTATCGCCGGAACTATTGGATCTGCTGTTACTGCGGCACATATACCACCGCTTTGGTTGGAGTTTACAATATTTTTAATTATAACCGGTGCCGGTCTTTACTTAAAGCGAAAAAAATCATTAGAGAATTACGCCAATCAAAACAATTCTGTAAACCCGTTAAATCAATTTAAAATCTTAATAGATGAACAGTTGAATTATCTTACAGGATTAGTTGACAACGACATTGTGAAAATAGACTTGCTCAAAAACTGTCAAATTGAACATTTATATAACCGTGTTGAACAGATACGAGTTGGTATAATCAACCAGCTTGGAATGAAAAAATATATTTCCATCATTTCACCATTTGCACGAGCAGAACGATTGTTGTATCGCGGATACTCGTCTGCAATCGATGGCTATGATGAGGAAGCGAAGCAAAGTATAAAACAAAGCCTGGAATTTTTTAAAATAACTAACGAAGAATTAAACCGAATATTAGAGGCATAAAAATGAGTAGAAACAAAGAAGTAAGCAAGAATAATAAGATCGGCAAAAAAATAAAAGATCACATAAATACATTTGGAATTACAGGAAAAGAGCTTTCAAAAAATACCGGAATAGAATTGAACACTTTATATTCAATAATTAACGGTCATCAGCAGCCAAGCGTTGAAAAGCTCGAAAGAATTTGCACAACACTTCAAATCAGCATGGATTCTTTACTTGATATCGAAGTCAATACCTTCCCTGTTTATTCTCAAAAAGTAGATGAAAGTTTAATTCTTGCAAATTTCGAAAGTGTCTGGTTTGGACCAAATGGTGGTGAACGAATCGTAGTATCGCGTAATTTTAGTACTGCAAATCAAACAGAAGCTATGCGGAGAATTTTCTATAAAAATATTTATCGTCTACCGGATGATCAAATAGAACCTGCTATGCAAGCATTTCTCAAACGACAGAAAATTATACGAAACAAAGAAAAAAGTAGAATTGAAATTGTTGTTGAAAGTGAGATTGTTGATTTTATACAGCAGCGTAAACCCTTTGATCAAATTGAAAAAAAACTTATCCATGAATGCGTCAATGGAATTATAAATAGACTTGAAAATAGTCCGCTTAATTTTGAATTAATTATCATCCCTCGTCAATTTTTTTCGGTGAACTACGAAATAATTAACCGTGAAGTATTACTGTTTGATTTCGGTAGTGCATTATTCCGGCAAACCCACGGTAATATTCTGCAGAATTTTTTAAAGGAAGTGGAAAAATATAAATATAGCTTGGCTTCTTACTCAGACAGGGAAATGACTATTGAATTTTTAAGGAGACAGTTGGATGAATCAAAATAATAATATACAGGACCAAATATTAAAAACAATTAAAGATTTAATCGGCTTCAGAACAGTAGAAAAAGCGTTTGGTGAATTTAATAAAGCAGTTCAATATTGTGAAGATTTTTTTTCTGGATCTGGTGTGATAATAAAAAAATATGATTTCAACGGTTATCCGGCATTAGTTATTTTATCTAGCGATACAAAACATCCCGCCTTTATGCTGCAGGGACATTTAGATGTTGTTGATGGCTTAGATTCACAATTCGAGGCACAATGTAAAGGCGAATATGTTTATGGTCGGGGCACGGTTGATATGAAAGGTTTTGATGCCGTAGCAATGCATCTTGTTAAACATCTTAGTAAATCTCATCCAAAGATTTCAATTGGATTAATGCTCACATTTGATGAAGAAATCGGGGGAAATAGAGGAGCAGCTTGCTTGGCTAAAGAAAATTATTTGCCTGGTATCTTAATTAATGGCGATGGCGGTTATAACCACGCAGTAATCTTTGCTGAGAAAGGAATCTTAAAAATAAAGCTTCAAGTAAAAAGCGAATCGGGAAGGCATACTTATCCTTGGGATGGTCAGAATGCATTTGATCTTCTAATGGAAGATTATTCTCGAATAATTGCATTATTTAAAAATCAAAATGTAGCAACATATTCGGACAACTGGTATACTACTTATTCGTCATACGATATAATTGTAAAGAATAAGCCGATGTTTGCACCGCACTACGCCGAAATGAAGGTTAACATCTATTTCACTGAAGATATTTCAAATGACAGCTTATACCAGAATATAAAAAGCCTTGTTAAGAATGCTAAAATTGAGAATTTGATGTCCTGTGAACGCGTTTATCTCGAACCGGATAGCAAACAGATTACCCGCATGCAGCAGAAGATGCAATATCATTTTAACCAACCGATTATTATACGTTCGGAAAACGGTTCATCAGATGCGCGCTTTTTTACTAATAAAGGAATTGATATTGTAATTTTAAAAATGGTTGGCGAGGATCATCACGGACCAAAGGAAAGACTTCATATCCCTTCCATCGTGCCTATGTATAATTCTTTAATAGATTTCATTTTGGAAAGTGTAAAAAAATCTAATCTTAAAGAAGAAGAATTTTTAAATGTCTGATTTATTGATAATCGGAATACAATATATTCTAATTATCTGATTGATAAAAGAAAGATAAATATCATTGCTTGAAATGAATATTAAAACGAACTCTGCGATTAAAATAAATAATTAAAAATTTCACAACCATAATATTTCATAGGAGGATATAATATGAAAGAAAATTTTACTTGGTTATTTAAACTAATCTCAAGACCGGTTGGAGGAAGGGTTATAGATAAAAATAACCGCAATGCCATATCAAGCAATATGATAAGTATTTTCCTTTTGTTTTTTTTATTTTTAATTCAAAGTATTCCGGTTAATGCCCAATCAAATGGAATTGTTAAAGGTAAAATAACCGATGCTTCGACGGGTGAACCGTTATTAGGTGCCAACGTTCTAATAGTCGAACAGCAGACGGGGGGTACTGCAAATAAAGATGGAGAATTTCAAATTTCACTTAAGCCGGGGAAATATACACTTCAGGTGAGTTATATTGGTTATAAACCTATAAAAGAAAAGATTGTTATTATAGCTAATAAAACTTTAGTGAAAAATTTTATGCTGAAGACAGACTTAATCGGTACTTCGGAAGTTGTTGTTTTAGGCACAAGAAGAAAGGATAGAACTGTTATTGAATCAACTGTCCCTATCGATGTGCTTCCTGCTGAGGTAATTGAAGAAAACGGGGTAACTCAGACAACAGAAATGCTAAAAATGTTAGTCCCTTCATATGACGCTCCTGAGAATACTATTACAGACGGATCCGATTTTGTTAGACCGGCATCATTAAGAGGTTTAGGACCCGACCAGCTTTTAGTTTTAGTAAATGGTAAACGTAGATATCCAAGTGCATTGGTTAACCTAAATGGGTCTATTGGTAGAGGAAGTTCAGGAACTGATTTAAATGCTATTCCCGCTGCGGATATACAAAGCATCGAAGTTTTACGCGACGGAGCGTCGGCACAATATGGCTCGGACGCAATTGCCGGTGTCATCAATGTTATTCTTAAAAAAAGAATAGGGCTTGATGCCTCTGCTTCAGTTGGAGAATATAATACTGACATGAAAAGCGGTTATGCTTTAAATGAAGGTCTTGTTCCAGGGCAAAATGCTTCAACTTACCCTTGGGCTGGAAAGGTAAATAACGTCCACATTCAGGATGGACTTTCAACTGCCCTACATTTGGGTTACGGATTTAATGTTTTGAAGACAGGCAGTATTTATATCGCTGGTGACTTCAGAAGACAAAATTATACTAACAGAGCTGGGGAAGATCCGCGGCAGCAGTATTTCACTGCTGATTCAGCAAATGAAGCTTCATTTAATAGACTTGATTCTAGATATGGACAACCAGCTCTTTCAGATGCTGGTTTTATGCTAAATAGTACAATACCATTGAATGATAATCTAAATTTGTACGCATCTGGCGATTGGTCGTACAGAAGTGGTCTTTCTGCAGAATTATTTAGAAGGCCAATGGACAATAATACACTTAGAGCATTTTACCCCAATGGTTTTTTACCGCTTCTTAGTTCCAAAATTTATGACGGCTCATTTTCTGCAGGGTTAAAAGGTGATTTGGGCGGCTGGGCTTACGATTTAAGTGAGACCTATGGTGGGAATTCTTTTAATTACTATCTAAAAAACTCTGTAAATGTATCTATGGGTACAGCAAGTCCCACACAATTTTATTGCGGGACGCTCAAGTTTTATCAATCAACAACTAATTTAGATTTGGTAAATGCGTATAATATAGGGACTGCAAGTCAGTTAAATGTTGCTGCAGGTTTAGAGTTTAGATGGGAAAATTATCAACAGGTACAGGGAGAACCTGCCTCTTACATAAATGGTGGCGTTCCAATTTTGGATGGACCGAGTGCTGGTAAGCCTGCCCCTGCCGGAGCGCAAGGGTTTCCAGGTTATACTCCTAATGATGCTGTGAATGGAAGCAGGACAAATGTAGGATTATACCTCGACTTAGAAAATGATGTTATTACTAACTGGACTTGGGACGTCGCAGGAAGATTCGAAAATTATAGCGACTTTGGCTCTACTGTTGCAGGCAAAATTTCAACCCGGTATCAATTCTTTAAAGGGTTTGCTTTACGCGGCTCGATAAGTAACGGTTTTAGGGCGCCTGCATTGCAGCAGGAATATTACTCCGCAATCTCTACTGTACTTATAAACGGTCAGTTTTATCAGGTAGGTACTTTCCCTGTTGCAACTGATGCCGCTAAAGCTTTAGGTGCAAAAAAATTAACTGCGGAAAAATCTGTGAATATAAGCGCTGGTGCAACATATACTGTGAATAATTTTTTACTGACTGTTGATGGCTATCAAATAACAGTTATTCATAGAATTGGACTTTCAGAAAATTTTGTAAATGGCAAAATTCCGGCATTTTTAGAATCAAGGGGTATTGATGCTACGGGTGGACGGTATTTTACAAATGCCCTTAATACCAAAACAAATGGAGTGGATATAACATCAAGTTATGGAATCAGACTCGGCGAGAAATCAACTTTAAAATTAACGGTTGCAATGAACTTTAATAAAACGGAGGTCACTAATGCAAATGATGTTCTAACTCCGCCTGAACTGGCTGCATATACTACTATTCCATTGCAATCAAGAAATACTATAGGAAGATTAACCGTTGGTTATCCGAAATCTTCCTGGAATTTTATGGCTAATTACAACTGGGAGGATTTTGGACTCGCGCTGAAAGTACTAAGATATGGTCAAACACAATCACTAAGTAGTACTGACCCGTTATATGATCAAACGTATAACCCGTTATGGGTAACCAACCTTGAAGTTTCTTATAATATTTCAAAGGGAATTGCCATTGCAGCTGGTTGTAATAATTTATTTGATGTTTACCCGAATAAAATCAATTTAAATGGTAGCTATTATGGGATTATGGAATATTCCTCTTTTTCTCCTTCAGGTTTTAATGGCAGATATATTTACTCTCGTTTGAATGTAAGCTTATAGCTTTATAACTGTTCCCAAGGAAATTTACAGTGTACTTGGGAACAATTTTTTAATTAAAATAGGATTAAGAATGAAATTAGTAATTCTCATTGTTGTTAGCATCGCGCTAACACTTTTTGCTCAGACAAAAACCGCAGATGACTATCTTAAAACTACCCTGGTAAAGGTGGGAGAAAAAGCTCCTGATTTTGCATGCCGAACACTTTCAGGTGAGAATTTTTCTCTGTCCGAACAAAAAGGGAAAGTGATTTTGGTTACTTTCTTTGCAACATGGTGCCCGCATTGCCAGGCAGAGCTACCGCAAATTGATGAAAAAATATATAAAGTACTTAAAGACAGGAAAGACTTCAGGCTGATCGTTATTGCCCGGAAACAAAATGCTTCTGAAGTGGAAAAATTTGAAATAGCGAAAAAATTATATTTGCCTTTTGCATTAGATCCCAAAGGAGAGATATATGGTAAATATGCCTCTAAATATATTCCTAGAAGCTTTGTTATTGGAAAGGATGGAAAAATAAAACTGGTATCCAAAGGATCTCCCGATGGTCGTGTTGAGGAAATCCTTCAAGCAATAAAAAATGAACTTATAAAAAAGAATTAATTAATAAATTTATCGGTGCAAAAATATTATGAGAACTTTATTAACAATTTTCATTTGCTTATTTTCCATTCTACCTGCATTAATTAGAGGTCAGAGTTCAAATCAAATAGTCTCTGTTGAAATATTAAGTTCCGCAGATAAATTTGAAGCCGGAGAAACTTACTCTGTGGCTGCTGCTCTCTATATAAATAATTCATACCATATAAACGGGCATAAACCCAAAGATGAATTTCTAATACCAACGGTTATAAACTTTAAGCCGCTGAAAGATATCACATTTGGTAAAATCTTTTACCCGGAATCAATAGACAAAAAATTTTCGTTTTCGGAAAAGTCATTAGCGGTCTATGAAGACACGGTTTACATTTTATCTTCAATTACCTTGGCTCCGAATATTCAGTCAAAAGAAATTGTAATAGCAGGTTATTTGGAATTTCAGCCGTGTACTAATGAATCTTGTTTAGATCCTGAAAAAGTTTTTTTTAGTAAGAAATTTTTAATTGCCAAGGCTAATGAGAAAATATCTTCAATCAACCAGGGTATTTTCGTACAACATCAAACTAAAGCAAGTAAAAAGGAAGCCGGCATATCCTCTCAATATAATCTTGGAAAAACAACAGAAGAAAAAGGATTGCTGTGGACTTTTATTCTTGTATTTCTTAGTGGACTGGCATTAAACCTAACTCCATGCGTTTATCCTTTGATCCCGATAACCATAAGCTATTTTGGAGGACAGACTGAAGGCAAAAAAAGCAATCTTATTGCCCATTCTATACTTTATGTTTTAGGAATGGCAATAACATATTCTATCTTAGGAATGATTGCGGCTTTTACAGGTAGTATGTTTGGGGCAGCATTACAAAATCCTATAGTACTTGTTGGAATAGCTTTAATCCTAATAGGTCTTGCACTTAGTATGTTTGATTTATATGAAATTCGCTTACCGGCATTTTTAACAAAATTTGCCGGCGATGCCAGGAAGGGATTTGGGGGTACATTTTTTATGGGTCTTACTGTTGGAATAGTTGCAGCTCCTTGCATTGGTCCTTTTGTGCTAGCGTTATTGACTTATGTTGGTGGAAAAGGAAATGTGCTGTTAGGTTTTGCATTATTTTTTGTGTTAGCTGTTGGCATGGGAATACCTTTTATATTTTTAGGAATCTTTTCGGGCAGTATCAAAAATTTACCGCGTTCTGGTAGCTGGATGATCTGGGTACGGGCAATTTTTGGATTCATTTTAATTGCTATGGCAATTTACTTTTTGGAACCTCTTTTCCCTTCTTCACTAATGTATTATTTCTCATTGGCTTTTGTTTTTTTAATTGGCGGTATTTACATGGCGTGGATCGAGTCAAGTAAATCATCGGGTAAAATATTTCCTGTTGTTCGTAACCTGGTTGGTGTTGTCTTTTTTTTAATAACTGTAATAATATCTGCACAAGGTGTTCAGACGTATGTTGATAAATCCTTAGCAACAACTAAAACCGAAACCGGGATTTTAACCCCTGCTAAACAAATTCATTGGTCGGAATATTCGGAACAAGAAATAAAGGACGCAAAAGAAAATGACAAACCGGTGATGATAGATTTTTTTGCCGACTGGTGTGTCCCATGCAAGGAAATGGAAACATCCACTTTTTCTCAACCGAAAGTAGTTGAAATGTCTACTCATTTCATAATGTTAAAAGTTGATTTAACAACAGAAAACACGCCTCAGGCAAAAGAATTAAAATCCAAGTATAACATCAAGGGAGTACCTACGATTGTTTTCTTAAATAGAAAAGGAGAGGAATTGCCTGGATTAAGGACGGTAGGATTTGTAGATAAAGAAAAACTAATATCAATTATGAAGAGTGCATCAAACTAAAAAACGAAAGCGAAAATTATGAGTTTATTGGAAAACTATTTCAAAAAATTCCGGGATAATATAATTGGCTACAATTTTGAGTATGAATTTGAAACGGGTAAAAAAAATATCATTTATGCAGACTGGGCTGCTAGCGGCAGACTTTACAAACCAATCGAAGATTATATTACAAATTCATTGGGTCCATATGTTGCGAATACTCATACTGAAACTACGCTGACCGGGACAGTTATGACAAATGCTTATCATCAGGCATCTGCCATCATTAAAAAACATGTAAATGCTAATGCCGAAGACAGGTTGCTTTTTGCAGGATTTGGAATGACGGCTGCGATTAATAAATTTCAGCGTATACTTGGCTTGCGGCTTCCCGAACAATTTAAGGACAAAGTAAAAATTGAAAATAAACCATTAGTAATACTCACCCACATGGAGCACCATTCCAATCAAACATCGTGGGTAGAATGTATGGTTGATATTGAAATAATTAGGCGAACTGAGAACGGTTTACCTGATCTTGATCATTTGCAAGACATTTTAAAGTCAAATATAAATAGAAAGTTAATTATAGGCTCGTTTACTGCATGCTCAAACGTAACCGGAATTATTACGCCTTATCATAAAATGGCAGAGATAATGCATGAATATAATCGGCTGTGTTTTGTTGATTTCTCAGCCTCGGCTGCTTATGTAGATATTAATATGCATCCTGAAAATGATAAGCAATCTTTGGACGCTATCTTTTTTTCTCCACATAAATTTTTAGGCGGTCCAGGGTCATCAGGTGTGATTGTATTTAATTCGCAATTGTATCATAATAAAGTGCCGGACCAGGTTGGTGGAGGCACGGTTATATGGACAAACCCCTGGGGAGGAGTTAATTATTTTGATGATATAGAACTCCGTGAAGACGGTGGAACTCCGGGTTTTCTGCAAGGCATTAAAGCCGCATTGGCAATTTTGTTGAAAGAAGAAATGAAAGTAAAAATGATAATTGAACGCGAGCACGAATTAAAGGAAAAATTACTAGACCGAATTATGTCAATAAACGGTTTAACAGTTTTGGAAGCATCCCAAAGAAACCGTTTAGGATATATTTCATTTTATTCAAAAAGAATACATCATAATTTAATTGTACGCTTAATGAATGACCGTTTCGGAATTCAAACGCGAGGCGGTTGTTCATGTGCCGGAACTTATGGTCATATATTGTTGCAGATTGACTTTCATGAATCCAAGCGAATTACAGATAAAATAGATATCGGTGATTGGAGTGAAAAACCAGGATGGGTTAGAATTTCTGTTCATCCAACGATGACGGATAACGAAATTGATTTTATTATTGATGCTATTACTGAAATTATAAATAGGTATGAAGACTGGATGAAGGACTATAAATTTGATCCACACAAAGGCGAATTTGAACCCATCAAAGGTTCAAATTTTAGTATCGATCTTAAAGAATCTTTTATAGGTTAAAAAATCATGGCAAAATTGATATATCATTTTATTGAACTGTTAAATAATTAAATCAAAAAATGCATTATTAAAATAAGCAGCTTAATACTGCAAAGCGTAATAAGCTGAGAAAAAATCGAGGTACAAAATGTTGATTGGTGTTCCAAAAGAAATTAAAGCCAACGAAAATAGAGTTGCATTGCTGCCGGTAGGCGCTTCAACTCTTATTAAGAATGGACATAAAGTAATTGTAGAAACTAACGCCGGCATAGGCAGCGGATTTTCGGATGAAGATTATAAATCCATGGGTGCGGAAATTTCAAAGACCGCAAAAGAAGTTTTTTCTTCCGCTGAAATGATTATGAAGGTGAAAGAACCGATTGAGCCGGAGTATAAATTAATTAAAGCCGGGCAAATCTTGTTTACTTATTTTCATTTTGCCGCAAACAAAGATTTGACCGAAACGATGATGAAGGCAAAAGGAATCTGCATCGCTTATGAGACGGTTCAGAAAGAAGACCGCTCTTTACCGCTTCTTATTCCGATGAGTGAAGTAGCCGGAAGAATGGCGCCGCAGGAAGGTGCAAAGTATCTTGAGAAGGCGATGGGCGGAAGAGGAATATTGCTCGGCGGCGTTCCGGGAACAGGTCCGGCGGAAGTAATGGTTCTCGGCGGCGGAATTGTCGGAACAAACGCTGCAAAGATTGCTGCGGGTTTCGGCGCTAAGGTTACAATTTTCGATAACAATCTTTACAGATTAAGATACCTCGATGATGTAATGCCGGCAAACGTTACGACGATGATGTCGAACGAATATTATATTAAAGCCGGATTGACGAAAGCTGATTTGGTTATCGGTGCGGTTTTAATTCCGGGAACGAAAGCTCCGAAGCTTGTTACAAAGGATATGTTAAAGCTGATGAAGGAAGGTTCCGTTATTGTGGATGTTTCAGTTGATCAGGGCGGCTGCATCGAAACATGCAAACCGACAACTCACGAGCATCCGACTTTTGTTGTTGAAGGAGTTGTTCATTACTGCGTTGCAAATATGCCGGGTGCTGTGCCTCACACTTCTACGCTTGCATTAACAAACGCAACTCTTCCTTACGCAGTTGAAATTGCGAACAAAGGATATGAGAAGGCAATCAAAACCAATCCGGAAATAAAGCTCGGATTGAATATGATTGACGGAAAGATAACTTACAAAGGCGTTGCCGATGCCTTTAATTTTGAATATCATCCGGTGGATACTGTGATAGTTTAAGTTTAAGTGTTAGAATACTAGATAATAACCAAGTTAAAATTTATAAACTATATTTAATCAAAACGTCAAAAGGAATATTTATGAAGAATAATACTTATGTGAACATTTTAAAAACATTTGCAATAACAATGTTTTTGCTGCTCTTTTCACAATCAATTGTTTTGCCATGTACCTCTGCTATAATTTCAGGAAAAGCTGCTCTCAATGGAAGACCATTATTATGGAAGCACCGTGATTCAAACGCTTATGAAAATAAGCTTATGTTCTTCAAAGGATTTAAATACGATTTCATTGCTGATGTAAATGTAAAGGATACTCTTGCTCATTCTGTCTGGATGGGAAGTAATAGCGCTGGTTTCAGCATTATGAACACCGCATCTTATAATGTTGATACAACCAACCCTAATCATATTCCCCGCGAAATGGATGGCTATCTCATGAAAAGAGCGCTTGGCGAATGTGCCACACTTGCCGACTTTGAATCGTTATTAGACTCGCTTGTAGGTAAATGGGGGCTCTCTTCTAACTTTGGCGTTATTGATGCTCACGGCGGTGCTGCATATTATGAGGTGGGCTATAACTCTTATAAGAAGTTTGATGTTAATGATCCTTCAGTAGCGCCTGACGGCTACTTAATAAGAACTAATTATTCAGTAAGTGGAAAAGATTTGCAAGGACAGGGTTATATCCGCTATAAAGCTGCTGAAAAAATTTTAAGAGAACATTATCTAAAGAATAAAAATATCTGTGTTACATTTTTATTGAATGAAGCTGATAGGAACATGATTAACTCGTTAACCGGAGTTAATGTATATAAAATGAATTTACCTCAAGATACCGCCGATAAAAAATTTATAGCGTTTCGTGATTTTACTGTTAGATATACCTCAGTCTCCTCTATGATCATTCAGGGAGTTAAACCGGGAGAAGATCCAGCTTTAACAACTATCTGGACAGTGTTAGGTTTTCCATTAACAACACTTGTTACGCCAGTATGGGTAGCTGCCGGTGAAAATTTACCATTGGTTACTATTGGAGAAAAAGGTGACACTGCGCCTATTAATAAAAAATCACTTCAGCTTAAAGAAAAATGTTTTCCAATAACTTATGGTCATGGAAATGATTACTTAAATGTTTCTGCATTACTAAATAAAAAAGGGACTGGAATTATTCAGAAATTATTTCCTAATGAGAAAGAGATAATGAATAAAGAAGAAGTCCTTATTAAAAATTGGAGAACAAATTCTTTTCAAAAGAAAGAAGCAGAAAAGTTTTATCAATGGCTTGATGAATATATAAATTCTGTTTACCAGAAAGAATTTGGAATATAAATTTAGAACTTACCCTTATTTTATATTTTACAAAACCTCTCGTAATATCATCATTAGTTGATTTTCGAGAGGTTTTTTGTTGCCATTTAAATTACGTTTTTGAAATAGATGAAAGGAGTTCGTCTAAAAGCGATTTCAAATTGTTACTCTTAAAATTTTATCTTTTTGTGTTACATCTAAAAAGTTACTACTTCTTGGATAACTTCTGTAAATAAAAATCAACAAAGGGATTATGTTGGAATATAGTATGGTGAAGCTAATCTTCAAAAAATTTATTTAACACTTTTTTTGCCTGGTGCCAATTATCTTTTTTCAAATGACATGCAATTGCTGGCTGCTTAATTATTCCTTCTACCAAACCGGCTTCTTTAGGTATCTTTAAATGCTGCGATACAGTTGATTGGGCAAAGGGCAAG
>Ga0207433_10010501_pt1 | contig 14395 bp, 14 predicted proteins | sample YelNatPaOPGAMG01_FD_187559 | JGI IMG/M metagenome (GOLD analysis project Ga0207433, IMG submission 187559) | Hot spring thermophilic microbial communities from Obsidian Pool, Yellowstone National Park, USA - OP-RAMG-01 (SPAdes) (version 3) | ecosystem: Environmental > Aquatic > Thermal springs... | reverse complement strand
TAGATATTAGTTGGCGGATTACCCGTATACGCACGCTTGCCAATAATATGGTATTAGTGCCCAATGAAAAATTGCTTAAGACAGTGATAGTAAATTATTACCAACCGGATAAAGAATTGGCGGTTTTAATAAATTTAGGAGTACACTACAATAGCGATTTAGAAAAAGTAGAAAGGATAGTTTTAGAAGTGGCTGATGAGGTAATGAAGGATTTAGTAGGAGGGATGAAAAATTTTAAACCCTCTTTGCGTTACCATACTTTCGGCGATTATAGTATTCAGTTTACAGTTATATTGAGAGCAAAAGAATTTACGGATCAGTATCTAATAAAACACGAATTTATTAAAAAATTGCATAAGCGTTTCAAAGAAGAAGGGATAATCATCCCTTATCCAGTCAGAGCAATAAACTTCTTTCAGGAAAAAAAATAGGGACGGTTCTCAATCCAAAGCGAAACATGTCCCCCAAATATGTCCCCCAAATAGGGACAGTTCTGAGAACAAATTAAGAACCGTCCCTAAGTATGTTATAATATGCGTATGGAAAGGATTTTAATAGTTGAGGATGACAAAAATATCTCTAAATTAGTTAAATATAATTTAGAGAAAGCAGGTTATGAATGCACAGCGGTGGTTTGCGGAGAAGAGGCATTTAAGATTTTAGATAAACAAAATATAGACCTTATTATTTTAGATATTATGCTTCCTAAGATGGATGGTTTTGAAGTCTGCCGTAAAATTAAACAAGAAAAAAACCTAAAAGATATCCCTATTGTGATACTTACCGCAAAGGCAGAAGAGATTGATCGTATTGTTGGGCTTGAACTCGGCGCGGATGATTATATTGTAAAACCTTTTAGTCCCAGAGAATTAGTTTTAAGAATAAAAGCAATTTTACGCAGAACTAAAGCCAAGGAAGAAGAACAAAAAGATATTCTAAAAGCAGGCATCCTTAGCGTGGATATTCCTCAGCATAAAGTTACGGTAAATGAAAAAGAAATTAAACTTACTCCCATAGAATTTAGACTCTTGGTTACTCTGATGCAAAGGAAAAATAGAGTACAAAGCAGAGAGGTGCTTTTAAGTGATGTCTGGGATATCCATGCGGATGTCACGACGCGTACTGTGGATACGCATATCAAGCGATTAAGAGAAAAATTGGGCAAAGCGGGAAAATATATCGAAACCATTATGGGTATAGGTTATAGATTCAGAGTAAAATAAAATGAAGATTAAACTTCGCTTTAAACTTACAATAATTTTTTGTCTTAGTGTATTATTTGTTCTTTTAGTAGGTTATAGTTACCTTATTTTTCATCTTAAAAATCATATTGAAGATACACTTAAAACTAATTTAAAGCATCAAATTTTTTTGGGAAAGGAACTTTTAGAAGAAAAGATTAATCAAAACAACTTATATTCTTTAGATATCGATGCTCTTGCGGATAGATTAGGCAGACAACAAGATTTAAGAGTAACGATTATTGATAAAAATGGGAAGGTTTTAGGTGATTCTGAGTTGGGACAAGAAGAAATTGAAAAAGTAGAGAATCATTTAGATAGGCCTGAAATTCAAGAAGCGATAAATAAAGGTATAGGGATTAGCCAAAGGTATAGTTATACGATAAAAAAATATATGCTTTATATGGCGGTTTGCTTTGGTAAACCTGAAAAAATAGGGTTTTTAAGATACGCTATACCTATTTCTTATATCAAAATATTAGAAGATAAATTAAAAAATACCGTTTCCGGAGCGCTTTTTTTAGTATTTATATTGAGCTTAATCTTTTCCTTAATTATTTCATTTATTCTCTCCAGACCCCTTGAAGAGTTGGCAAAAGTTGCTAAATCTGTTGCTAAGGGCAATTTTTCCCAAAAACCTCATATCTACTCTAAAGATGAGATAGGGGAATTGGCAGATGCTCTAACATATATGTCTTCAGAAATAAAAAATAAAATTGATATAATTAAACAGGAAACCGCCAAACTAAATACCGTTTTATCGAGTATGTCTGAAGGGGTGATGGTGGTAGATGAAAATGGGAAAATAATTTTGATGAACCCATCCTTAAAAAAGATATTTTTTGTCGATTTAGAACCAGAGCATAAAACACCAATTGAAGTAATTAGAAACCATAAAGTTCAGGAGATGGTAGATAAAATTATAAAAGAAAAACAAAAATTTTTAAGCCAGGAAATTATCGTTGATTATCCTACTAATAAGATATTAAAAGTTAATGCTGTTGCGATAATAAGAAATGAGCTAATAGAAGGAGCGGTTTTGGTTTTTCATGATATTACGGAACTACACAACTTAGAAAAAATTAGGCAGGACTTTGTGGCAAATGTTTCTCATGAATTACGCACACCCATAACAAATATCAAAGGTTACGCTGAGACCATACTGGAAGGAGCGTTAGAAGATAAAGAAAATATAAAGGAATTTATTAATATCATCTATCAGGAATCAAACCGTATGGCAAATTTGATTGATGACCTACTGGATCTTTCAAAAATTGAATCTGGAAAAATAAAAATGAATTTTTCTGCCTTAGAGATAAAGCCTATTATAGAACGCTGTCTGGCAGTTTTGGAAAAACCCATTAAAGAAAAAAATCTTTCTGTATCTTTTAATATCCCTAAAAGTTTATCTAAAGTTATGGCTGATGAAATAAGATTAACGCAGGTTTTATTGAATCTTCTTGACAACGCAGTTAAATATACAAATGAAGGAGGCAAAATCACAATAGATGTATTTGAAAAGGATGATTTTGTCCAAGTAGACATTACCGATACAGGTATAGGTATCCCTGAAGAGGATTTGCCGAGAATCTTTGAGCGGTTTTACCGTGTGGATAAAGCGCATTCCCGCCAACTCGGTGGTACAGGTTTAGGACTTTCTATTGTTAAACATATTGTGCTTGCGCATGGTGGAAAAGTCTGGGCAAAGTCAAAATTAGGTATTGGCTCTACCTTTAGTTTTACCATCCCCCGCGCATAAACCTTCCTTTTTCAAAATAAAAATTCACAAAAAATTTACAAATCCTTAAAGAAATCGTCACAGCCTTTATGCTATACTTGTTTAAGGAATTCATAAAAAATTTTTTGTATAGTTTAAATGGAGGTAAATATGAAAGAAAAGTTGAGAAAGATAATAAAAAAGATAATGCGTTATCTAAGAGAATTTATCGAAGAAGAAATGGCAATAATGGATGCGTTCTACGGTAGTTTTGATAAAGCTAATAGATAAAGAGGATGAAAAAATTTTTAAAGAATATTTCGAAGCTGATGGGATACCTATTTAACAAAATGGTAGAGAAAAGCACTGAAAGGCTTCTTAAGTATTACAACATTTTAGAAAACAAACCGGAAAGGAGGTGGGAGGTTGTATTAAAGAATGCTAAGGTTAAAGAGTGGGGTAAAACTAATACAAAAAGAAAAAGGAGGAAAAGAGATGAAAAAAAGTTTATGGATGTTGATTGTATTGATGCTGATCTCTTTGGCGACCATACCTTTATATGCAGGTGAGATCGATATTCTTCTTCAAAAATTAGTAGAAAAAGGGATTCTTTCACCCGGTGAAGCGCAGGAAATTAAAATAGAAACACAGGAGCAGGTTAAAAAGGAAATTGCGGAAGGTAAATTTTCTAATTTACCTAGTTGGGTTCAAAATACAAAATTAAAAGGCGATTTTCGTTTAAGGTATCAATATGACCATTCTAAGAAACTACCCACAACAACCGGAACCACAGATAGGCATAGAGGACGTGTTCGTCTAAGATTAGGATTAGAATCAAAGGTAAATGAAAAACTTTTAGTAGGGGTAGGTCTTGCTACAGGGCTTAATGATGGCTCTGCGGATGCATCGCGTTCTACCAATGTAAGTTTTTCGGATAGTTCCAGCAAAAAATCAATCTCTTTAGATTATGCTTTTGCCCAATATAGCCCTTTTGGTTGGCTTACTTTGATTGGCGGTAAATTTAAAAATCCGCTTTGGGAACCAGGTGACCTTATCTGGGATACGGATATTAACCCTGAAGGTGGAGCTTTTAAATTGTCAAAGAAACTTTCCTCAAATACTGAGCTATTTATGAATACAGGTATTTTGGTTATTGATGAATCAAGCGATTATGGTGCTGATCCTATGATGTATGTAATTCAGCCTGGTCTTAGCCATAAATTTAATGATAATATCTCTTTAAAAGGTGCTTTTTCTTATTATGGTTTTAGTGGAGTAAAAGGCAAAAAACTCGATGGGACTGCTGGGACAAACTCAAAAGATGCATCCGGTAAGTTAATTTACAATTATAAAAATATTGTGCCTGCGCTGGAATTAGGGTTTAAAGAGCCGTTTAAAATGCTAAAATTAGATATACCTTATTTTGCTTTATTTGCTGAATATGTAGAAAATATAGATTCTTCAGTTAAGGATGATAATAGCGGTTATATGCTGGGTTTTAAGTTAGGAGCAGAAAAGATTGAGAAATGGGCTGATTGGCAACTGCGTTATAATTATGCCCGCTATGCCAAGGATGCGTTTTTAGATATACTTCCTGATTCTGATCGCTATGGTGGCAAAACCGGAGTAAAAGCCCATGAGATTATGCTTGACTGGGGATTAGGGAAAAATACTTGGTTAGGGCTTGATTATTATTATGGTGAGCAGTTAGAGGGTAATTTTGGCCAAAAGCAATCAAAGCCTGCAAGTTTAATACAGGTTGATTGGAATATGAAATTTTAAGAAAAAACAAAGGAGGATAAAAAATGAAAGCACTTATTAAGATTTGTTTGACAGGAATATTGGCTATGGGTATAATCCTTCCTTGTTATGCAGAAAAAATAGTAGTAGAAGGTTCAACTACCGTTTTACCCATTGCTCAAAAGGCAGCAGAAGTATATATGAAGCAAAATAAAGATGCAGATATTTCTGTGCGTGGTGGAGGCTCTGGCGTAGGGATTGCTTCCTTAATTGATGGAACCTGTGATATAGCTGATTCCTCGCGACCGATTAAAGATTCTGAATTGGATAAGGCAGTAAGTCGGGGTAGAAATATTAAAGCCCATGTTATTGCTATGGATGGGATAGCGGTTATTGTTCATCCTTCTAATAAAGTTAAGGGGTTAACTAAAAAGCAACTAAAGGATATCTATACGGGAAAAATTTCTAATTGGGCACAGGTAGGAGGAGATAATCAAAAAATTGTGGTTATCTCCAGAGATACTGCCAGTGGGACTTTTGAGGCTTTTGGTGAATTAGTGCTGGAGAAAGAAAAAGTAAGACCTGATGCGCTTATGCAGGCTTCAAATCAGGCGGTTGCATCAGTTGTTTCCCGGACTCCCGCAGCGATAGGATATGTAGGTTTGGGATATCTTAACCCACAAGTTAAAGCCTTGCAGATCGATGGGGTTATGCCTTCTAAAGAGACAGTACTTACCAATAAATACCCTATTGCTCGACCTTTATTCATGTATACCGATAGAGTTCCTCAAGGTTTAGTAAAGGAGTTTATTGATTTTATTAAAAGCCCAGAAGGGCAAAGGTTAGTAGAAGAAGAGGGTTTTGTGGCGTTAAGATAAAAATTTTAAATTATCAATTATAAAAATGCTAAGGTTTAAAGAAAACCTATATAGATGGATTTTTACAATTATAGCATTTGCTTCTTTAGTTTTTCTTTTGGGGATTGTGATCGTTTTATTTAAAGAGGCATTGCCGATTTTTAAAAAAGTAAAGGTTTTAGAATTTATTTTTGGTAAATATTGGTATCCTACTTACCAGCCTCCTGAATTTGGTATATTTCCTTTAATTATGGCTTCCCTTTGGGTATCTATAGGAGCGATGCTTGTTTGCATTCCTTTGGGAGTAGGTAGTGCTTTATATTTAAATGAATTGGCTAGTCCACGGCAGAAAGCTATATTAAAGCCACTGATTGAAATATTAGCGAGTATTCCATCAGTTGTGTATGGGTTTTTTGGTATGGTAGTACTGGCTCCATTTTTACAAAATCTATTTAATCTTCCTACGGGATTATGCGCTTTAACTGCGAGTATCACTTTAGGAATTATGGCAATTCCCACGGTTTGTAGTATTGCTGAGGATGCTTTAAGTTATGTGCCAAATTCTTTTCGGGAGGCTTCCTTTGCTTTAGGAGCAAATAGATGGGAGACTTTAATTAAAGTAGTTATCCCATCTGCTGGTTCAGGGATTTCTACTGCAGTAATTTTGGGAATGAGTCGGGCAATTGGTGAGACAATGACGGTTTTAATGGTTGCCGGCGGAGCAGCGGTTATACCAAAATCATTTTTTGATCCTGTCAGACCAATGACTTCCGCAATTGCCGCGGAAATGGGTGAGACTTCTATAGGCTCTGACCATTTCCATGCTTTGTTTGCCATCGCCTTAATTTTGTTTTTGATTACTTTTTTATTTAATATTATTGCAGAATTTATCAGCAGAAGATATAGGTTAAAATTAGGGCTAAATATATGAGCAAACAGTTAACCCAAAGAATAGGATTTACTTTGTTCTCTTTAAGTATATTTATTACTTTGTTATTTTTGTTTATAATTATTTACTTTATTACTATAAGAGGAATAAAAGTTATCTCTTGGGAATTCTTAACCCAACCACCACGGCAGGCAATGACCGAAGGAGGAGTTGCTCCCGCAATTATAGGAACACTATATTTAACTTTGGGTGCAGTTATTTTTTCTTTTCCTTTAGGGATTGCCTGTGCAATATACCTTAACGAATATTCGCCAAAAAATTATATCGTTAATATCATTAGATTAAGCGTCAATAATTTAGCAGGAGTTCCTTCGGTTGTATTTGGTCTTTTTGGTTTGGCAGTCTTTGTTAAATATTTTGGATTTGGTGTATCTATACTTTCCGGAAGTCTTACCTTGGGGATATTGGTACTTCCGGTAATTATCTCTGCTTCGCAAGAAGCGCTTTTGGCAGTTCCTCAAGTATTAAGAGAAGCTTCTTTGGCTTTAGGAGCAACAAAATGGCAGACAATACGAAGAATAGTTTTACCTTCTGCTTTACCGGGAATTTTAACCGGTTTAATCTTAAGTATAGGAAGGGTAGCAGGAGAGACCGCTCCGATTTTATTTACCGCTGCGGTATTTTACTTGAAAGGATATCCCAAATCTATTTTTTCCGAAGTTATGGCTTTGCCTTATCATATTTATGCTTTGATGACGGAAGGGATTCATCCGGATAAACAAACCGCCATTGCCTATGGGTGTTGTTTGATTTTATTATTTTTAGTTTTATTAATATCTTTAACTGCAGTTATTATCCGTCAAAGACAGAGGAGATTTTATGGATAAAAAAACAATTATTACCAAAGAAAAATCTGAATATGTTTGCTGTTCTGAAGATATAATTAAAATTAAGGCGCAAGATATAAACTTTTTTTATGGAAAACTCCATGTACTTAAAAATATTAATTTAGATATTTTAGCCAATAAAATAACCGCAATCATTGGTCCTTCGGGTTGCGGTAAGACAACCTTTATTCGATTGCTTAACCGTATGCATGAATTGATACCCAATGTAACTTTAACGGGTAAAATATATTTAGATGGGCAAGATATACTGAGTTCCTGTGTTGATCCTGTAGAGATAAGAAGGCGTATTGGAATGGTATTTCAGAAACCCAACCCTTTTCCCAAAAGTATATTTAAAAACATAAGTTATGGCTTAGAGATTAATGGAATTAAAAATAAGGAATTTATTGAAGAAAGAGTGATTGAGTCATTGAAAAAGGCAGCCTTATGGGAAGAGGTTAAAGATAGACTTTATGATAGTGCTTTAAAATTATCTGGCGGGCAACAACAGCGTCTTTGTATAGCCAGAGCCTTAGTAGTTAAGCCAGAGGTGCTTTTATTTGATGAACCCTGTGCAAGTTTAGACCCTATATCAACCAGAAAAATCGAAGAACTAATTTTGGAATTAAAAAAAGATTATACTATTGTTATTGTTACCCACAATATGCAACAGGCAGCCAGGGTTTCTGATTATACAGGGTTTTTCCTGATGGGTGAGTTGATTGAGTTTGATAAAACCAAAAAGATATTTGAAGCGCCTACTGATCCGCGCACAGAAGATTACATTACGGGTAAGTTTGGGTAATAATGATGAAGAAAGTATTGTTTGTCTGTATAGAAAATTCCTGTAGAAGTCAGATGGCTGAAGGTTTTGCCAAAGTTTTTGGTAAAGGTATTATGGAAGCCTACAGTGCCGGGTCAAAACCTTCAGGAAAAATTAATCCTCTGGCTATAGAGGTAATGCAGGAAATCGGCATAGATATCTCAAATCAGAAATCTAAAGGTTTCGAAGCGCTTCCTGTAAAGAATTTTGATTATGTAATTACCTTAGGCTGTCAAGATATATGCCCTTTTGTTCCAGCTAAAGAACATATAGAATGGCAAATTCCTGATCCGAAAGATAAAAATATCGATGATTTTAGAAGAATTAGAGATAAAATTAAAGAAAGAATAGAAGAATTTATTAAAAACATCAAAAATAAGGAGTGATTATGAAAACACGTTTTGAGCAAGAATTGGATGAATTAAAGATAGAGGTTTTAAAAATGGGAGCAATGGTTGAGGAGGCTATTTTGAAATCTTTAGAGGCACTTAAACTTCTCAATAGGCAGAGTGCAGAAAAAATTATTGCTGATGATAAGTTAATTGATGAATTGGAACTAAAGATAGAGGAGAGATGTTTAGACTTTTTGGCACTGCATCAGCCGGTGGCTTTTGATTTGCGTTTTATCTGTATGGCGATGAAGATTACCAACGAATTAGAAAGGATGGCAGACTTGGCAGTAGATATTGCTCAGCGTGTTTTGGAGCTGGCAGATAAACCGCTTTTAAAACCACTGATCGATATCCCTAAGTTAACCGCGGTAGCGCAGAAGATGACGAAGGATGTAATCAATGCCTTTGTAAATAAAGATACGGATTTAGCAGGCAAAGTAATTTTAATGGATTCTGAGGCAGATAATTTACGCAATCTAATCCAGAGTGAATTAATTAATGACTATATGGTTAAAGATCCAACCACTGCTACGCGCGCAGTGCCTTTGTTATTAATTGCGCGTCACCTTGAGCGTATATGTGATCATGCCACAAATATTGCCGAAGATGTTATCTATATGTGTTCAGCCAAAATTGTAAAGCACCATCCGGAGAGATTAAAAGAAGAGAAATAATTTTAAAATTCTTTTCCCTTTTTAACCTTCTTTTAAATACAACTAACCCTACAAGCCCAACGAAAATAAAGAAATAAACGATATTAACGAAAATAACGGAATTTTTGTGATATAATATTAAATCAAAATTTAAAAAGCAGAAATATGGAGAAGAAAATCTGGCAGGAATATAGTTTGGTTTTTAAGGATCTGTTTTCTTTGGAATACAGTCCGGTAGCGGTATGTTGTTTAGAAGAAAAAGAAGTCCTGGATACTCCACAAAAAATGCGTATCTGTCGGGCAATTTTGGATGCAGGTAAAGGAAACATCATCAAAATAAATAAAAACAACAATGCCTGTTTTGGCGCAAGTTGGCATTTAGGTTTTCATCAGATTAAAGATGAGAAAATTTTAAAGATGATTAAAAAATTTGTGGTAGAGGGTGAAAAACTATTTTCTTCTTATACCGCATTAGATAATTTAATCTCTCAGATGGAGGAAATACCGGATAATTCCAACAATTATTTTTTATTAGCACCTTTAGAAAAAATAGAAATACAACCACAGTTAGTTATTTTTATAGTCAATCCTGAAATTGCCTGTCGCTTACTTACTTTAGTTACTTTTTTGGATGGTAAAATGCCTCAGATTAAAATCGGTGGGCCTACTTGTAGACTTTCTATAATTTATCCTCTAACAAAGAATGAAGTAAATTTATCTTTTTATGATTATACTGCCAGAAAAATGTGCAATGTCGATAAGGATAAATTATTGATAAGTATCCCCTATGATAAAATCCCTAAGATAATGGAAAGTATTGATAAATGCTCTGCGGGTAAAGCAAAGATTGAATTTCCTCAAGAGTTCCGTCAGTTTCTAAAATCCCGACTTACTGCTAAGAAAGAATAAAATATGTTTGGAAAAAATAGGATAAGGAAAAGTCTAAAGGTTTCTTTCTGGGATGGTGTCTTTGCTTCCGGGATGAATGGTTTGATTACCGATTACATCACTCCTTATGCACTTTTTCTAAAAGCCACAACATTACAGATCGGTTTTTTAACTGCCTTTCCCAATTTAAGCTCTGCTTTAGTGCAGTTAGTTACACCGGAATTAACGGAAAAATTAAAAAGTAGAAGAAAAGTAATCAATTTATTTGTATTTTTGCATCTATTGATGTTTATCCCGATTATGCTTATCCCTTATCTATTTAAATGGCAACCCGCTTTATTTTTAATAATTTTTATTACCCTATTTAGTAGTTTTAATGCTTTAGCCGGACCTGCCTGGGCATCTTTGCTTTCCGAATATGTACCTTATAAATCGCGGGGAAGATACTTTGGCTGGCGCAATAAAATTTTTGGAATAGTGACCGTAGTCTTTGCTTTTGTTTCTGGTTTTATCTTACATAATTTTAGAAACAATTTATTAAAAGGATTTTTAATCATTTTTGGTATGGCTTTTGTTTTTAGATTTATCTCCTGGTATTTTTTAATCCAGATGTATGAACCAACTTTTAGATTAAAAAAAGAAGCTTATTTTAGTTTCCTTGATTTCGTCAAGCGCTTAAGAGTTTCTAATTTTGCTAAATTTGTTATTTTTGTATCGAGTTTAAATTTCTGCGTTAATTTAGCAGCACCTTTTTTCTCGGTTTTTATGCTTAGAGATTTAAAATTTAATTATATTATTTATACGATTTTAGTTACTACGGTTCCCATTTTTCATATCCTTACGATTGATCGCTGGGGAAAACTTGCGGATAGGATTGGAAATCTAAAAATTTTAAAAATCACCTCTTTATTTATCGCATCATTACCATTTTTTTGGATTATCAATCAAAATCCCTTTTTTCTTATTTTGATTCAGGCTCTTTCTGGTTTTGCCTGGTCAGGGTTTGGACTCTGTGCTACCAATTTTATCTACGATGCGGTAAGTCCTGAAAAAAGAACGCGCTGTATTGCTTACTTTAATGTTTTTTCAGGGACCGCCTCCTGTTTAGGAGCGCTTTTAGGTGGTTTTTTAATAAACTTTTTACCGCCACTTTTTAATTATAAAATTTTATCACTTTTTCTTATTTCAAGTGCTTTGAGATTTTTGGTAGCAATTAATTTATCCCGTAAAATAAAAGAGGTAAGACCGGTAGAGGAAGAAAAAAGTATAGATTTATTTTTTAAGGTTGTGGGGATAAAGCCAATTTTGGGTAATTCTCGGGATTTAAGGGTTTTTTTAAGGCAAGAGGATTAATTATATGCTTGATATTAAAGAATTAGATTTAGAGAAATTAAAAAAGATTTTAGAGGAATGGAATTTTCCTAATTTTCATGCCGGTCAAATTTTTTCTTGGATTTATAAAAAGAATGTTTTAGATTTTTTAGAAATGACGGATTTACCTATGGATTTAAGAAAAAAATTAAAAGAGAATTTTTATATCTGTGGCTTAAATTTAGTAGAAAAACTAACTTCCCAAGATGGCACGGAAAAATTCCTCTTTCAGTTAAAAGATAAAAATTATATCGAAGCAGTTACTATCCCTACGGAAAAAAGACTTACCGGATGTATATCCGCTCAGGTAGGTTGTAAATTTTCCTGTAAGTTCTGTGCTTCTGGTCTTTTAGGTTTTAAGAGGAATTTGAGTTTTTTAGAGATATTAGATGAAGTTTTACTTTTGAAGAAAAATTCTTCTAAGACTCTTAGCCACCTTGTCTTTATGGGGATAGGGGAGCCTTTGGATAATTATGAAAATGTCATCAAAGCCATTCGGATAATAAATTCAAAAGATACCTTTAATATTGGAGCAAGAAGAATTACTATCTCAACCTGTGGGATCATTCCGGCAATTAATAAGTTATCGGAAGAAAAATTACAGGTAGAGTTATCCATCTCTTTGCATGCAGGAGATGATAAAGTTAGGTCTTTAATTATGCCGATAAATAAAATTTATCCTTTGAGAGATCTAATCTCTACTTGTAAGGAGTATATCCAAAAAACAAACCGGCAGATAACCTTTGAGTATATCTTAATTAAAGGGATAAATTCGGACTTGCCAAATGCCAAAAAATTAACTAATATATTAAAGGGTTTAAGGTTATGTAAAGTAAATCTTATCCCTGCAAATCCAGTTAAAGAACATAATATAGAACCACCCAATAAGGTAGAGGTTTTATTGTTTAGGGATTACTTATTAAAATCAGGGATAAATGTAACCTTAAGAAGACCGCGGGGGAAAGATATTCAGGCAAGTTGCGGACAATTACGTTTAAAATATGAGAAATAAAATATTAGTTCTATTGTTGGTTAGTTCTTTTGCTTTTTTATCCTGTGCAAAGGAAGAAATAAAGAATATCAACTCAACGGGGAAAAATATTATCTGCTTTGGGAATAGTATTACCGCAGGCTATGGAGTAAATAAAGAAGAAGCCTACCCTTATCTTTTAGAAAAGATGCTTAATTTTCCCGTAATCAATGCAGGTTTAGATGGAGATACAACTACGGAAGCCTTAAAGCGCATAAAAACAGATGTTTTGGATAAAGAGCCTTATTTAGTAATTATTGAATTGGGAGGGAATGATTTTTTAAGACAAGTTCCTTTAGAGACCACTTTGAAGAATATAGAAGAGATGATTAAGCAGATTCAGGCAAAAGGTGCGATGGTAGCACTTTGCGATATAAGTGTAGGGCCATTTATGGGAGATTATTATCAAGGATATAAAAACTTAAGCAAAAAATATAAAACCATATTTATCCCTCATCTTTTAAGGGGCATATTAACCCAGCCAGAACTTAAGACGGATTATCTTCATCCCAATGCTCAGGGCCAAAAGTTAATTTCCCAGCGTATATATAAGGTAATCGGAGAGTATCTGCGTTTGAAATAGTCTATCTAATTTGCAAAATTAAATATTAAATGTATAGTAAAAGATTATCGCCAAAAATCAAATAAATTGACTAATCTTAAAATATTTTTTATAATATTTTAGAATTTATTGGGCGGTTAGCTCAGCTGGATAGAGCGTGTGACTTACATTCACAAGGTCAGGGGTTCAAGTCCTCTACCGCCCACCAGATAAATTCTTATATACAATGACGGGCCCGTGGTGTAGTCTGGTTTAACACGTCAGATTGTCGATCTGAAGATCGCGAGTTCAAATCTCGTCGGGCCCGCCAGTCTTTATACCCTTTCTTTTAATTTTTATTTTATGAAAAGTAAGGTATATTTTATTGGAATAAATCAAGAGGATGATATTTTTTTAATTTCTCAAAAAGTAAAAAGGCTTTGTGAGGAAAGTAAGGTTTTGGATTTTATTTTGAAAGATGATTTAATTGCCATAAAGATACATTTTGGCGAAGAAGGAAATACCGGTTTTGTAAAACCCCAGTATATAAAGGTAATTGTAGATGAGATTTTAAAGAAACAAGCAAAAGCATTTCTATCCGATACAAATACCTTATATAAAGGAAAACGCACCAACTCCCAAAGCCATTTAGAATTAGCCAAAACCCATGGATTTAGTAAAGAGAATCTGGGTATAGATATTATCATTCCTGATGATCAAAAAAAAGAAAATGTTTCTGAAGTTACCATTAATAGAAGGTTTGTAAAGACCGCCAAAATTGCCAAGATATTTTTAGAAAATAATGGTTTAGTGGTGATAAGTCATTTTAAAGGGCATCTGATGACTGGTTTTGGCGGTGCTTTAAAAAATGTCGGTATGGGTTGTGCGAGTAGAGAGGGAAAACTTTTTCAGCATTCGGATATCGCACCGGTTGTTTATAAAGATAAATGTGTAGGTTGCGGTGAGTGCGTAAAGGTATGCCCAAAAGGAGCAATTAGAATTATCGGTAATAAATCTGAGATTGATCCAAAAATATGTATCGGTTGTGCCAGTTGTATTGCGGTTTGTAGTTACTTTGCAATTGATGTGGTTTGGGAAAAAGGGGCAAGCGCTATTCAGGAGAAAATGATTGAATATGCCTATTCAGTAATAAAACCAAAAAAACAAAAAATCGCCTTTTTTAATTTTTTATTAAAGATAACTAAAGAATGTGACTGTATTGCTAAAGATGATCCTCGGATTTGTCCGGATATTGGGATACTTGCTTCAGAAGATCCCGTAAGTATTGATAAGGCAAGTTTGGATTTGGTAAATAAGACTTCGGGAAAAGATATCTTTAAAGAACTTCATCCTAAGCGCGACTATC
>Ga0207433_10010497_pt1 | contig 14397 bp, 9 predicted proteins | sample YelNatPaOPGAMG01_FD_187559 | JGI IMG/M metagenome (GOLD analysis project Ga0207433, IMG submission 187559) | Hot spring thermophilic microbial communities from Obsidian Pool, Yellowstone National Park, USA - OP-RAMG-01 (SPAdes) (version 3) | ecosystem: Environmental > Aquatic > Thermal springs >... | reverse complement strand
GGTTTTTAATACTTCTTCAGTTCCATTGTAAGAAAAAGAAACATTATCAAAAATGACCCTCCCTTCTTTTATTTCAATCTCTTTTCTGCCCTCTTTTTCCGGTACCAAATCCAGCATCTCAAAGATTCTTTCAATCGCAGCTAATGAACTCTGGATCACAATATTTAAATTCAATAGATTCCTTGGTGGACCAAAAACATTTCCTATAAAAGCGTTGAATGCAATCAACCCCCCCACGGTCATTTGCCCTTTTATAATTTCAATACAACCAATCCAAAGTATGATTACAGGGCAAAGCAATGAGACAAATATTGCCAAGATCGATGCCAATGTTGATAAAATTCCTAATTCAATTCCCTTTTTGATCGCAAATTTGATTTTTTTTGTCACTTTAAGCGTTGATCTTATTTCCGCAGTAAAGGCCTTTATAGTATCAATACCTACCAGCATTTCTTGAAGATCCTTTTGAATGTAAGCATAGAATTCCCTCACATTGTAACTGGTATTTCTGATTCTTTTATTAAAGGACATTAAACATATTAAATAGACAGGTAGTAAAACAACACATATTAATGCTAATTTAATATTAATAAAAGAAATGCAGACTAATGCAATAATAAAAGTAAAAATATCTTGAATCGCAGAAATTATATTATCAGCCATAACTCCTTGCGTGTATTCCACATCGTCATTTAAACGCGACATTAAATATCCTGTTTCCTTTTTATGAAAATAAATTGGGGGAACCTTTTGAATATGCTGTATTAATTTTATTCGTAAATTGTATAATACCTTACCTCGTAAAGACAATAATATTCTCTGTTGAAAGAATATCGCTAACAATCTTAACATTGTGGTTATCAAGATAATTAAAATAATAACATTTAAATATTTAAAACTTTTTAAAATGATAACTTTATCTATTAAAAATTTCGTAGAAAGAGGTACAGGTATTTGTAAAACAACCGATGTTAACATTAAAAGCAATGATAGAAGCCATTGTTTCCAATATGGTTTTAAGAAAACAAAAAATCTTTTAATAAGTTCGACATCTTTGTGTTTCATTAGTATTTAGAAATTAAACAAGTGTTTTAATTTTATTATTACGATTTGTTTTTGAAATATTTTTTTTAAAAATTGATCATCGGTGTTGGCATTCGCGGTTAGATAAATCCAACTTTTTGGTGAATAATTCCATGATATTAACAACCCAACACGACTTGATAAAAAATCTTGTGGCAATGATAAGATGTCATGATCTGCATATACAAATTCATTGAAGAAATTAAGCATTATATCCTTTGTAATTTTATATTCTATTCTGGGCGTGACTGTCGATGTAACATTACAGATATAACCTAATGTATCCCACTCAATCCATTTATGAAGTGATAAAGAAACTGAAAATTTGTTAGTTATGGAGTACTTTATAAAAAGGCTGACGGAATTTTGATATGCTAAATAATTTCTATAATAATTATAAGTATAGTTTATTAAATTATAGATATTTGCACTGTATCTGACACCGTCTACCCATACTGAAGTTTTTGCTTCTTTATAGGCATATTCCGTATTCATTTCATGCTTAGTTCCATAATCGAATTCAGTAAATAATACCCAATTATTAATAAAGGTTGGATTTATTACAAAATTAATTATTTTTGAGACGTGATTCGATTCAGTTGACTCTTGAGATAAGATAACACCAGGCCCTATAAATGATTCTCTTAATAAACCTTTTGAGAATGTTTTATAATGTCCAATCAAAAAGGTCATCTTTTTCTCACCAATCCATGGGACGTATCCGATTTCAGAAACATCGAAAGAATCACTTATTACCGATAAACTATTCATAAACATTAATTCGTGGATAAGCACTTTACCACCATAATTAAAGGCCCATCCATATTTTCTACTATAATCACTCACATCTCCCTGAAGGGCAAATTGATTAAATCCTCTCCTGTACGCTGCGTCAAATCCTAAGGCATAATTATAAAGATTTTTGTCTGCTAGCATTACATCAAGTATGAATCCTATGTCTGAAGATTGAAATACCTTTTTTTGGGCTCGAAGAACAGTAAATAGTTTCTTAGATTCGGTGTCTAACGAATCTGTATAAGCGCCCAAGAATCCCCAGTTAAATTGCTTTGACTTACTTGTTATTTTTATTCCTCCAATGATAGGTACAGGCTGATTGTTTATTGGTTTGCCTATTTGTCGCGAATGGAAAATCTCTAAGGGATTATAGATGTTTAGGCCCGAACCAAATTTTGCTAAAGCAAATATTTCTTTGCCTTCAACGAAAAATGGTCTTTGTTCGGCCACGCCTAAAGGGTATCTTGACAAATTCAGTGTGAATGGATCCGCTTCAATTTGAGCAAAGTCGGGATACAGAGTTATGTTTAATGCAGTTGTTGAAGTTAAATCATACTTTATATCAAGACTCCCCGATGCTTTAACAATTTTTTCTTCATTTTCCTTTCGATAGGCAAGGTTAATGCCGGGATATATTTCTACATTATATACTCCAGACTGTGGATATACATTTCGTAGCACACCGTATTTCGACACTAAATTACCTTCTTTTTGAGTTACATGGACCCAATAATCGCTTTCTTTTAGATAACCTATATACCGCTTAAAATTTATTCCCCATTGTCTATTGGCTTTATTGAATCTTATTGCTTTAAAAGGTATTTGCATTTCAATACTATAATAATCATTAAATATTTTTACTGCTTTGGACCATACACCATCCCACGTATCATCCGATGTTCTCCCATCGTCCCTAATTATGCCATCGTCATACCTTCCGCTTGCGAATACTCTAAAATAGTAGGAAGTAGTTCTGCTCAGAAAAGGATCGAGATAAACAACAAAAAAATCTTCGTTGCTTCCAGTTTGAATTAATAATTCAACATTTTTTAAAAAACATTGAACAAATAAATATATATTTTCGCGATCCTGAAGTATGCGGACTAATGTTGATTCAGTTGAACATTCTCTTTCATGGGGGTATGTCGAGGAAAAACCCGTTGCTATATCAGCTGGTTCCCAACATTGTTCTAGCACACCGTCAATTTTTATGTTAGCATCTGTTTGCTTCATTTCTATCTCCCTATTTAAATTGACTACTAGAAACACAGTGAACAGTATCATTTTCTTTTTTCACCTTTTCTTATTTTTAATAAGAGCACGATAAATTACCATCATTTGTTTTGCAATTTTATCTGGATTATATCTTTCATGTATTCTCTTATACAGATTTACTATAAATTTTTTTCTCAAAACACTACTATTTGCAAGTTTAATAATTGCTTGAGCCAATGCTTTATAATCAGCAACAGGTACTTTTAATCCAGACACTCCATTCACTATAATCTCAGATAAACCGCCGCAGTCGCTGACAATGACGGGTGTTTTGCAAATACCCGCTTCAAGAGCAATGGCTCCCAATGGCTCATATAAACTCGGGACTACAACCAGTCGTGCTCCCCGTAATAAACATATTTTTTTATCACCAGAAACCGGACCAAGAAATAATACTGACTCTCTTATCGTGCTTTTATTAACAGCATTTTCATAACACTGCTTTAATGGCCCATCACCAGCAATTACTATCTTTAATGAAGGATCTCTATTCAAAAATATAGGTGCAGCATTTAATAAAATTTGAACACCTTTCTCATAAACCAATCTTCCTATAAATAAAATGTAATTATTAGATGGAATAACTTGGCTCTTAATTTTAGTATTGTAGTTGGGAATATTATAGCCATTCTCATCAATTCCGCATGGAATGAATCTAATTTTTTCGTTATTTAGATGAAAGATTTCTTTGATTTCATAATGCATATGCTTGCTTATAGCAATTGTTATATCACTACTTGAAATAATTTTCTTTTGAAGATTGGAAAAAAATATTGTATTATATCCAATATGGTTAAACGATCGTCTCTGTACAGTATCATACAATGTACTAACGATAGGCAAGGTGGGAAATATTGATTTTAAACAAAGGGCTGAGATGGCTGTAAAAGTATCGTGCACATGAACAATATCAATTTTATTTATCACTTGAATAGCCTTTTTAAGCAATTCAATGTCAGATAGTAAAATATTTTCAACTAAAGTTTTTCCTTCCGTAGATCTTTGAACTCTATGGACAACTATATTAGGTTCATTCACCAATTCAGCATTTTCATTAGAAATCACAGTTACAGTCACGCCTTTGCGTGCTAATGCCATTGTCAATCCATGAACAAGAATGCCAACACCTCCGCTATTGGGATGCAAAGTTTTTACAGAATTAAAGTATGGAGTTATTATTAATGTATGCATATTAGAAATAAATTTTCAAGGTTATGATTTGTTTTGGTTTAGCTATAATCGTTAGTGTATTGGGATTTAACTTATGAACATATTTTGCCATATGAGATATCGGATTTTCGAGATTATTAACTATCTTATATTCATTGAATTTTTTAAAAAATTCAATTTTTCCTCTCACTGTTTTATTCTCCAAATTAAAAAAACGAAGACAAATACCATCATCAAATTGTGATTTATAAATGCGAGTTATTACTAAAGATTTGGGAAAAATTTTCACAAAACTTAGTTTTATTGCATTCAAATTTGTACTTGTATTTCTTTTAATTTTTGCTATACAAGGAATATTGAAATTATATGCTTCTTGATATATTGGACTGATTTTTGCGATATCTTTATAAGGGAAAATTGAATATTCAAATTGATGTAACTCTTTGCTTTGTGCATATGGAACAGGCAGTTCAGGGCCTATTTTACCTCTCCTAGTGGATAAATCCCGTAAGCTTAACCAACCGATAGCTCTGAACAGTGTTATTGCAACAATTGTAGTTTTATTATCATTTAATATTGCATACTCATAAAGGCCTTTATTAATATAACAAATCCCTTTTTTCTTTTTACTAATAAAAACGAAATTTTGTTGTGGTAGTCCAGTACCCTCTGTTTCGAGTTGATTCTCTTTATTAAATGCATTATCCCTTTTCAATACACAAAATGGTTGTTCTACAAAGTGATGTTTTATTGTTTCATCGAAATGGAAACAGACTCTTAATCTGTGGTTCTCCGCTTTATTAATTACCTCAGTTCTGATATCTATTCTTCTTTGGTTATATTTAAGTGTTATATATGTTGTTAGCTGACAATCTGTCAATTCTGCTGATCGGGTCAATTTATTAGAACTAACGGGAATTTTCATGAAATTCTTAAGTATTAATGTTGCAGCACAAGGGTTATTGTCAATAATTGAATAAGAAAAAGGAAAACCACAGCTATAGTATTTAATATCATTTAAGGGGGGTGCGTAGTTATATTCATCACCAACATCGCCACCATCTTCGAATATTAGCTGGTTATTATATCGGATATTATCTTTAATATCTAAAATTTGCAGAACTCCTGAACTATCAATACTTACTTTGAAATATTCATTTTCAATGGAATTTTCTAGTATTTTAATAGTATTTTCTCTTCTTAATAATTTATAATTTTTTGTATTAAATATCAGCTTATATGTTTTATATCCCACCGGGGGAACGGCTGTTGCAAGGAAAATGAAAGTATATCTAATCGTCTTTTTGTATTCAGGTAATGTACTATCTATATATTCACAGAATATATTTTCTTTTACTTCTATAATTTTATATGGCACACTAACATTTTTTTCGTCTACAAATTCAAAATCTTTAGGTGCTTCATTAGGTAAAAAGTCAATCATAAATTCAACAATTTCCGTCCTTTCCCATGACAAAGGATTAAATACTACTACTGACTTCTCATAATCACTATGAATGTCATCTATATTATTACATATGGATGTTAAAGTTTCATCAATCAAATCATTGCATATTTCAATAATTTCTTTACTGCGGTGCTCTATATCTTGAATAACATTATCAACACAACACCCCCCAATGCTATCTTGATTTTGATTTAATAACAATTTTTTCCAGCTCAAATTAATATATTCAAAGGGGTATTTACTAGTCAATAGATAATTAATCGTTGAAAATCGCTCGACCCAATTTATTAGCATATTTTCGATTTTTCTGTTTTGGATTTTCAAATGTGGTCTTATACTTAACACACCAGGGTGTATTAAACTTCGAGTTGAACCGCGTAATTCACCAGAAACAGACTTCAATTTTATTCTTTTCTTCTTGATTTCATTTATGTAATTTTGGATATTACTCTGAAATATTTTTAAATTGCCCTTATTGTATTTACTGATAAATTTTAATCCCTTTTGCATTTGTTCAACTGGATCAAGTAAATTGTAAGGAATTAAAAGTGCATGTGCTGATGATTTTGGTAAAAATTTTTTTATAATTGAATGAATCTCGTTTTTAGCGTCCGAATCATTTTTTATCTTTCTAGTATTTAAAATATTAAAACTTTGAGGCAAAAAGACTGCAATAACACTAGATTTGTCAGCCGCTCTCCAGATAAATTCATTACTTAATAATGATTCTTTCATGCCGCGATGAAAAACAAGTGCTTCCAATCCCGAATTTACTAATATTTGAGGTAATTGGGCGATATGCCCAGGCGCATCTGGTAAATATCCAATTTTCATGATACCACCGTACTTTTGTGATTCTATATATCCTAATTTCAAATTTTCAATTAGTGATTCGCCTGATACTAAAAATTCGTCGCTTCCAATATAATAAGGGCCTATTAGTAATTTGCCATTACTGACGAGATCAATTATATCATTCATCATCTGGGGTTTAATCTCTAAATAATCTTCTATTAAAATAGTCTGTCCATCTAGCATGAATGTTTCGATCACATCATTATTTTTCAAAACCTCAATGATTTTATCCATAATTGAAACAAAGCGCTTTCGCATTTGTTGATATGGCAAAAACCATTCCCGATCCCAATGCAATGTTGGTATGATGTAAATATTAACCACTTTTTTAGTCATTCCGTTTCCTAGCTAATGTTTGAAGCAAAATTTCAGGTTCTATTATATTTGTCATTTGGAGGCGAGAGTACTGTATTAGTCCTTGTTTTATGCAATTGGCAACATCATCAAGAGAACGATTAAGTTTTCTTTTGCCAGTTTTAACTTGTATTTCATTTCTAATTTGATTTATATTCTTATTTTCGTTAAGTAATTCTATGATTGTTAGAAAATCTCTATTCTTTTTCAATATTGTTCCTGATTTTATATCCATTATATATAGTTCTCCATCAATCTCAATAGGATATACGTTATAATATCTGTAATTTTTTATAAACGGAACGCTCTGTTCCACAAAATTTATTATGTTGTCATGAATATTACATAATTTTTTATAATAAATATCTAAGAATGCGCCAATCTTTTTTATCATAATTTTTAAGTTCTTATCACTTACCTTTAAAACCCTATAATAAAAATTTAGATACAAACGATTAATTTCCATCTCGAGATGTTCGATTCTCTCTCCAACATCTACATCAATTCCTTTTAATCTTGCAGTTATCCGTTTTATTTTAGATAGTTCTCTATCAATATCATTAAACCACATCTTCGTTATTTGTCGCATTAAAAATAAAAAATTTGCTACTTCTGCAGGAAGTACATAAGAATGAAAACCTTTTAGATATGGTACTTCAATTAATCTTTTTTCATTTCGTAGAAGGTTCATGATAGGCAATCCTTCATATACCATCATCCTATATAAAAGGTAATTATATCGTTCTTTTTTACCATATTTCTTCATAAATGTATAAGTTTTTTTAATAGTATTAATTGTTGTGTATGGAGTTATTGTTATCAACATCAATCTCTTTTCTATGCCTAATTTATCAAGCAACTCAACTGCTTTAATATTTTGCCGAACAGTAACTTTTTTATTAAATTTATTTAGTTCCAGTTGAGACATTGATTCTATACCTAAACGGACCATATAAAGACCATTTGCCTTAAAGTATTTAAGCACTTCTTCATCAATATCTGTTACACGACAGTCAATGATAAATCTAATATTAAGTTTTCTCCGTTCTAATTCTTCTATTATTGATATGGAATGTTGTTTTCCTTTTTTACCCGGGCCAAAAAAGATTTCATCAATAAAATCAAAATCATTAATGCCGAAATTGTTCTTTATCCATTCAATTTCGTCAGCAACGTTTTTCGCACTTCTCGCGCGCCATTTAGCTCCTATCTGAGTTTTATAGAATTGAGGTACGCCACAGAAACTACAATTATAGTAACAACCTCTACTTATCAATATATTTGCATGATTTAACCTACCATTCGCGGTTACTTCTTTTAATAGGCTGTGTGTTGGAAATGGCAATTTGTCTAAATCTTTTATTAATTCCCTAGGAGGATTAGTTATAATTGTATCACCGCCTCGGCACGCTATACTTTTGATATTACGCCATTCGCGCTTGTGACAAATACTAAAAGCTAATTCATAAAGTGTTTCCTCCCCTTCACCGATAACAATAGAATCAATATTGGGCATGTCCTTTAAAATTCTTCTTGAAGACAGAGTCGGAAAATGCCCACCAAGGGTTATGTGAGTGTTGGGTAAATATTCTTTAATTTCCTTTATCACATTAACTGTTTGTCGAAACGCCGGTTGCATAACACTAAAACCAAGTACTTTTGGTCTTATTTTACGGACGATGTTTACAATCTGGTTAGTTGTAAGACCGTAATAATCACCATTGATAATTTTAGAGCTTAAGTTTTTGTTTAATAAATAGCTATTTAAATATTCAACTCCTAAGTATTCTTCCGTAGCTCCGGGGATCCCCTCAGTATGAGCTGGCACAACTAATAAAACGTCCATAGTCAAAATTTAATATTTTTATTTGCAATTTCCTTCAGATATTTCGTTAAAAATATTGATGTCGTTAAGAGTGCTGCCGCATCAATTGTATTTAGATTATCTTTATTCGTATGAATATAAGGTGTTCCTTTATGGAAGCATATAGTATTTATATTTTTTTGTGAAAAAACAATGTCATCACCGGTTCCCCTTTCTCTTTTTACACAACAACAATAATGTTTCTGTTTAACAAAATCTATGAAGTGGCTGTATATTTTTTCAGTGCCACTTATTTTTACTTCATTATTTTCAATATACCCTCCAAGAGAATCTAGATTAATCATCAATTTAATTTCTGATATCGTATCGCATTGACTCATAAAATAAGAACTTCCCTTCCAACCGTATTCTTCACATCCGAACCATATAAATATTAATGAACGATCAGACTTGAAATTTCTTAGTCTTCGCAATATTTCTAACAACGTAACTACACCAGATCCATTATCGCAAGCACCTTTAGTATTCTGGACTGTGTCAACGTGTGCTCCAATGATAATTTTCTCATCCGGCATGGAATGACCATTAATGTTAACAATTAAATTCATGGATTCTGAAAACTGTATAACTTGATGTAATATAATCGTTGCCTGAGCTGGCAACATTTTTGTTATTGTTATACCATTATTATAAGATACAGACACGCCAGGTATATTGTTTGGTAAATCTATATATTCGCCTTTCAATTGGGTTGATCTAATACCACAACCAGGATCGGATATTTCTATGAATCCTTGTGCACCTTTCTCTAAAAAATCTGCATACATTTTTGATCTTGTTGATTTCGTGCAAATGATAATTTTACCCCTTACTTTTTGTGGTAGATGGGTGGCATTATTATTAAGCAATATAATTTCACCAGATGTTGTGTTGGGATATGTGTTATTACTAAACCCAATCCCAGCACATTTTATTGATATTTCCTTTCCATTTTTTTTAATAATCAATTTCTCTTTTTTTATTATAAACGATTTACATGAGAATTTTTGGAAGCGAGAAATAAATCCGATACTGTCTATTTTATCTTTTATGATATAAAAAGTCTGCTTCTCTTGCTGCGAACCACCCAATCTACCTGAAGGCAGTGATTTTAATAAATTAATAATGTTCTTTTGAATATTATTTATAAAATCCTCCTTCTGTCCAAATGCTGTAAGGGACAACTATGGATAATATTATTTAAAGGGTCTGAAAAAATTTCATTTCTATTTGAAGTATCTTTACTCGTGTAAAATAAGAATTTTTTTGTTATTACCACTTTTTTTTGAAGATCAATTACCCGTAATGATGTCTTTGTTGTTGTTCCAATTGATAAAATTCTATCATCTATGCTTTTCTCTATTTTTTCTATTTTTTTCTTATAAGCCTTATAGTTGGGTTGGATCTCATTATTAAGGACTTTCTGTGAAAAAATAAGCCACAACCTACCAAATTGACCTATAGACAGGTGATGCATTTTTAGTTCATCTATATTATTGCGATTTAATATCGCGTTTATTACATTATTGTAATTGCTTTTGTCAGAATATATGCTAAATAATTTTTGTATAATGAACAAAGCAAATTGATCGTATTCATTGTTATGCAAAGGGCTTAATTGCATATTTATAATTTTATCATCGAAGAATTGCAAGGGACCATTCGTAACAGCAATTATATGACAGTATCTATGTTTCATTAATTTTAATAAATGACTCTTTACTTTTTTACCATCAATTTCATCTAGAAATATAAAAAAATGCGTATTTTCAGGTATATAAATATTTATATCTCTTATTAAATCAAGGACCACAATTTCTCTCTTAGATGGTTTACATCCGTATTGAATTATCTTCGGATAATTCGTAATGTAAGAATATAGGTATCTTAAAATTGTTGTTTTACCGTAAGAGTGATATCCCTTTATAAATAAGTGTTGCTTTTCACCTTTTAATATCCGCATCATATTGTTTCGTGCTGAGACTAAATTATTTGATTCAAAAAGAATCGCGCTGCTTCTATTCATTTATTTTACGAGTGACAAACTTTGGTAGGAGCATATATGGATCATATTGATTTGTTACTACTTTGTCAATAAGATAGGGAATCATTAATTTATAATAGCGACAATATATGCTTTTATGATACATATCCCCTTTTAATTCGTAAGATACTGCAGAACAACCACCACAACAAATATATTTCCACTCACATAAATTGCATTGTGGTATATCTTTAACGGTTCTTTCAGAAAGATTATTTCTCTGTTTCCTATTTAGCAAATCATTAATATTATTATTATATAATTCCCCAAGCAGAAATCTTTTACTATTTCTTCTTAGAAAATAGAACTGTGGACAGGGGTAGATCAATCCTTCAGGTGTGATAGTTAAACAGTCGATCCCTGCGCCACATGGAGAACGATAACACATCGATGGACGTTCTTTTGTCATTATGTTTGTGAGAAGTATCCCAAGATTTACTTCTGTTACCCAATGCTTTTGTGATTTGTTCATATTATTTTGTATAATTAGTTGGATAACCTTTTTCATTGCTGTAAAAACGTCAGCACTTGATGGTAAAAGACCTTTATAGTTATTAAATTTATTACCAAGAGGATATAGCAGATTTAATGCGAAGTCCTTATCATTTATTGTCAATAGAAATTTTACGATTTTGCTAATATAAGATATGTTCCCGCTATGAACAACTGAAATAGTTGAGAAAGGTATACCATGTCGATGTAGTAGATCAATACCTCTAACAGTATCATCAAAAGAACCTTGCCCTAGTTTGTAATACCTATACTTATCGTGCACCGCTTTAGGGCCATCAATACTCACACCAACTTTAAAATCAGCGGTTTTTAAAAAACAGCAAATTTCATTATTTAATAATGTGCCATTAGTTTGAATTTCAAATCTAATATTTCTTTTAAAAAATTTAAATTCGTTATATATTTTAATAATTTTATTAATCTCGCACAATGGTTCGCCACCAGTAAATGAGATAACAATCTGCCTTCCAGAATTATTTATAACTTTTTGAATTGCTTGTACAACATTTTCAAAATTTTCATTTGAATAATTTTTTTTAAACGCGTAGCAATAGGAGCAAGAAAGGTTGCATCTATCATTAAGAATAATAAAGAAGTAGTATGGATTGATGATTTTTTCTTTATAATTAAAGAAATTGTTTTCAGTTTCTCCTTTTTTCGAATCAATTAAATCAATTTTCGAAAAAATATCAATAATTTTTTTTACATCATCATCCCCAGTATCAATTCCATCGAGATTCTTTCTTCTTTTTATTTTTAATAAATAATATCTAACTTTTTCTGTAATATTATTAATCACAACCCAATTTGCTGAATTGGGATTAATAAGAATAATATAGTCATTGTATTTTTTTATCTCGAAAGGCAATATTTTTATATGCATAGCACTATATCAAATATGTAATATTTTTTTGAGATATTACTTTAATCATGGCCGGGATGATTTTTTTAAAATAGTCACATAATGGATCTTCTTTCCACAGCGTATTGTATGTCCAAAACGCTCGCGCAGCGCATCCGCCACAACAAATCCACTTCCACTCGCATTCCCGGCACTTGCTAATATTGTCTACAACACGTTTACTAAACGAAGCTATAACAGGACTTTTTTCAAGAATATTTAATAAATCCCCATCCCAAATATTCCCAATTTTGAACTCATTTATATGTCTAAAGTCATCGCATGGATAAATATCGCCTTGGGGCGTAAAACTTAACAGGCTTGTTCCAGCTCCACAGGGAGAGCGCATACACAGATTTTTTCTTTTTTTTGTTAAAATATTAAGAAGTAATGATGAAATAGTTCTTTCTTTTATTTTACCATTATATTTTATTAGCTTTCTTAAAAGGTTCATCATAGCAATATAAAGTTGATTTGACGATATTTGTATTTGAGATTTATTTTTATAACCTCTTCCAGCAGGGTTAAAATATGCAATACCCATTAAATCAATACCCTGTTTATAGAAATGTTCAACAACTTTGCCTGTTTTGCTATAATTGGCCGATGTGAGAACCGTCAACACATTGTATTTAACATGGTTTCTATTAAGAATGTCGATGCCTTTCATGGTGTCATAATAAGTGCCTTTGGAATTTTCGTATTGTCTCCATTTATTATGTGTTTTTTCGCTTCCATCTAAACTAATCGATATTTGGATGCCTGAATCATTCAAAAATTTTGCTATTTCATCATTCATTAATGAAGCATTTGTTTGAATAAATAATTCAATTTTTTTGTTACATTTTGTTAATTTTATATATTCAACAATATTTTTTATCAATGGGAAATTTAATAAAGGCTCTCCGCCATGAATTAATATACATACTTTATTATTCGGAAGGTTTATCATTTGTTCTATTATTTTTTGAGCAGTTTGTTGATCCATGTAGTTACGTGTAACACCGGAGGTATTATAACAATATAAACATCTATAATTGCAATCATCTGTGATATTTAAAAATATGTGATAAGGTGGCCAATATTTAATGTTTAAAAAAGGTTTAGAATTATCTTCATCATCGTTCATCAAAAAATTGCCATCACTTAATGCTGAAATGAGGCGGTCAATTGTTTTTTTATCATAATTAATATTTTTTTCTATTTCCTTAATTGATTTACTTCCATCAAGCTTTTTTAATAACGATTTTGCATCTTTATTTATAACAAACCAATTGGCGAAATCAGGATTAATAACAATATACTTTTTGTTTATTCTATGAAATTTAATATTATTCTTTAAACGGAATCGTTTTTCTTGCATTTTATTTATATGTATATTTTTTATATGTATGGACTATATATTTGAGCTGGCGCTTTTAAGTGAACCAGCGCCAGCTCTTTTTTTTATACCACTGGCGCCGCTCCACTGTTAGTCCAATGTACTGCAAGAGCATCCTCATCATATTCGATTGTCAGGAGTTTTAGTAGTTCTTTATCGGTCACGGTTTGCTTGAGTATTTCCTTGGGTCCTACGATATTCATTGATATCTCCTCGTGCTTGGATAATAACTAATAACAATCATAGACTCCCTAGGAAGCAAAAGAATAAGGCTTATCATACCATTTTTTTCCAAGTTCCTGTAAACCATTATTGAATAATGGAAAAAACCAGGAACGGAGCCATACCTTATGGAGCTGAAACCATAATCTTGCTTAACAGGTTTTTGCTTCTTTATCTGGTTTCGTGGCGGAATAACCGCGATACTTGGATAGATGATTTTTTTAAACAAAGCGGAACAATCCGGTAATCCGCGCAGAGTTACGGTAGGTAGGTAGGTAGTGAACCTGATTATCCGTTGAAAGCATACCCCATTATATCCAAAATCAAAAAATTGTCAAGAGGCAACAGCTTTGCAGAATGAACTTTTAAATTTTTTTGCTAAGTGGGTTAAAAAAATTTTGGTTATTATAAATTTATCTTGGGGGTAGACTTCTCCTATCCTATTATGTATAATAAAACATAATAGTATCTT
>Ga0207433_10010492_pt1 | contig 14402 bp, 11 predicted proteins | sample YelNatPaOPGAMG01_FD_187559 | JGI IMG/M metagenome (GOLD analysis project Ga0207433, IMG submission 187559) | Hot spring thermophilic microbial communities from Obsidian Pool, Yellowstone National Park, USA - OP-RAMG-01 (SPAdes) (version 3) | ecosystem: Environmental > Aquatic > Thermal springs... | reverse complement strand
AAGGAGGTCAACGAACCAGGCAAAGACCTACACTTATCCACAGCCGACCCTCTCAAAGTCGGCTTCCACCCCTGGCTCAATATTGGGTCGGCACGGTGGCTCAAATTTGGATCGGCGCCGACAACTTAGGCTTATGTTTTGGCGGAAAGGGAGGGATTCGAACCCTCGGTAGGCTTACGCCTACGCCTGATTTCGAGTCAGGTACATTCGACCACTCTGCCACCTTTCCGGGTGCTCTCCGGGGCCGACCGGAAAAGCTTACAAGTATATCTCAAGTGGTCGGCAGTAGTGCAGTTTGCCCGCCCATGTAGGGCTGCAAGGCCCTGGGGATGTCGATGCCGCCGTCTGGACGCTGGTAGTTTTCCAGCACGGCGACCAGGGTACGGCCCACAGCAAGACCGGAACCGTTCAGGGTGTGCGCCAGTTCAGGTTTGCCGCCCTCTACGCGATACCTAGCTTGCATACGTCGGGCCTGGAAGGTCTGCATATTGGAGCAAGAGGAAATTTCGCGGTAAGTGTTCTGCGCGGGCAGCCAGACTTCGATGTCGTGGGTGCGCGCGCTGCCGAAGCCTATGTCTCCGGTGCATAGCACGATGGTGCGGTAGGGCAGTTCGAGACGCTGCAGGATGGTCTCGGCGTGAAGGGTAAGTGTTTCGAGCGCGGCGGCAGAGTCTTCCGCGCGGGTAATCCAGACCAATTCCACCTTATCAAACTGATGCTGTCGGATCAGGCCGCGTACATCGCGCCCGCCCGAGCCAGCCTCAGAACGAAAGCACGGGGTATGCGCCACAAATTGAAGAGGCAACTTGTCGGCGTCGAGAATTTGTTCGCGTACCAGATTGGTCAGCGGCACTTCGGCGGTAGGGATGAGGTAGTGATTCTCGCCCTCGCCATGTTTCACTGGGAACAGATCTTCCTCGAACTTTGGCAACTGGCCGGTGCCGCGCAGCGCTGGTGCGGCGACTATGTAAGGGACATAGGCTTCGGTGTAACCATGCTCGGTGGTGTGCACGTCGAGCATGAACTGCGCCAGCGCACGGTGCAGCCGCGCAATCTGTCCGCGCAGCACGGCAAAGCGCGCGCCGGACATGCGGGCGGCAGACTCAAAGTCCAGCCCCAGTTCGGTGCCGACATCGACATGGTCACGCACGGGGAAATTGAAGGTGCGCGGCGTGCCCCAGCGGCGTAACTCGACGTTCTGGGACTCATCCGCTCCCACCGGGACGTCCTCGGCGGGCAGGTTGGGCACGGCCATCAGCAGATCGAGCAGCTCGGCCTGCAGCGCCTCCAGCCTGGCGGCATCGGCTTCGAGGGTTGTTTTGATGTTGCCGACTTCCTCCATGATGGCTGCAACGTCTTCCCCCCTGGACTTGGCGTGGCCGATCTGCTTGGACAATTGGTTGCGTCGCGCCTGCAGGTCTTCGGTGCGCTTTTGCAGGGTCTTGCGCTCCGTTTCCAGCGCCTCGAAGCGAGCCACGTCCAGATACGGCTGTGGTGACTTGCGGGCGTCCAGGCGTTTGATGACGTGCGGCAGATCTTTGCGCAGCAGGTTGATGTCGAGCATGATGAGAATTGGAAGAGGGAAGGCCTCCCGCGCCGGGTGGCGGCTCGAGGGAAATTGGAAAATCAGACGTCCGCTTGAACGACAAGGCCGCGTGGCAGAGGAAATTGCACGGATTCGGTCACACCGCCCACATTGCGCACCGATACGGCGCCAAGCTGCCTGAGTCGGGCGATGACTTGCTCCACCAAGGTTTCGGGAGCCGACGCGCCAGCGGTGAGTCCGATCTGTCGTGCGCCGCGCACCCATTCCGGGCGTAGGTCTTCTGCGCGATCCACCATGAAGGCGGGCTTGCCCATGCGCTGCGCCACTTCACGCAGGCGGTTGGAATTGGAACTGGTGGGACTGCCGACCACGATCAGCACATCGACCTGCGGAGTGAGTACCTTGACTGCGTCCTGTCGGTTCTGTGTGGCGTAGCAGATGTCCTGCTTTTTCGGCTCGTGGACTTGCGGAAAGCGCTGGCGCAACGCCGCCACGATTTCGGCTGCATCGTCCACCGACAGCGTGGTCTGGGTGACGTAGGCCAGGGGGGCAGTCAACGCGATGGGCAAGCGCACGATGTCGTCCACGGTCTGCACCAGATGGATGCCGTCGGCCTGCCCCATCGTGCCCTCGACCTCGGGGTGTCCGGCGTGGCCGATCATCACGATTTCCAGACCTCTGCGGCGCATTTTGGCCACTTCCGCATGCACCTTGGTCACCAGCGGACAGGTGGCGTCGAACACCTGCAACCCCAGCGCCTGGGCCTGCGCGCGCACGGCCTGCGACACACCATGTGCCGAGAACACGACGGTGCCGCCCTTCGGCACGGCTTCAAGTTCTTCGACAAAGATCGCGCCCTTGGACTTCAGATCGTTCACCACGTAGGTGTTGTGGACGATTTCATGGCGCACATAGATCGGGGCGCCAAATCGGGCCAGGGCATGCTCGACGATGTCGATTGCGCGGTCCACGCCTGCGCAGAACCCGCGGGGATTGGCCAGCAACACCTGCGGCTGATCGTGCGATGGAGAATCTTGGAACATGAGGAGCAATTCCGTTGTCACAGCACAGCGAGCACGTGCACTTCAAACTGGGTTGGGCAATCCGCCAGAGGGTGGTTGAAATCGAGCAGCAGCGCGTCGCGCTCAGCGTCCACCTCGCGCACCAGCGCGGTGAGCAAACCCGCTTCACCATCGGCGCTGGTGGGCAGGCGCAGGCGCAATACGTCGCCGATCAACGGCTGCGGGCCTGGACGCTCGCGCGACTCCTCGACCACGCTGCGCGACACCCAGCGCAGCAGACCGGGAATGCGGGCACCAAACGCCGCGCCCGCGGGCAGGTCGAACCGCGTGTGCGTGCCCTCTTCCATGCCGATCAGCAGCGTCTCCAACGCGGGACTGAGCTGACCCTGACCCAAAGTGAGCGTGGCCGGCGTGTGGCCGAAGGTGTTCACTGCATCCACACCGCCCGGATCGCTCAGGCGGTAATGCAGGGTGAGATAGGAATCAGCTTGAACGCAGGGCACGATGAAGGGCGGGCAGGCAAAATAGCGCAGACGCGAGAGATGGACGCGCAACAAGAACGCATTTTAGGTGGAACTCCACATGACCACGCGCATCGCTGATCTACCCGCAGACGCCCGCCCCCGGGAAAAATTGCTGGCGCGCGGTTCGCACGCCCTGGCAGATGCCGAACTGGTCGCCATCGTGCTGCGTACCGGCGTGCGCGGTCAAAGTGCGATCGACTTAGCCGCTGCGCTGCTCGACCGTTTCGGCGGCCTGCACGGGTTACTCAATGCGCCAGCCGATCAGCTGCGCAAAGTGAAGGGGCTGGGTGCGGCCAAGTATGCGGAAATCGCCGCCGTCCTCGAACTCGCCCGGCGAACCTTGAACGAGCAGATGCAGCAGCAAGCCTTGCTTGACTCCCCATCAGCCGTGCGCGACTACCTGCGCCTGTGGTTGGGGCCGCAGCCAGTGGAGATTTTTGCCGCCCTGTTCCTCGACAACCAGCACCGGCTCATTGCAGCCGAAGAGCTTTCGCGCGGCACCCTGGCGCATACCAGTGTGTACCCGCGCGAAATCGTGAAGGCCGCGTTGCGCCTGAATGCCGGCGCGCTCATTCTGGCGCACAACCATCCCAGCGGAGTGGCCGAGCCCTCTGCCGCGGATCGCACACTGACGCAGGCCCTGCAATCCGCATTGGCCCTGGTGGATGTGCGCGTGCTCGATCATCTGGTGGTCACGCGGCAGACCGTTTTTTCCTTTGCGGAACGGGGTTTGCTGTGAAGCACAGCGGCCCTGCGCAAAAGGCCAGCAGTCTGGACGCGCTGCACGATTTGCGCAAGCGACTACTGTTGTCACGCGCCGCGGCACTGCCTGCCAAGCCTGCGCCGCCTCCCGCCGCCGCGGCGCCAGCAGGAGCGGCGCCCACCCAGGCAGATCGCGCCCTGTTTCGTGCAGCCGCAGCCGGTACCCAGCCGCTCGCCCTGCCAGATCTCCCTCCCCCGCCCGGCCTACAGCGCCAACCCCCGGCAGCCATCCCGCTGCAGCATGTGCGCGATGAACAGGCCGCGCTGCGCGAGGCGATGTCCGACGAGCTCGATCTCGATCACCTGCTGGAAACCGATGCCACCCTATCGTGGCGGCGCGATGGCATTGGCTCGGACATTCTGCGCAAATTGCGGCGCGGCCACTGGACCATCCAGAACGAGATCGACCTACATGGTCTGCGCCGCGACGAGGCGCGCGAGGCACTAGGGCAGTTTCTGCGCACCGCGCTGCAGCGGGAGTGGCGCTGCGTGCGGGTGATTCACGGCAAGGGGCTGAGCTCGCCGCTGCGCGAGCCGGTGCTCAAGCACAAGGTACGCAGCTGGTTGATGCAGCGCGATGAAGTGATGGCCTATGTGCAGGCCCGCCCGAGCGATGGCGGCGCTGGAGCGCTGGTGTTGCTGCTGCGCTCAACCCGGCGCACGGAGCGCGGCTGAACGATCGCCCTTGTTCGGCAGGGTGCTCAGCCGTGCACCACAGGACCCGCTGGCATATTGCCCTGCTCGGCCTTGTTACGCATCCAGTCAGCGGTACCGGAGAAGGCTTCGTGCAACTGGCGGCGAAGATCGGGTTCCATCTCGACCTCGTTCAGAGTCTGCACCATGCAGGCCATCCACTCGTCACGCTCCTTGGTGCCGATGGCATAGGGGAAGTGCCGCATGCGCAAACGCGGGTGACCAAAGCGCGGGGAGTACAGATCGGGCCCGCCCAGCCAGCCGCTCAGAAACCAGAACAGCTTGTCGCGAGTTTCTTCCGAATGCGTGGGATGCATGGCGCGCAGATCGGCATACTGCGGCTCCAGATCCATGAGGTCATAGAAGTGATCGACCAGCTTGCGCACCCCAACCTCGCCGCCAAGCCGCAGATAAGGCGTGTTGGCCTCGGGTTCAGGCGCAGAGGCAACGGTGGGAACAGGAGCGACGGAGATGGCAGCAGAGGGCATGGGAGGGGACGATCTGTGGAATGGGAGCAAAGGCGCCAGAAAGCAAAGAAAAAATGTGTTGCGATTATGGGAGATGCGCCACGGAGAATCTTGTTGCAAATCAATCCATGAGACTTGCCATGCTCAAAAAGCGGCGGATTATCCCAACTGCCGCAGGCTTTGCCCCGGCGCACGGCGCAACACCTCGCGCAGGCTCCACCATCCGGCCAGCATGGCCAGCGACGCCGCGACTAGTATGGACGCAGGCCAGAGCAGCCAGGGCGGTTGCCAGGGGAAGTGGAACACCCAGTGCGCCAGCGCGGCGCTGACCGCAGCCGCCCCCGCTGCACCGAGCAGACCGGCGACCGCGCCCACCCACAGCATTTCCATCAGCGCCATGCGCCGCAACAACTGTGAAGACGCTCCAAGCGCACGCCACACCGCCATGTCCCGCGCGCGATCCTGGCGTGACAGAGCCAGCGATGCCGACAGTACCGTCAGCCCGGCTGCCAGTGCGAACAGGAACAAAAACTGTACCGCAGTGATGACCTGATCGATCAGCTTGCGCAGATGCGCCAGCAGGCTGCCCACATCCACCACTGTGAGATTGGGAAATTGCCGCACCAGGGCGTCGTCCATTCGCTGGGCGTCGCCAGGTGCGTGGTAGGCGGCTAGATAGGTCACGGGCTGATCTTTCAGCATAGACTGCGGCAAGAGCACGAAGAAATTGGCGTGCATGGAACTCCAGTCCACATGCCGCACACTGGTGACGGGCGCAGTGACGCGCTGGCCCGCGATGTCGAAGGTCAGGGTATCGCCCAGTTTGAAGCCGAGCGTTTGAGCAATGCCCTGCTCGACCGACAGACCCTTCGCATCCGGCCCGGCAGTGGCTTCCCAGTTGCCAGCCACCAGGGTGTTGGCCTTGGGCAGCGTGGCGCTGGCGGACAGGTTGAATTCGCGGTCGATCAGCTCGCGGGCGCGGGTGTCGTCGTAATCGCGGCCGAACACCGCGCGGCCGTTGATCGCCACCAGCCGCCCGCGCAGCATCGGATACCAGTCAGGCTGCGCCACACCGTCTTGGTGTAGCGCGGCCAGAAAGCCCTGGGTCTGGTCCGGCTGGATGTTGATGACAAAACGATCCGGCGCATGGATCGGGATAGACGCACGCCAGGCGTCGATCAGGCTGGTGCGCATCAGCACCAGCAAGACCAATGCGAGAAGTCCCAGGCTCAGGGCAGTGATCTGGATCACTGCGCTCCACGGCCGGGTGGACAACTGCCGCGCGGCCATCTGCAGCAGTCCGCCTGCCCCCTGTGACGTCGCGGCGTGGCCGCGTATCCAGCGCCGCAGCCCCCGCGTAATCAGCCAGGCCACCAGCGCAAAGACCAAGGCCAGCCCGATGAAGCCCCCAGCGGCAATTGCACCGAGCCGCAGATCACCGGCCTGCAGCCACAGCAGCACCGCAAAAGCGCCGACGCCAGCGAACACCGTCACGAAAGGCGCGGACTGCAGCCGCCCCAGGTGACGTCGCAACACGGCCAGCGGCGGCACCCGCGCCAGTTGCAGGATGGCGGGCAGTCCGAACGCGAGCAGCAACACCATGCCCGTGGCCGCCGCAAACAGCGCAGGCGCCGCACTGGGCGCGGGCAGCTCGCGCACCTGCACCTGGATCAGCCCATGCAGCAGCCCGATCATTGCCTCCTGCGCGGCCAGGCCGAGCACGACGCCCAGCGCCGCAGCCAGAGCGCCAAGCCAGAAAAATTCGGCGGTATAGCGGCGCAACAGCACCTCCTGACGCAAGCCCAGCGCCTTGAACACCGCGCAGGGCTGCAGTCGCCGCCGGGCAAAATCTCGCGCCGACTGCGCCACGGCCACTGCCACCATCAAGGCGGTGATCAGGGCGACGAGATGCAGGAAGTCGGCGGCGCGCTTGAGCGTCTGCTCCTGCGCCGGGCCACTGTCGGCCACGGTCTCGACCCGCATGCCGCGCGTGGCGGTCTGGCGAATCTGCGCCTGCGCCCAGTCGGCATAGTCCGCAGCCGCCTTCGCTGGCCCCGCGACCGCGAGGCGATAGGTCACCCGGCTGGCGGGCTGGATCAGACCCGTAGCGGGCAGATCGGCCCGGTTCATCATCACCCGCGGGGCAAAGTTGATGAAGCCCGCGCCGGTGTCCGGCTCGCGCACGAGCACAGCCGCGATGCGAAACCGGGCGTTACCAAGCTGCAGGACATCGCCCACTTGCAGTTGCAGCGCGCCGAGCACACTGGCGTTCACCCATACCGTTCCCGGCGTCGGCGGGCCGCTGCGCGACACTTCCGGGCCTTGCAGGCTATCGCGCAACACCACGCGCGCAATCAGCGGGTAATGCGCGCCCACTGCCTTGAGCGAGACCAGGCGCGTGCGGTCTCCGCTCACGTTCAGCGCCATGCTGGGGAACACGGCCGTTTGCATCAGACGCAGCCCACTGGCCTGCGCCTGTTGCACATAGGCGGTGGCCAAGGGGTGATCACTCACGACCACCACGTCCCCGCCGATGAGTTGCGCAGCGTCGCGCACCAGCGCGCCCTGCAGCCGCTGGGCAACAAAGCCCACGGCGGACAGCGCAGCGACGGCGAGCACCAGCGAAAAAAACAGCAGCCGCAGCTCGCCGCTGCGCCAGTCGCGCCAGAACTGCTGGAGAGATTGCATAGGAACCAGGCGCCTCGTTCGCCAATGAAGTTTGATTCGTGCGCATTGTCCTTGCAACGCAGCATGGCCGCAGGCAAAAGGACTTTGGGACTTTGGGACGTTGCGGCAATACAGAACAAGTCCCTTGCGCACTGCGCATCCGGCCTGCGGGCGCTCTGCGGCACGGTCCTCGCTCGCCATCGCTTCGGATATGGCTGCGGTATGCGCCTTGCATCTCATCCCACAGCCCGGCGCGCAGCATCCAATGGACTGATTCAGTATTGCCTTGAACCTTGGCATCCGCACGGTCGCCTCAAGAGTAGGATGCTGCTCCTTGCCAGACGACGTGAGGGCGCCGTGCCATCCCGGAGCATCCTCCTGGATCCTCCCGATGCGTCGCGTCCCTTCCTCGGCCCTCTCTCGGTTTGCGATTTTTCAATTGAACGCGACGCTTCAACATCACACCCCGCTGATGCAGCAATATCTGGGCATGAAGGCAGAGCATCCAGACGCGCTGCTGCTGTGCCGCATGGGGGATTTCTACGAACTGTTCTACGCCGACGCCGAAAAGGCTGCCCGCCTGCTCGACATCACCTTGACGCGGCGCGGGCAGTCCGCGGGCGAGCCGGTCATCATGGCAGGCATCCCGGTGCAGGCGCTCGATGGCTATCTGGCCAAGCTGGTCAAGCTGGGCGAATCGGCCGCGATCTGCGAGCAGATCGGCGATCCGGCACAGGCCAAGGGCCTGGTCGAGCGCCGCGTGGTGCGCGTGGTCACGCCGGGCACGCTGACTGAGCAGGCGCTGCTCGACGACAAGCGCGACGCCGTGCTGCTGGCCATTGCCCCGGCCAAAAAGCCGCGCGACGCATGGGGCCTGGCCTGGATGGCGCTCAGCGGCGGCGGCATCACCCTGGCGCAGTGCGAAGCCAGCGCCCTGCCCGACTGGCTGGCGCGCATGACCCCGGCCGAGGTGCTCTGGCCGCAGAATCAACCGCTGCCTCAGATCGCGCCGTGGCCCTTCACCACCACGCGGGCAGACTGGCATTTCGACGCCGCGCTCGGGCTGCGCAAGCTGTGCGCACAGCTGCAGGTCGCACATTTGGACGGGTTCGGCGCACAGGGCCTGGGCGCCGCGCATGCCGCTGCCGCCGCGCTGCTGACCTATGCCGAGCAGACGCAGGGCGGCGCGTTGCCGCTGCTCGTCGACCTGCGCGTGGAGCGCGCCGAGCACAGCCTGCGGCTGGACGCTGCGGCGCGGCGCAATCTGGAAATCCTCCAGCCACTGCGCGGCGACGGCGGCCCGACCCTGCTGTCACATCTCGATCAATGCCAGACCGCCGCTGGCAGCCGACTCCTGCGCGACTGGCTGCAAGCCCCGCCACGCGACGCGGCCATCTCCCGCAGTCGCCATGCCGCGGTGCAGGCGCTACTGGACGGCGCCCTGCCTGCGCTGCGCGACGCCCTGCGAGGCATCGCTGATCTGGAGCGCATCGCAGCCCGCATTGCGCTCAAGCAAGCGAGGCCACGTGAGCTTTCCGCGCTACGCGACGGCCTGCAGCGCCTGCCCGCGCTGCGTGCGCAGGCCGCCGCGTTCGAACGCACCGCGCTGCTCACGCAGATTGACGGGCAACTCGATCTGCCGCCGACCGCCGCCGAGTTGCTGACCCGGGCGATCGCGCCCGAGCCCGCGCTGAACCTGCGCGATGGCGGCGTGATCGCCGACGGATTCGACGCGGAGCTGGACGCGCTGCGCACCATCGACACCGATTGCGGCAGCTTCCTGATGGAGCTGGAGCAGCGCGAACGCGCGCGCACCGGCATTGCCAATCTCCGGGTGCAATACAACAAGGTTCACGGGTTTTTCATCGAAGTCACCCACGGCCAGACGGATAAGGTGCCCGAAGACTACCGCCGCCGCCAGACGCTCAAGGGCGCCGAGCGCTACATCACCCCGGATCTCAAGGCGTTCGAGGACAAGGCGCTCTCGGCGCAGGAGCGTGCGCTTGCGCGAGAAAAGGTGCTGTTCGACGGCGTCATTGAGTCGCTGCAGGGCGAATTGCCCGCGATCCGCCGCGCTGCGCAAGCCTTGGCCCTGCTCGACGTGCTCGCCGCGCTGGTCGAGCGCGCCAGCACCTACGGCTGGGTCTGCCCCGAACTGGTGGACACACCGGGCATCACCATCGAGGCCGGGCGGCATCCGGTGATCGAAAGCCGGGTCGATCGTTTCATTCCCAACGATTGCCGCCTGGATGCGCAGCGCCGCCTGCTCATCCTCACCGGGCCGAACATGGGCGGTAAGTCCACCTATATGCGGCAGACCGCGCTGATTGCGCTGCTGGCGTATGTGGGCAGCTTTGTCCCGGCGCGCAGCGCGCAGATCGGGCCGCTGGACGCAATCCACACCCGCATCGGCGCCTCGGACGATCTGGCCGGCGGGCAATCGACCTTCATGGTCGAAATGGCGGAAACCGCGGCGATTCTGCGGCAGGCCACGCCCCACAGCCTGGTGTTGATGGACGAGGTGGGGCGCGGTACCTCCACCTTCGACGGTCTGGCTCTGGCTGCAGCGATCGCGGCACATCTGCACGACCGCAACCGCAGCCTGACCCTGTTCGCCACGCATTACTTCGAGCTGACCGAGATGGTGCAGCGCCACGCGCAGGCGGCCAATGTGCATGTGGGCGCGGCAGAAACGCCGCAGGGCATCGTGTTCCTGCACGAAGTGCATGAAGGTCCGGCCAGCCGCAGCTATGGCGTGCAGGTGGCCCAGCTCGCCGGTGTGCCGCCTGCGGTCATCCGCGATGCGCGCAGACGGCTGGATGCGCTGGAACGTCAGCACCAGCAGCAGGAGGCGCAGCTCGACCTGTTTGCCACTGCTGCGGACGACGACCCTCTGGCCATGCAAGATGCGGAAGTTCCTGCCGTGCCTGCCGCTCTGCAGGACCTGCTCGACACTCTGGACGCCATCGACCCCGACGTCCTGACCCCGCGCCAGGCGCTAGACCTGCTCTATCGGCTCAAGGCGCTGCGCGGCGAAGCGTAGGTCAAGCGCGCTCGATCAGCGCATAAGCCGAGTGGTTGTGAATGGACTCGAAATTCTCCGCCTCGGCCACGTAATGCCCGATGCGCGGGTCGGCGTTGAGACGAGCGGCCACGTCGCGCACCAGATCCTCAACGAACTTGGGATTTTCGTAGGCATGCTCAGTGACGTATTTTTCGTCCGGGCGCTTGAGCAGGCCCCAAATCTCGCACGATGCTTCCTCTTCCGCGACACGGATGAGTTCTTCCAGCGCCACCGGCTGCAGCAACTCTGCGGTAATGGTGATGTGCGAACGCTGGTTGTGCGCGCCGTAGTCTGAAATTTCCTTGGAGCACGGGCACAGGGATTTCACCGGCACCAGGACCTTGGCCGTGAGCTTGACCTGCTCACCGCGCGCCTCGGCAATCCATCCCGCCTCGTAATCGAGCAGGCTTTTCACCCCGGACACCGGCGCCGTTTTGCGCAGAAACAGCGTGAACGCGAACTCCAGCCGCCCGGCCGTCGCGCCCAGTTTTGGCAACATCTGGCGAGTCAGGCTGGCAAAGGCGGCAGCGTCCATCGCCTCGGGCATGGCTTCGAGCAACTCGACGAAGCGCGACATATGCGTGCCCTTTTTCTCGGCGGGCAGCGCCACGTCGGCGGTGACCTGCGCGATGCTCGGATGGATGCTGCCATCGCGCAGACGCAGGTTCAACGGGTAGCGCAAGCCCTTGACCCCAACGCGCTGAATCGCGATATGGCGCTCGTCGACCGTGCTTTGAATATCCGGTATGGCTTCGAAGGGTTTGTTCATGGGGTGACGGGTTGGGCGACGCAACGCGTGCGCCACCGGCCCGGGGCATTGTTGAGAAGGATGCTCGGATTATCCCGGACAGCGCTCACCCTTGCCCGGTTTATGGAAATGTGGAATCGCGCGCAGAAAAAAACGTCGGGCGGCACCGGGTTTCTCCCCCACGCTGCCTGGCACGAAAGCCGCCCGTCTGAAGCCCCATTCAGCCCCGCGCCGGCAAGGCGCGCAGCAGCAAAAACAGGGCGGCGGCGGCAACCACCATGGCCGGGCCGGAGGGCACGTCGGAATAGAGCGAAGCCAGCAGGCCGAGCAACACGGACACCGCCCCCACCACAACGGCGCCAATCGCCATCTGCAAGGGAGTGCGTGCCAGGCGCCGCGCCGCAGCAGCCGGAATGATGAGCATGGCCACTGTGAGCAGAATGCCGACGAGTTTCATCGCCAGGGCAACAAACACCGCCAGCAAAAGCATGAAGGCCAGTTGCAGCCACTTGACCTTGCGTCCCTCCACGGCGGCGAGTTCTTCATGCACGGTGAGCGCCAGCAGGCTTTGCCACAGCCAGGCAAGCGCGGACAGACCGACGAGATCGATCAGGGCGATCCACCACAGGTCGGCGGCGCGCAGCGCCAGAATGTCGCCGAAGAGGTAGGAGAACAAATCCACCCGCACGTCTTCCATGAATGCCAACACCACCAGTCCCAGCGCCAGACTGGTGTGCGCCAGCAGCCCGAGCAAGGTGTCTTCGCCCACTCCGTCGGCCGGGTTGCGGCGCGCGAGGAGCACGGCGATCACCCCACTCACCGCGAGCACGCCGATGAGGGGATCAAGGTGCAGCAACAAACCCAGTGCCACGCCAAGAAACGCCGAATGCGCCAGGGTTTCGCCAAAGTAAGCCATGCGCCGCCACACCACGAAGCAGCCCAGCGGACCGGCCAGCAGCGCCACGCCCATACCGCCCAGCAGGGCGCGCCAGACAAAGTCGGGCAGAACAAAATCAGTCATGGCGATGCTCCTGCTGCGGTGCATCGGGGACGATGTTGCCGTGAAGGTCGTGATGATGGTCGTGATGGTGGCGGTACAGCGCCAGTCCGGACAAGTCGCGGCCGAACAGGCGCAGGTATTCCGGGTGCACGCTGACATCGTCCGGCTTGCCCACGCAGCACACATGGCGCTCCAGACAGACCACTTCATCCGTGGCGGCCATGACCAGATGCAGGTCGTGCGAAATCATCAAGACGCCGCAGCCCGTTGTGTCGCGCAGGCGCACGATCAGCCCGTAGAGCTCTTGCTGGCCCTGCACATCGAGTCCTTGCGCGGGCTCGTCGAGCACCAGCAGATCGGGCTTGCGCAACAACGCGCGGGCGAGCAGCACCCGCTGCATCTCGCCACCGGACAGCGCCCGCAGCGGTCGCTGCAGCAGACCACCGGCGCCGTTGTCGTCGAGCATCTGCTGACGCTGCAGCGGCGTGCTCGGCCCGGCCAGGCGCAGGAAACCGTCCACGTCCATCGGCAGGCTGGGGGGCGGGGTGAAACGCTGCGGCACATAGCCGATCACCAGCTTGTCACGCCGCCACACCGTGCCAGCATCTGGCGTCAGCAATCTAAGCAGCACACGCACCAGCGTGGTCTTGCCAGCGCCATTCGGCCCAACCAGGGTGACGATCTGGCGCGGCCGCACGCGCAAATTCACCGCAGCGAGCAAGACGTTGCCATTGCGCTGCAAGTGGATGTTTTCGAGGCGGATCAGGACATCAGAATCAGGCACGTCAGTGAGGAGCGCCAGGGTGCTAAGGTTGTTGGATGTTATATTGTAACTATATGTAGCCGCCCATTGATCCCGCGCCATGCCAAACACCACACGCCGACTTGTCTGCGCCGCTGTTCTGTTCACTTCCCTGCTGGGCGCATTCACCGCCCATGCAGAAACCGCCCCCCGGGTCGCTGTCAGCATCAAACCCGTGGGCGATCTGGTTGCCGCCGTCATGGCGGGTGTGGGAACGCCATCGGTGCTGATTCCGCCGGGCAGTTCGCCCCACACTTACGCCTTCAAGCCCTCCGAGCGGGCCGCCGCGGAACAGGCGCAAATTCTGTTCTGGATCGGCCCTGACGTGGAACCCGCCTTGACCAAAATCACCAAGGCGCTGCCCAGGAGCGCGCGCGTGGTCACACTGTCCGCCCAGCCAGGCATGGACTTGCTGTCGGCGCGCACTGGCGGTGACTGGGAACGCAAACGCCCGGCGTCGGCACAGAAGCCCGCAGCGGCAGACGCCCATGACCATGCGCATACCGGCAGCATCGATGGTCATCTCTGGCTGTCGCCGACCAATGCCAAGGTCATCGTGCGCAGCGCCGCGCAAGCGCTCTCCGCAGTGGACCCGCCACATGCCGCGCAATACCGGGCCAACGCCGAGCAAGCGGTGCAGCGCATTGACGCCACGACGGCGGAACTCACGGCACAGCTTGCTCCGGTGAAAGACAAGCCGTTCATCGTGTTTCACGACGCGTTCCAGTATTTTGAACACGCTTTCGGCCTGCGCGCCGTCGGCTCGATTCTGGCCAGCCCGGACGCCATTGCCAACGCGCGCCGCGTGAGCCAGATGCGCGACAAGATCAAGGCGCTCGGCGCGGTGTGCGTGTTTTCCGAGCCGCAGTTCGAACCGCGCCTGGTGCACACCCTAGTGGAGGGCAGCAACGCCCGTCTGGGCACGCTCGACCCGCTCGGTGCCAAAGGCCCGCTTGGCCTGGACGGTTACACGCAGTTGAGTAAGCGTTCCGCGAACCCATCTATCACTGCGACGCTGAAGCTGCGAACCTTGCGTCTGGGCAATCAACGAGACGGAGGAGGTGAGCATGGATCGACAGCAGATGGAGCACTGCCTGGAGCAGGTGG
>Ga0207433_10010490_pt1 | contig 14403 bp, 17 predicted proteins | sample YelNatPaOPGAMG01_FD_187559 | JGI IMG/M metagenome (GOLD analysis project Ga0207433, IMG submission 187559) | Hot spring thermophilic microbial communities from Obsidian Pool, Yellowstone National Park, USA - OP-RAMG-01 (SPAdes) (version 3) | ecosystem: Environmental > Aquatic > Thermal springs... | reverse complement strand
CCAGTACGTCTCCCGGTTTTCACGGGAGAATTCCTCCCTGCTAACATCGAACTCCGAACAGATCTCCCTCATGATGCCGTAGAGGACGCCGGAATCGATACTCACAAAATGTGACTTGATGTCGCATAACGCACCGACGTTGAAGCGCTTCCCCATTAGGACAGCCTTCCGTCTCTCCTACTCTTCATTTTTTCGCCTCTCAGCTTAATCTCCGCCTTGCGTTCGAGTTCACAATCCAGAAACACGAAATATCGCAGGATGAAGCGATAGTATCTTTCCTTATCTTTTTTCAACTCTGATATCTTGTCTGTTGGATACGCCAACCCCAGTACCGCACGGTGCTCTTGTACAGCCGCACGGATTACAGAAGCTTAATTCGTGCCCTCGTTTGATGCCTTCTTGTCGACGAATTCGACCTCATCTTCATGCTTTCGATCTTTCGTGATGCCGTTGATCATCGCCCCTTTCCCATTGCGCGAGATGCCCGAGTAGAGTGCAAACACGGCGCGTATCATGAAACGTTCGAGGTTCGTTGTCAAATGGTTCTTCAGGTTCGTGAGGTACTTCATCGCCCCATAGCTGTAAATATCCCGGTCACCCTTGTACCGAGTACCGTTGAAGCTGTAAAAGGGATGTTTTTCGTGGAAGCCATGGACTAGCACATTTTCCTTCCGCGATTCCTCTGTACCAAGTATCAGCTGACCTATACACGTCTTATCGAAAAACTCGTCCGGAATCTCGACCGTTTCCATGTGCATCACATCACGATACATCTCCCTCACCAAATGCATCAGTCCTGACGACGCCTTGACAATACTCTTGGTGTACGAGTCGACACGTTTTACGATAGCGTCTCGCAACTATTCCCTGTGGGGATCCTTGATATGTCCAAGAAGGAAGGTTTTCACCACCTTCTCGTTGTACAGTCGTCTTTCTTGCCGCCTTCGACGTAGGGCCTCTCCCTTTCGGTTCTTCTTCTCTTCCTTTTCTTCTGGACTCGGCACTGTTTTTTGTTTTTTCTGGCAGCCTGCGACCCTGGGCCTCCAGGATCGTGGACATGCTTTTCCATAGCTTTCCTTTTTGTTTTTTTTGAAGAAGAACGCTCTTTGAACCCTTCTGTTATATACTGCAAAAAAACACTAGACTAGAGTTGTTTGAAGTTTGAAACAAAAACGAACTGAAAGGCTGTACTTTGCAATGACCTCAACGAAAATACAACTTTTAGAACAGAGCTACACGAATGAGATCGAGATCGCGTCTCTCTTCAACGACGGCACGCACATCGTGTCAGTTAACTGCGCGATCTCCCAAGCGCGCTCGCTATGCGCAATGCGTGCACCGCGCGAGACGCTACTCGGATCGATGAAGGACACGTGTCCGACGCCGCATTGGCACATGCGCGTTAGCATCGCACTGGAGCTGAAATAAAGTATCATAGACCGGAAACTCACGTTGAACGATCTCTTGCTATAAGCTATGTCGCTCGTGCACATCGCAGTACGGACCTGACATACATGGAGATGTAGGGGCCTGGCACGATACCCCTCGACGCTTCTATCAAAAGCGTAGTCACGGTAGCATCTTACGCTTGTGCGGGTAAGGTATGCATCACACCAGCTTGGAAGGGTTTCGTTCGGTTTATTGATCGTAAATAAAGTAGGCACAGTCGTATAACCAAGTATGAATATACGTTTATTCTCTATCCTTGTTATGCATGCAGCGCAGACGCTGGAATAAGGAACTGACCTGAATTTTGCTTCTATCCTGCGTTATGTTCCGGAACTGATGGCACTTCAAGTCATTTCCATGCTACCGTCATTGTCCAAGTTATGGTGCCCGCTACTCTCCCGGATCCGGTGATCTCCGCAGAGGTAAAGCACACACATGTACCGTCCATACCTGCCATGACGTTTGAGCCTTGCGTCTCGCCTGGCACCATGGAGGCACCAGCACCACAGCGCCCCGTACGCGCTAGATCGCAACGAGTCTCTCCCGAAGCGCATTTTGCTGACACACCGGGGTTTCGATGGATCACGGATCCAAGTGCAGATCCCTCATGTGGCATGGAGGCATGGTCCATGCATGCAGAGGAGTTATCCGTATGTCGTTGCGATGTGTGCGCTTGCACACAGGTGGCCCCAAGTATCGAACAGAAGCGTATGCAGAACGCTGCAGCACTGTCGTTGACAAGTATCGCTACAATATGGGGCCTTTAAAACCGTCAGGTACGCTGGCTTGTTTGCGTTTCTGTCGGACGAAGGTTGGTGACTTGGTTTTTAAAGAGGCAGCATGGCGTGAGCAGAGGCCGCGGTACTCGCGCAGGCACCATGACCTTCGATTGGAGCCATAGGTGTGGGTCAGCGTCCCGAAAAGCGATCTGAAGAACAACGTCTGTGTTATGGGTCGAAAGCGGCTGCTTTTGTACACCACTGGGCGCAGCAAATAACGACACTTTAAGAACGATGCTCGCATCTCTGCAACGGACCCGGTTTGAGGCGACTGCCCCTGCAGGCACACGATTCGCCACGCGGTTGCGCTTCTGATCGATGTTGTGCTCGATGAGCGTGGTCACGCATTGCGACCGGTAAATAAGAGTATCTTTCCTTACGTTCAAGACTGGCATGCAACCGCGTTTGTGCTCACTAAATGTCTTATTCCAGAACCTAGTTGCACCTGTCGGAACAAGCATTTCGTTCAGTTGCTGGGGTGCGGCTGGTGCATCATTGTGGTTTGCAACGCGCTCTAGAAAGACGCGCTTGCGGTGCGCACTGCCGAGTGCCGTGCGGGTAGCGAACGAACGCAGTGTCTCTTATGAGTGACGAGAATCCGTGCGTAGCGCTGCTCATTCCTCTCCGGACTGGAACGCTGGTGTCAAAGGCGGTGACTCGCAGACGGGAATCTAGTGCTCGTCGCAGGAACCGTTGTGGCACTAGACCGCACAGCTCCCATGACGCTGCTATACGCAAACACGCTGAAGGAGTCAGGCGACGTTCCCTATGTCAAGTTTTGCACCAGGACGCGTCCAGATGTTGCCACTACCGCATGTAGATTTCGAGCTCGTTAAAAAAAGAACCTTCTGGCCCTGCCAGCTTGGCGGATAGATCCCATTGCCAGATGCGTTCACCCGAATCCAAGCGAATGGACGCGGCCATCGAAAAATGCATCACGTGATCGCACATCTCGACAGGTGAGCCACCTACCTATGCAGGCATTAGAAAATGCATCAAATAACGGTACTGATCGACAGGTGAGCAACCCACCCGCGCCTGCATCAGTATACGCATCACGTCATCACACACGGTACCGGAGGTGAACCTTCGGCGCGGTTAAGATTCCGCTCAGGTATTCCAGGCGAGACAGACGGGTACTCTAGCGAGATCGCTGTCAAAATCCTCAAGAACCGGACAGGGGGCATTATCATCCGAGCGCGGGTATCAGCGACTCACGAGAGCGCGCCATCTGCATCCACCTCATCCGGCCACAAGTCATAGCCGAAATTGATATAGTCTTCCGCGTATAGTCGCTGGATGCGCTTTGCTAGGTCCTCACTAACGTACGCCCGCAGCTTGGCATTCGCGGATCGCGCATGTGCGGCCTGCTGACGATGCGCTGCGGCTCGTGCGTCTTGATCCTGGACCCAGCGGCGTCCGTCCTCGTCGAACATATCGATAAAAAGTTGTCTCAACGCGCTGCGATTCTCAACTTTCACGACGTAATCATACAATTGACGGGGTATAAAACGAAAAAGACAAAACCCCGACTGAGGTCGCCAGTGCTCATCGACCCAGTCCCAGTTTTTCCGATACCGACGTGCAACGTCTTCCAAGATGCTTACAAAATGCTCAAACGATGTTACAGGTTGCCGCTGCAGTGGACGACGCCAAAGTTCCCTCTGGCCAACAATTTTATCCAAGTACGCTGATAGGAGGCGTGATAGAGGGTGTCGCACCACAGCAGCGTACCTCCAGTCCGGGTGCGTCAGAGCATAATGAACCTGGTCGTCTGAGAGTGAACCCAGCTGCAGCAGGAAGCGTTTGCTGACGGGATGAATATACGAGAAATTCTGCGCATCCGTCGGATTGAGCTCAACGTTCAGCTGCTTGCGCAGGGCGAACGCCCGCAGGTTCGTGCACGCAGCCTTCGGAATACTACAGAGCAAGCGTTTCTCTTTCGGAAAAACAATGACCCCAACGTAGCTGAGTTTCTGCTCCACTCGCCACTCTGGCTTCAGTTTGAGGCTGATGTTGTGCTTTCCGTTCACAAGACGTTCCGCTGCCGACGGAGTTGCGGGCCCTATCGATCCCTGTCCGATAGTTGTGTCCGTTCTCTTTGGGAGCTGCTCAGATGAGAGTGGGCCCCACAGCGCGGAGCGTGATGCAATGTTGAACGCCGTTGACGCCACAGCCAGGCACCACAAAATGAAAAGCACTGTCAGCACCTGTCGCCAGCTCAGCCTCGAAGACATAAACAAACGTATACCCATTCGGCGACTGCGTACTAGCGAAACCCAGCTCATACTATAGTCGCTGGTCCCAGCTAGCGAGGTTTCCCTTCCAACCGTTCAACGCCGACGGAGCGTTTCAAAGGAGAAATAGACAATTTTGGTGGCGCTGCTGACAACTGCGCGCTGGCTCCGTGCCCTCAGTCGGTGGCCTGCGCAGCAGCGGGTGCTGTTCGATCGCGCTGCGATGGTGGCGGCGAGGCGGCGTCTGCCGCAGGCTGCAACGTTTGCCGTGGATGCATCCGGCTAACGTGCCAGAGCGGGTGACTGACGAGGTTTTTGTTGCTCACCAAGGAATATCGGTAAAAGTGACAGGGATCCGCTTTGTGTGTGACAGATGACAGTGATTCGTGGAGAAGCTGGGTTGCTTCCTCAAGTGCTTCGATAGGCCGGATCAGCCGCACCGCTTTTCGGATCGGGGTACAGAACTGCACTCCGTAAATTGGTCGTGTGGGTGTCAAGTCAGTCTGGGGTACGTTTCGTTGTAAGATCAATGGGCTTAAGCAGGTTGTCTTTGGGTGTGGACATACGATTGGAAACAAGGGAAAGCGTTTCAATCTACACGCAGACGCTTCTGTGTGCTTCTCAGTAGTCAGAGCCGTGTTTCGCTGAGGTGTAGCAGCTAGATCGATCGAGCGTTGCTTCGGATACCGAGCGTGCGTCCAGATGCTTGCCGGAGTCCTGGATACGACGCCGCTGCTGCCGATGCCGCGGTTGCTCCCTACACTCGTATCCGATAGAAAAAATGGAACACGGAGCTAGACGCTCTTTTCCCGCATTTCGATTTCGTTTCGGGACTTTTTTTAGGCTTACCCTCCCGGAATTCGAATTGCCGCACTAAAGATTGTAGAGTCGTAGATGGTTTCGGGATTCTCGGTCGTGGCGATTGAGAGGATCGCTGAACGCTGTACTGCTGGTATTTGTGACGTCACCGGAATCAAGATGATTCGCTATGCACTCGAAGACGGATTCGTAAAATAACCGACATCATTATCCAGTGCTTACGGACGAGCCCCCGCTCTTCTATTCTTCTTACGTATCGCATGGTAAAACCTCTTATTCTTCAAGTTGTCGATATTTCGTTTTCAAGGCAACCCATGGGTGCAGCAACTCGTGCCACGGGATTGAGGCGGACATGCACTCCAACTCGTCCCTTGAAGACGTCTTCTCCACATGACCATGCCGGCATTTCACTGAACTTTTCTCGCTAAATGATCGATTTCGTTCAAACCAGAAATGCATCTCCGGTTCAGGCCACCGACGAAGCGGCATGCAACAGCAGCATGGTACCTCTGAGATCATACGCTGCCGAGACACCGCCATCACTTTTGTAAACATGGAAGAGACTTCTAGAATCGAAATTTAGCCATCGCATCGATCGCTTCCAGTTCAGATTGCTTCTGCTTCTTGCATAAGAGCGGCGTCGACAGATAGAAATTTCTCGACATGATCTCCAGCTTGGATTGCCCTTTTGGTAATTGTTTCACCATGGAAAACGCTGCGTTTCAAGAATGGTCTATCGAACAGAGCAGTGTGCGCTTGTGCATGTAGTGAACAGCGTACTCGCCGCGAGATCGCCCAGAAGAAGCACATGATCCGAAGGGCATCATACCGTGCTCAAAAGTGAGATGCGCATCGAGGCGGGCCTTCTGTATGCGTCAAGGGCAGGTATCGAGCGATGATGCAAGCGTTCACGCCCCACATGTTGGTTCTCGGAGTTCGGCATACAGCGGATACATAGGAGCATGTGACCATATTCAAGTATCGCTGCCGCGAAACGCGCACCGAAGCTGTATACAAAGAAAATTCGTAGACCGCAACTTCCACCTGGGCATGAAATGTGTCGGCAACCGCCGCAAGCAGCGAAACGGCCGGGACAGGAAAGATCAGCTTGCGTAAAGCCGGAGATAACAGAGAGGCAAAGAAAATAGTCACAAAACCTGTCCAGAAAGGCTGGCGTTGATGGCAATGAGAACAGCGTCCCAAAACTGTATTGTGTACGCCCGTAATCGTGGACTCGTTCCATGGTAGTCTTCTGGGGATGTAGCGACGACAGCAGCGTCAAAGAAATGTCGCACCGCTTCACGCGCAATGTCCGACGATCATGAGAGGTAAATGAATATCCACTCGCAGACGCCTCCCAGTCTTTCTCGACCGGCCTGCTTCTGTCGGTTTCAGCATCTCCCTATACATTTCGACGCTGAAAGGCTGTCCAACAAAGTTGGCTCGCGTCTGCTCCGCGGGTCTCTTCTTCAGCACCGCGCATCTTCGGATACTGATAGCAGCGATAAGGTCTCGGCTCACAGACTCCATGCGTTTCTTGCCGCCGCCTGTACACGGCAATGCGAATAGGCCTCGAACTTTCGCCCTCCTTCCCATTTGCTCTTCCGTCAACGCTCCGTACTTTCTTACATCCTCGGGGATCCGCTGACGCTTTTCCATCTCGACCCTCTGAAGTGTACACATCAGCTCGTGGTACACGTAGGACGTTCGGAACTCATCTGTAGGTATCGTGACGAAACGCCGTGCGCTCTCCTTGTACGCTCGTGTCGACGGAGCTGGCGTAGTCCCTTTTTTCGACACCCAGCGCTCTGCCCCGTATGCAACACGAGCCTTTGACTCTCGTCCTCTTTGAGGGCGTTCAGCTCGTTGGAAAAGTTGGCGAATGCACGCTGCTTCCCACAAAAGAAGCTGATACGCAGACGAGCCCAACGGGGCTTTGTGTACTCTTTCCACAGCGCCTCGTACTGAGAAATGCGAACTTTCACGAATTCCCGAAAAGCTCGAACGTCCGCCCGACGGCTCGTCACCTGGCTGATCGCTGCTAGGTGTTCTTTGACTCCTGAGTTCCACTTCTCACTCTGTATCCTTGGATTCCTTACCCAGACTCTCGGTAGCACCCAGCGCTTGAGAACCTCAAAAGACACATGCCTTTCTGACGTAAGTTACCTTCAATGCCGTTTCCCCCGCGTTCGAGTGCTGCGATGGTCACGGTATCCGTGTTCCCGGGGTCCGCGCCAACGACAAAGTCGTTGTTCTGCACGTGCTGTGCCACAGGGCCCGCCTCCTTTTCTCCACGCTTCGTCAAAATCGACATTAAAAACGGAATAGGACGATCCGCCTTCAACTGCCGATCGTGCACATACATGGCTACTCCATCGGTTTCGATGACGCCTGTGAATACCTTTTGCTTGCTCGCATGGAAACGTTTGAAATCGAAGATATTCTTCCAGTATGTCTCCCGATTTTCGCCGTTGAACTCTATGTTCCTTACATCGGACTCTGGACAGACCTCCTTCATGATGCCGTCAACGGCTGTGGAGTCGATAGTCACGAAATGTGATCTGATGTTGCACATTGGAACCACGTTGAAGCGCGTCCCCAGAAGCGCCGCCTTCCCTCTCTCTGACTCTTCATTTCTCCCTCACCCAGCTCCTTTTCGGCCTTGCGTTCGAGTTCTCAGTCCAAAAACACGAAATAGCGCAGGATGAGGTGATAGTATCTTTCCTTATCTTTTTTCGTATGTGCAACCTTTTTGCTGGGTTGACAAGCCCCAAGACTGCACGGTGCTCTTGTAGAGCAGCACGGATTCCAGAAGCTTCGTTGTTTCTCCTGCGTGATGTCTTCTTGTCGACGAATTCGATCTCATCTTCACGCTGGCGATGGTTCGTGACGTCATTGATGAAGGCCCGTATCCATCTACTAGACAGGTCCGGGTAGAGTGCAAACACGGCGCGTATCATGGAGCGTTCGATGCTCATGGTCAAGTGGTTCTTCAGGTTCGTGAAGGACTTTTTCGCATCGTAGGTGTAAATATCCGCCTCAGCCTCGTACCGTCTACAGCTGAAGCGATATTCGGCGTAATTCTAGTGGAGAACGTGCACTCGCTCGTCTCTCCTCGTCGTTCTCCCTGTTCCAAGCATCAGGTTGCTGATATATATCATATGGAAAAATTCCTCCGGAATCTCGACTATTTCCATGTGCGTCAGGTCGTCGTGCATCTCGTTCACCAAATGAATTCGTTCTGACGAGGCCTTTATATTACTCATGGAGCACGAGTCGACACGGTTTCTGATGGCCTCTCGCAACTTTTCCTTTTACGGATCCATGACATGTTTAAGAAGGTAGGCTTTCGCCACCGTCCAGTCGTACTGTTGTCTTTCCCGCAGCCTTTTCTGCGTGGGGCCTCCTGCCTTTGCTTCCTTGTCCTCTACTGTTCCTCTAGACTCGGCACTGCTTTTTGTCTTTTCCGGCAGCTGGCAACAGCGGTCCTTAAGGATCCTCTATTTGCATCCCCATAACTTTTTTTATTTTTGAAAACGAACGCACTTTGAACGGATCTGATATGAACCGCGAAAAATCACTTGAATAAACTGAACTGAGGCTTGAAACACGATTGGATTGAAAGCGCACACTTTGCTATGACTTCTATGCAAATACAACTTGTACTTTAGAGCAACAAGCTAATGATCAGAATTGCATTTCTCTTCAACTGCGAGATACGAATCGTGTCTCATTCCTGCCAGATTTGGAGGTGCGCGGATCGACCGCGCTTTAGAAAAAAGAACAGATACGAACCACTAGCTAGGAAACACAAGTTCTTTGGCAATCTACGGTAAACGTTTCAAGGGGAAAAGGTGTCCACATTGTCGAAAGTTTACCTTCTACGCGGAAAGTGCCGCAAGCCGGACGAGTCTGCGCGTCTTGCGCTTCATGCTCCCTCCAGTGTTGGGTGGTGTTGTAAGATATGAGCTGCTCTTGTGCAATCCGGTTTATTCTGGAATTCGGAGCAGGTATGCTGCGTCTGCGTGTTGCCCTGCTCGCAGGATTATCCGAGTGTATCGCTTCGCGCTGTCGCAGACACTGGGTCTGTATGCCGAGTTTCCAGACTCCTAGAATGATTATGTACTCAGACCCCGTGATGGGTAAACGAAGTCTCGAGACGATGCCCTAAGTGGTATGGCAAAGCCATTCTGTAACCGTGATGTTCGGCATCAGCGGTATAGGCGCTGATGTAGGTGTTCGTAGCAGATACTCTGCGAACGATAGAACGTACAAACCGGCCAATACATCCGAGAGGAGGTAATGGAACCTGGAGTCATGGTGCAGCAGTATGATGGACGCTTTCCCGAAAGCCATTATCCAATGATCCTGCAATCTAGAATCCATGGTCAATGGAATGGTTCTGTCATCACCGTTAAGGATGCGCAGCCGGGGATCCTGGTCGTCGATGTTGCCTTGTTGTCCCGCAAACTTCATTGCCGAAGATCTGGTACTAAACTATATAATTATGTCCATAAAGGATCCAGGTATCCCACATCGCCAAGGCGCTCTGGGCCGCGATCTCCCCGGCGCCGCCTTGGGCGCAGCAGAGCGCAGCGTCTGACGGACCGGGAGCATTAGCACTGGACGCGAAAGTTTAGGATTAGGATTGACGCCCGCAAGAGTACCTAGATCGTTTTTGTGCGTTGCATCCAAAGGCTAGCTATTCAAAGACTTGCGAGTATGGGCTTTGTCTCGGGACGTGCGCACAACGGCCGTGCGCTTTCCGGAAGCACGAAGCCAAATGACACAACGTGCTCTTGCTGTAGGGTCAGTGCCCTCTGGCGAGCAGGTCCAGGCCACAGACTTGCGAGGCGCAGTGCTATCGAGCGCGCGCTGCCACGGCCAGGAGTAGCTAGGCCTAGAGCCCGCTCAAAGGGAGCAGCACTTGAGGTGCAACTGCGCACTCCAGGTAGAGCGCCGTCACCCAGCGAGACCTTGGAACCTGACTCGAGTGTCTCGGAAAGGAACCGAGACGCCGGCGCGCTCCCAGCGCTAGACGAAACACAGCGTCAGGCTGCTTACCGGAAGCTGCGCGATCCTTGGTTCTATCCAAAAGGCACACTGATGCGCACTTTCGGCTGGGCTTCTGTTCCGTCCATATGGGAAACACTTGCCGAAGCGTACAGCGAGATCACGGCTCTCATCGACGAGCATAATCCATACCGCCAGAAGATAAGCTGGACGTATGCGGAGGTTCACGAGGAAATCCGAGAGTTGGCTGCAGGTCTTCGCCACCACGGCCTAACGAACCTGCAACCGGGAGACATCGTTGCACTTTTCAGTGAGAATAGCGCACGCTGGCTCATAACCGATCAGGCGCTCATGTGGAATGGTGCGGCGTCGGCAGTGCGCGGGACTGCTGCACCGCTCGATGAACTCGCCTATATTCTCGAGCACAGTGATGCTTGCGGGCTTGTCGTTGATACGCCCACCGTATTGGAAAAACTCATTCGAAACGAACAGGCCACTCGCTGCCTGGCGAAACAGGTGCGATTTATCATGGTATTATGGAATAGAAAAGGTGCAATCGCGGAACCTATTCGTTCAGCGGTCGGGTCGGTTCCAATCTATACCTACGAGGAGGTCACGGAAACCGGGCGAGCGAAAGTGCGAGATGCCCTGAACCGTACGTCGAGATCGCCCGCAGACGCTGAAATGGAGCGGGCGCTTTGGCGTCCCATCGCAGAACGTGAGATGTTAGCGACGCTGGTGTATACCTCGGGAACGACGGGCCAACCAAAGGGCGCTATGTTGACCCATCGCAACCTGCTCCACCAAATCATGGCCAATTCTTTCTCCAGGGCATGGCGACCGCTGCTACCGTCGCAGGACGCATCCGCTGGAGACGTCATGGTGAATATTCTACCCTGCTGGCACATTTTCGAAAGAATCGGAGAACTTTACGCCCTGAGCCGCGGCGTCTCCATGGTATACAGCAAATTGTTGCACTTCAAAGAGGATCTCGCACGTCACCGACCCCATCTCCTTGTTGGGGTACCACGTCTTTACGAGAGCATTTATCAGGGAATCAAGTCGCAGCTGATGAAGCAGGGTCGATTCCGACGTGCACTGATCTTTGGCCTCTTGGGCATCAGCACTCGGTTTGTGCAGTGGCGGCGGATTCGAGACGGGGCCCTTTTTGATCGCCACGTCTCGACGCTGGAGCGCATATATGCAGGACTTTGGACGTTGCTGCTGTGGCCGTTGCATATGCTCGCAAACCTCATCGCATGGCGTCAACTGCGGCGTATGGCGCTCGGCGGGCGCGTGCGCACCCTAGTGAGTGGAGGTGGCTCCCTTGCCATGTTTCTGGATGACTTTTTCGAGGCTATCGGCGTGTTGCTAATCGTGGGTTACGGGCTCACAGAGACGAGTCCGGTTCTAGCCAATCGACTTCGAGAGCACAACATTCGCGGGACGACGGGGCTAGTGGTGCCCGGCACACAAGTCAAAATCGTGGATCCTGAAACGCGTCAGACCCTGCCACCGGGTCAGACTGGTATCATCTGTGCCCGGGGAGAGCAGATTTTCCAAGGCTACTACAAGGACCCTGCGGCTACTGCGCGCGTCATTGACAGTGAAGGATACTTCGATACTGGCGACCTAGGGTTCTTTTCGCAGTACACCGGTGATCTGGTGATTGCCGGCCGACTGAAAGACGTTATCGTGTTGAACAATGGCGAGAATATCGAGCCGACGCCCATTGAAGACGCGATGCTTGGTTCCGACTATATTGATCAAGTGATGCTCGTGGGCCAGGACCAACGGGCGCTCGGTGCTTTGATCGTGCCTAACCTGGAAGCACTGGCGGTGGACGGCCTTGTCTCCGCGGAGACACGTGAGCGAATTCAGTCACTGCAGCGACAACGTGCTAGCTGCGAACGTGCGGAGGCCGCGGCGCTAGACGCTGCGCTCGCTCGCGAGGCTGCAGCCATGGAGCAGGATCCACGTCTCAGGGAAGCGCTGCAACGAGAAATCACGAGTCGGGTGGAGGCTCGGAAAAACTACCTTGCGATTGAGCGGGTGTCACGTTTCCGGATTCTATTGACTCCATTTACTGTTGACGACGGGACCCTGACGCAAACGCTCAAAGTACGACGCAATGTGGTAGCAGAGCGCTATGCTGAGCTCATTCGTGCCATGTACGAGTCTTGAGGCGTGCGCGCTGGCGCTTCAACGGAAATGTGCAGTTCTACCGCAACCGTGAGCTGCATGATCCGGTTGCGCTCTTCAGTCAGTCTGCGTGCACGAGCGCTGCTGTGCTGTTTTGGCGCACAACAGCAACCTCTTCATCGCACCTGGAGAATACTTCGTCGATGAATAGCATCTCCATGCGTGAGCGTTCTATATCAGCGCTGTAGCATTCACCGCTTTTACTGAGAAATTCGCCGGCACCCGGGCACACAGCAACGCACCGGACCTGTCATATCATGCTCTGCCCCGAGGCGTCGCTCGTCACACACACACATCCAGGGTGTTCCTTGTCCAGGCCTCACTTGAATAGGAGAATCAGCAGCGTATTCGCCTCTTATGCCAAGGAATTGCGCATGCATGCATCGGCCAGCTCCTCGTACATGCCTTTTCGGAGCGGATCGACCATTGGGAGCTCTTCCCCGAGGATACGCGCCGCTTCCTTGTGCTGTCCGAGGTTCATGAGGTGCCGAGCTTTGGCCTCTAACGCCCACCTCGCTGTAGGTTCAAGTTCTAGCAAAGCGTCCAGGAGATCGAGTTCCTTCTCCAGATAATGACGATGATCGTGAGCTTGATTTTGCGTGTGGGATGCCTGGTCGAGTTGTCGGTGCTGCTGCAGCTGCTCCATGCACCATTGATAGTAAAACCAAACAGACTGATCGTTCGGTTCCGTATACATGACCTGATGAAGGGCATCGAGCTCTTCCAGCCAGTCAAAGTCTTGCGGTGCTTCCTTAACCGCTATGCTGCGATAATGATAAGCCGTGTAATTACAGCTGTTTTGATCCAGGACTGTGCGCGTGATGTGCAGCAGGCGCTTCCCCGCTGCTGCGCCCGCTACAGGTGCACCGCCTTCCCCGCACGACGACGATGACGACGACAAATCGAGGCCGATGCCCTTTGTCAGTGTCAGCACTTCGACCAAGTGGCGCCACCCGAGAAAGTTGCGATCATCCAGAGCGAGCAACTGTTTGCAAAGCGCCTCTTCTCTGGCGAGGTAGACCTGAGCCAGGTCCAGCGGTACTATCCACGGTGGTCGCCACTGACAGTTTCCAAGTCCAGGTACCGCAGTGGATGTACTGTCGGGTGACAGTGGCAGTACTGCGCGTAAAAGCCACAGCCGGTGCGCCCACGTCGCGTATGACTTGGGGTTCTGCCGCAGTGCTGCCTCGGTGACGCGAAACTCGGCCTCAACTTGCTCCCGGAGCGCCGGCGGAGGCGATAAACCAGCATTTTCCGACGCTGTAGCAAGTTCCAGACGGTAGCTCTCTACCAAGCAAGCTTTCCGCCGGTTCCACAGCGAGTACTCCTCCGGGTTACGTAAAAGCACGGGTTCCGAGCGCTTGAGAAAGCACTCTCGCGACAGAGCGTAACGCTGTTGCAAAACTTGCCGAGCCTCAGCGCTCCATTGTTCATAACGTTGTGCCTGATCAATCGTTTGGTTCCAGGTTCGACGGACTCCGTGCATTGACCCGCACCGTGTAGCCTGGCAAGCGCTGGTTATAAGCCTCGAGCCGCTGCTGCACACCAGCACTGGCGCTCGGCGACTCTGTACGAAGAGGTCGGTCAACTGTGCACACGCCCACGAAAAAGATCAATTAAACGATCATGAAACGTAAACGCGTTTGTGCTATAGACCTAGAATCCTCGACCAGAGTTGCTGGCCAAAGCACCTGCCCGTTCCTGGGACTTCAAGTCCACTCCGTAGAGCAGGTACCGCTCAGTTTCGCAGATAGCGGACAGGTACGAACTGGCAGCGGACGGCTGCGCGCACCGAACACGCTCGCGTGGCTGGCACCCGCTGAGCAGGTTGTGCTTTCACGACTACGGGAGACTCGGGATAGGGCCCTTTTCTGATAGTGGTGTGGCTGCTTCTTGGGTAGCTG
>Ga0207433_10010487_pt1 | contig 14404 bp, 13 predicted proteins | sample YelNatPaOPGAMG01_FD_187559 | JGI IMG/M metagenome (GOLD analysis project Ga0207433, IMG submission 187559) | Hot spring thermophilic microbial communities from Obsidian Pool, Yellowstone National Park, USA - OP-RAMG-01 (SPAdes) (version 3) | ecosystem: Environmental > Aquatic > Thermal springs... | reverse complement strand
GTATAAATTTCACTACTTCTTCCTCATTTAATTTCTTAAATTCAATTACTTTTCCAAGTTGCAATACTATATTTATAATTTCATCATTCTCAAGGTCTCTTTTTCTAATTTTTTCTGGATTCATAAAAACGATTATATTTGTTAGTATTGATTCTATATTATTTTGGGATAAAAATTTAACAATTTTTGATTTAACCGAACTTTTAATCTTATTCGTTTCTTTTATTACAATTACTGATTTAATTCCAAATAGTGGGATTGTTGATACCAAATTAATAAACTCATTTAGAGAAAGTATATTGCCATAAACTGTATTTACTAAAGAAGGTTCGATATTAAGGTTTGAAATTAATCTATTGACTGAATATTCTTGGAGATAAATTTCTTCACCATAAAAATAATATATTTTACTAAACCGTTTTTTTTCAAAATTAGATATTAACTCAATATAATTTATCTGTCTTATACTTTCCAAGATATTATACCACTTTAATTAGAATTTATTTTGGTATTTTTCTCTCAGATATTCCTGATTCAGAACCAAATCCTTCAATTACTCTTCTATAAATTTTTTGAGCAAGAAGTTCCCATACATATTCTCTTGCTTTTTCTTCAGTTATTCCTCCAGGCATTGTTGATGCTTGAAACATATGTACACCTTCAAACCCTTTCTCTTCAAAAAGTGTTATATTTCTTATTTTATCTATAAAATATAAATTCACTAAAACTCTAAGCCGATATGAAGTTACTTCAAAATTTGAACCATATCCAGTTGGTTGTAGATTATAGTAAACTATTTCAGTAACCACAGCTCCATCAGCATTATCTTCATCCGTAACAGTTATTTTAGTATCCTGAATAAACCTTTTATATAGTTCCAAATAAAATTTATCTTCTAATCCTATTTGAGTTGTTTGGTTTACTATAGGTCTAATAACTATTTTTTTTATATGCTGTGGTAATACTTGTTCTCCTGGTTTATACTCAATTTTGAAATTTTTTTCATCTTTATTTACTGATAAATCCTGTCCATTTTGTTTTTTTACTGGTGAAGTTGCACAACCAGAAATCATAAATATAACACATAAACTCCAAATTAATTTTTTCATTTTTTCACTCCTTTTAAAATTTTAATGTTTTCTTATATTATGTAACAATATTAATAAGTTTATTTTTTATATAAATAACTTTTTTTATTTCGTTTACTAAATATTTTTTTAATTTTTCATCATTAACTATAATATATCTTAAATCATCTTCGCTAATATCTTTGTTTGTAACTATTTTCCCACGTAATTTACCATTAATTTGCACAACTATTTCAATTTTATCTTCTACAATAATATTTTCATTATACACTGGCCAATCAACTTCTCTAATACTTTCTTTCTCTGTTATTATGTCAATTTCACTCATTTTATGCCATAATTCTTCGGACAAATGTGGCGTAAACGGAGACAAAAGAATTACGATTTTCTTAAATACTTCTTTTGATACATCATCTCCAATTGCTGGATATAAATATAAATCATTAACAAGTTCTATCAATCCTGCTATAGCTGTATTGAATTGATATCTATTTTCTATATCTTCAGTAACTTTTTTTATTGTCTTATGCATTTTTTGTATTAGTTTTCTCTTTTCTTCTTCAGTTACGGATTTAATATTCTTACCTTTTATCAATTCAAATAATCTATATATGCGATTTATAAATCTCCACATGCCCTCTATCCCTTTATCAGACCATTCTAAAGATTTCTCAGGTGGCGCTGCAAAAAGTATAAATAATCTTATTGTATCGCAACCATATTTTTCTATAACTTCTGATGGTTCTACAATATTACCTTTAGATTTGGACATAGCAACTCCACCTAAAGTAACCATTCCTTGCGTAAGCAACTTAGTGAATGGTTCATCACTTTTAACAAGTCCAAGGTCTCGCATAAATTTATGGAAAAAACGTGAATATATTAAGTGCATACATGCATGTTCAATACCACCAATATACTGGTCAACTGGTAACCAGTAATCAGTTTTATTTTTGTTAAATGGTTCATTATTATTCAACGGATCACAATATCTTGCATAGTACCAACTTGAATCAAAAAAAGTATCCATTGTATCTGTCTCACGGATTGCTTTACTACCACATTTATCACACTTTGTATTAACAAATTCATCAATATATTTTAAAGGCGATTCACCTATGTTATTTATTTTTATTTCTTTGGGCAATAATATCGGTAATTCATTTTCTCTTACTGGAATAATACCACATTTATCACAATAAATTATAGGTATAGGTGTACCCCAAAATCTTTGACGTGATATTAACCAATCTTTTAACCTATAATATGTTTTTTTTGTTCCAGCATCTTTCTGTTCCAAATAAGCAATTATCTTCTCTTTAGCTATTTCGGAATTAATTCCGTTATATGGTCCTGAATTAATCATTATCCCCTGTCCTTCATATGCATTTTTTTCAATATTTGAATCAGGTGAACTAATTACTTCCCGTATATGGAGATTGTATTTTTTTGCAAATTCATAATCGCGCTGGTCATGAGCAGGGACACACATAATTGCACCGGTCCCATACTCCATAAGAACATAATCGCTTACCCATACTGGTATTTTTTCATTATTAACTGGGTTTATTGAATAAATACCAGTAAACATACCTTCTTTTTCCAAACCTTTTTGAATCCTTTGTTGTTTTGTTATCTTCTTTATTTCTTTAACATATTCTTTAACAGAATTTTTGATCATATATTCAATATCATTCAATATTGGATGTTCAGGAGATACTGTTAAAAATGTTGCACCAAAAAGAGTATCGGGTCTTGTTGTAAATACATCAATATATTTATTCATTCCATCTATTTTAAATTTCACTACTGCACCTGTTGATTTACCAATCCAATATTTCTGCATATTTATGACTTCTTCAGGCCATCCATTCTTAATCAATTCATGTCCATCGAGTAATTCTTCTGCATAATCAGATATTTTCAAAAACCATTGTTCTAACTCTTTTTTTTCAACAATACTTTTACAACGCCAACATTTATTGGTCTCGACAACCTGTTCATTTGCTAACACTGTTTTACACGATGGACACCAATTAACAGGAGCATTTTTTCTATAAGCAAGTCCTCGTTCAAACATTTTGATAAAAAACCATTGATTCCAACGATAATATTCTGGAACACAAGTAGTAATTTCTCTTGACCAGTTATAAGATATACCGAGTGCTTTTAACTGCATACGCATATAATTAATATTATCAAAAGTCCATTTTTGTGGACTCATATTATGCAGTATAGCAGCGTTTTCTGCTGGTAATCCAAAAGCATCCCAACCGATTGGATGCAAAACATTATATCCATTCATACGTTTATATTGCGCAATAATATCACCTATTACATAATTCCTAACATGACCCATATGTATACGTCCTGATGGATAAGGGAACATAACCAAACAATAAAATTTTTTCTTGGTTTCCTGTTCTGTTACATTAAAATAATTATTTTTTTCCCAGTAGATTTGCCACTTATTTTCTATTGACTTAAAATCATATTCCATATTAGTTATTCTCATTTAATTTTCAACATTGCTTGTGCAGCATATGCTCTTACTTTATCATTTTTCAATGCAGCCAATAATGCCGGAACTGCTTTCCGTCCAATATTCCCTAATGCTTCACATGCATATTTTCTCACTAACTCATTTTCATCTCTCAAACACTCATATAATGGATTAACTGCTCGTTCATCACCAATAATTCCAAGTGATATAGCTGCTTTCATCCTTGTTACTGCACTTGGATCTTTAAGTGATTTTATCAAAGCTGGAACTGCAAGACGGTCCTTTAAATGTCCTAAAACACCAGCAACGGTTACTCTTACTTCTTCATTTTCATCATTTAGTGTTTCAATAAGAGCAGGGACTGCTCGTTTATCACCAATATATCCTAAAGCAATAGCTGCTTTTTCTCTAACATATTTTGAATGGTCTTTTAAAGAATTGATTAATGCTGGAACTGCATTTTTATCTTTCATACGACCTAACACTTCAGCACTGATAGCACGTATAAATGGATCTGGTTCTTTAAGTGAATCAATTAATGCTTCTGTTGTTTTCTTAAAAATTTCTTGTTTAATAGTTTCTTTCTCTTCAATAGGTTCCAAAGGTTTTGGTTGTATTTTTATTCTCGTTCCATCTTTAATTAAAAATTTTGGGATTTTTATTTTCAACATTTTTATTCACACTCCATTTTTTATCCAATTAATTATTCTTTCTGCAATTAAATCTGGCGTTAATCCATATTTCTTTCTTAATTCTGTTTGAGAACCATGTTCTATAAATTTATCAGGTAATCCTATTGATAAAATTTTTACATTATTATCAATGAGTTCACGAATAGCACTTCCGAATCCACCTGTAACCACATTTTCTTCAACAGTAACTATATATTTTATCTTTTTTTTAAGGTTCTTTAACAACTCATTATCAATTGGTTTAACAAATCTTATATTTACTAAACCACATTTTATACCATTTTTTGAAATAATATCCAAAGATTCTTTACAAATCTGAACCATATTGCCTAATCCTAATATATAGACATCTTCTCCTTCAATTATCAGTTCACTCTTACCAATTTCAATAAATTCTAAATCTTTATTTAATTCTAATCCAACAACTTTTTCTCTTGGATAACGTATTGCAACCGGATTTCTTAATTGTAAAGCAGTGAACAACATATTTCTTAACTCATTTTCATCTTTAGGTGCCATTACAATAAAATTGGGAATTAATCTTAAAAATGAAACATCAAATATTCCCTGATGTGTTGCTCCGTCATGTCCTACAATACCTGCACGATCAACTCCTAAAACAACATGTAAATTTTGCAGACCTATATCATGAATAAGTTGGTCAAATCCGCGCTGTAAAAAAGTAGAATATATAACACACACAGGTTTAAATCCATCAGCAGCAAGTGCAGCAGAAAATGTTAAAGCATGTTCTTCAGCGATACCAACATCAAAAAATCTTTCTGGGAATCTTTTAGCAAAATTCACAAGTCCTGTCCCTTCTGACATAGCAGCTGTTATCGCAATAATTTTATCATCCTTTTCTGCAATTTCTATCAAAGTATCACTAAAAACATCACTATATGTTTTAACCTTTTTTTTATCATTTTCCAAATTATTTTTTTCAATTTCAAAACTTGAAAGACCATGAAATTTTATAGGGTCTTTTTCTGCAGGTTTATATCCTTTACCTTTCTGAGTAATAACATGCAATAGGACAGGTCCATTCATTCTCTTTATATTATTCAAAATATCAATCATATTGTATAAATCATGACCGTTTATTGGCCCTAAATATGCAAATCCCATTTCTTCAAACAACATACCTGGGAAAAATAACAACTTAAATCTTTTAGCAATTCGTAAAAGATACAATCCAATATAATGTAGTCTATGTAAAAATTTTTCAATTTTTTTTTCAACACTCTTTACTAATCCTAAAGTAAGTATTCTTGTAAGATAACTCGCTATAGCACCAACTCTATATGAAATAAACATTTCATTATCATTTAGTATAACAATAATATCTGTTCCGAGATGCCCTATATTATTCAATCCTTCAAAAGCAAGTCCCCCAGTAATGGAACCATCACCTATTACTGCAATAATCTTATTTTTTTCTTTTCTCAAATCACGAGCTACAGCAAATCCAAGTGCTGCTGATAATGCTGTTGATGAATGTCCCGTCCCAAAAACATCATATTCTGATTCATCACGAGTAGGAAATCCACTAATACCATTTAATTGTCGTAAAGTTTTAAATTTATCTCTCCTGCCTGTTAATAATTTATGTGCGTATGCCTGATGTCCAACATCAAAAATAATTTTATCTTCAGGTGCATTGAATACATAATGTAAAGCAACAATTAACTCTGTTGCACCTAAACTTGATGCAAGATGACCTCCTGTTTTTGTTACAGTATTAATTATTTCCTCTCGTATTTCTTCTACTAATTTAGTTAATAATTCACGACGAATCAATTTTAAATCAGATGGATTATCAATTTTATCTAATATTCGCATAATAGCATTCTATTAATAGTTTCTTTTTACTATATAATCTGCAATCAGTTTAAGATTATTTGCTTTATCACCAAAGATATCTAATTCAGTTTTTGCATCATTTACAAGATTTATCGCTTTAATTTTTGATTCTTTTCTACCATAAAGTGATACATATGTAAATTTATCTGGATCATTATCTAATAAATCATCAACAATTTGGAAAGCTAAACCTATCTTTTTACCAAATTTACTCAATTTGTTAATTTTATCTACATCTACATTTGATAAAATAGCACCACTAACTACACTAGCTTCAATAAGACATGAAGTTTTTTTAATGTAAATATTATTTAGAAATTTCTTACTGATTTTTTTATTTTTTGTGTCATTCTTTAACACATCTAATATTTGACCATCAATCATACCTTCTGATCCAATGGCTCTGGAAATAACTTTTATTACTTCAACACAATTAGTATAACTTATATCTTTTATCTTAGTGTTTTCAGCTATTAATTCAAATGCTTTAGTCAACAAAGCATCTCCTACAAGAATCGCAACCGCTTCATTATATTTACGATGAAGAGTGAGTTTCCCTCTACGGTAATCATCGTTATCCATAGCAGGTAAATCATCGTGTATCAATGAATAATTATGTATTAGTTCAATTGCACATGCTGTATACATTACTTTTCTGGGGTCGAACTCGCATGACTCAGCAGTAGCAAGAGTAAGTATAGGTCTAATTCTTTTGCCTCCATTTAATACAGCATATCTCATTGCTTCAGTTATTAACTTGTTATCATTATTTGGATAGAGAATTTTATCTAATGTCAAATCAATTAATTTCTTTTTTTCAGTTAAATATTTTTCAAGATAATTCATGAATTCTTACCTTCAAATATTAGTTTTGTCCCTCATCAAAAGGTTCTTTAACAATTTTATCATCTTTTTTTGTTAATATCTCAATTTTTCTTTTTACTTCTTCAAGTTTATTTGAACAAAATTTAACGAATTCTGTTCCTTCTTCAAATAATTTTAGTGATTCATCTAATTCTACTTGACCAGATTCAAGTTTTCTTACTATACTTTCAAGTTTATTCAACGCATCTTCAAATTTTATTTCTTTTTTCATATTATTTCTCTCTTACTCTGTTATCTTTATAATTTTTGATTCTAATTCACCTTTAAATAACTTAATTTTCAAATTATCATTAATACAAACTTTTTTTGAATCCTTAATTATAATATTTTCAGGTAATTTCCAAACAATAGAGTATCCTCGTGATAAAATACTTAGTGGTGATAATGTATTAATTTTTTCGGACAATATTTTAAAATCACGAAACTTTATTTCAAACAAATGCTTTATAGAATTATTAAGATCTGTTGATAAATCATCAAGAATTAGTGTTTTTTCTTCAATTAATATTTGTGGGTTACGAAACATATTTGTATTAATAATTTCGTTCATTCTTTGAAAAACACTATTAACTACATAATTAAAACAATTTCTTAATCTGCTATATAATCCTGAAATTCTATCCTTCAATTCTTGTTTACTTTTAATAACAATTTCTGCTGCAGCTGATGGTGTTGGTGCCCTTAAATCAGCAACAAAATCAGCAATAGTAAAATCAATTTCATGACCCACACATGAAATAACAGGTATTTTTGAATTATAAATAGCTCTTGCAACAATTTCCTCGTTAAAAGGCCATAAATCTTCAAGTGAACCACCACCACGACCAACAAGTAACACATCCAGTTCTTTATAATTATCATTTAGATACTTTATAGCCTCTGCTATCTCATATTTTGCCTCTTCTCCTTGAACTTTAACAGGATATATTAATATTTCAACATTTGCAAATCTACGTTTCAAAACAGTTAGAATATCACGTAATGCGGCACCATCGCGTGATGTAACTATACCTATTTTCTGTGGTAGTAGTGGAATGGGTTTTTTTCTTGAGGTATCAAATAAACCTTCTTTTGCAAGTTTTTCTTTAAGCTGTTCAAAAGCTATCTGTAATGCTCCTTTTCCAATAGGCTCTATATAAGTAACAACTATTCTATATTCACCTCGTTTAGCATATATTGAGATTCTTCCATAAACAATAACTTTTTGTCCATCTTCAACTCTAAATTTTACTGATTGTAAATCGTTAGAAAAGATTATTGCATTTATCTGTGAATTTTCATCTTTCAAAGAGAAATATGCATGACCTGATGAATACATTTTATAATTGGATATCTCCCCTGTAAGCCATATATCAATAAACTTTTTTTCTAAATGATTTTTAATAAGTTGTGTTAATTCTGTAACTGTATAAATTTTAACTTTTTCTTCGTTCATATTTTATCTTTTTTTATATGTATATTTATAGGTTCAATTGATAATGACTTACCTGATATATTATCAATATCAATAATGCAAGCATTAAAAATCATATCTCCTTTTGCAATATTGAATTTATAAGGAATAGAAGTAAGATATTTTTTTATTATTATTTCTCTATCCATACCAATTATACCATCTGCACTACCACACATTCCACAATCAGTAAGATATGCTGTTCCATTATCCAAAACTTTAGCATCATTTGTTTGGACATGGGTGTGTGTTCCAACTACCGCTGAAACTCTACCATCAAGATACCATCCCATTGCCTGTTTTTCTGAAGTAATCTCAGCATGAAAATCAACAAAAATGTTTTTCGTTTCATAATTCAACGATTTAATTATTTTATCTGCTGTTCTAAAAGGACAATCTAATAAAGGCATATATACTCTTCCCATCAAATTAATAACAGCTATTTTGATATTATCTGAAATTGTATAAATGTTCCAACCTTTTCCTGGATCACCTTCAGGATAATTAGCTGGACGCAATATTCGGGGGTCATCAATAATCTGTTCAATTTCTTTTCTCTCCCAAGTATGGTTCCCTAATGTAATGACATTAACTCCTGTAGAAAAAATCTCATCAGCAACACTCTTTGTTATTCCTTTTCCTCCTGCAGCATTTTCTGCGTTTGCAATAATAAAATCAAATTTTATATTTTTTACTAAATCGGATAAAACATGTTTCAATACATCTCTTCCTGGTTCTCCAACAATATCACTGATAAAAATTATTTTCATTTCGCAATTTCCTGTGCTCGTAATTCTCTTATAACAGTTATTTTGATTTGACCTGGATACTCTAACTCTTTCTCAATTTTTTTCGCTAACTCTTTTGCTAATATAAACGCACTCTTATCATCGATTTCTTCTGGCTCAACCATAACACGGATTTCGCGACCTGCCTGAATAGCATATGCAGAAATCACACCTTTAAACGACATCGCTATCTTCTCCATTTTCTCTAATCGTCTCAAATAATGTTCAACAGATTCTCTTCGTGCTCCTGGTCTTGATGCAGATATAGCATCAGCAGCAGCTATTATAAATGCTTCAATACTCGAAGGTGTAGTTATTCCTTCATGATGAGATAATATTGCATTAATCATTTTTTCTGTTTCACCATATTTTTTTGCTATATCAGCTGAAATCTGGTGATGTGTACCTTCAATATTGTGGTCAACAGCTTTACCTATATCATGGAGTAAAGCAGCACGTTTACAGAAAGAAATATCAGCTCCCATTTCACCAGCAATAGCACTTGCTAACCAAGCTACTTCTATTGTATGCTGTAACTGATTCTGACCGTATGATGTTCTAAATTTAAGTTTACCTATTAAAGTAAGAATATCAGGATGCAAACCTACAACACCAACTTCTAATGCTGCTTTTTCTCCATTTTCTCTACATATATGCTCCATTTCTTCTTTAACTTTATTCACTATCTCTTCTATTCTAGTGGGATGAATTCTTCCATCCATAATAAGTCGTTCCATAGCAATTCTTGCTATTTCTCTTTTAACAGGATCAAACGACGATAAAGTAATTGATTCTGGAGTATCATCAACAATTAAATCAACACCTGTTGCCTGTTCAAAAGCACGAATATTTCTACCTTCTCTCCCAATAATTCTACCTTTAATCTCATCATTTTGTATTGGAATAGTTGTAGTTGTGGTCTCAGAAGTATGTTCTGCTGCAACTCTCTGTATCGCTATAGATAATATTTCTTTAGCTTTTCTTTCCGATGTTTCTCTTGCCTCTTGCTCAATAGCACGTGCAAGCAAAGCCGCTTCTTTATGTACTTCTTCTTCATATGTCTGTAACAACATTTTCTTTGCTTCTTCCTGACTGAATCCAGCTATTTTTTCCAATATTTGTCTCTGTTCATCACGAGTTTTTTGTATTTCTTTCATTTCTTCGTCTATTTTTTGTTCCTTAACAAGTATGTTTCGTTCACGATTTTGTAATTCTTTCTCCTTTTTCTCAAGAATATCAAGTTTGCGCTCAAGATTTTCTTCTTTCTGGTTCAATCGTCGTTCAAATGCTAATAGTTCATGTTTTCTCTCTTTGGTTTCTCGTTCGAATTCACGTCTCTCACGTTCCATTAATTCTCGTATTTCAAGTAACCCTTCTTTTTTTCTTGTTTCTGCTTCTATTTTTGCTGATTCAATTATTCTTTTTGAAACAGATTCTATTGAATTCAATTTCAATTTTGAATAGATTAATCTTACTAAATAGCCTAAAATTATACCTAAAATTAGAAATAATATATACCTAATATCCATATTTTTAAATTCCTTTCTGTGGACTAATGATTGCCTTGTCTGTTACAATTTTGTTAACTGGTAAATCGTGGTTACTTATTGGTATTTTATCTTCAATAACCTGTAAACTGAATGCCAATCCAATTCGTTTATTTTTATTAAAATATTTTAACCAGTTATCATAATAACCTCCACCATAACCTATTCTGTAACCATATTTATCAAAAACCAATCCTGGTACTAATACTAAATCTATTTCTTTAGGATTAACTGGATTTTCACTATCTTTTGGCTCTAATATTCCAAATTCACCTGGAGATAAATCTTTATCAGGATCTTTTATCTCAATTGCAACTAAAGATTTTTTTTTCTTTATAACAAGAGGGACTACGACACGCTTTCCCAATTTAATTGTTTCCTTTATCATTGGAATAGTATTTACTTCTGATTTAAAAGAAACAAAAAACATTATAACTTTCGATTTTTTAAATTCCTCCATGCTGAACAAATTCTTTTTTATAATCTTACTTAATTGCTCTCTTTCTCTTTTGGTAAGATTTTTACGTAATCGACTAAACTTTTCTCTTAGACATTTTTTTTCTTCCGCCATTGATCTAGCCTTTTTTTTATCTCTAACTCATACCCTTGCTCACTTGGTGTATAGAATATCTTTGGATTAGGCAAATATTCTTGAACAACAAAATGGTCCTTAAAATTATGTGGATAAAGATAACCCTTCCCATGTCCACGATTTTCACCATCTACATTAGGATCTTTAAGATGAATAGGGACTTCTCTTGTTATGCCTTTCTGAACTTCATTTTCAGCTAATGATAAAGCGTTATATGTAGCATTTGATTTAGGTGCACAAGCTACATATATTGCTGATTGCACTAATGGTATTTTACCTTCAGGCATACCTACAAACTCTAACGCAGTTAATGCTGAAGTAGCAACAATTAATGCATTAGGGTCAGCATTCCCTACATCTTCACTTGCAGCAATGATAATCCTTCTTGCTATAAATCTCGGATCTTCACCTGCATCTAACATTTTTACTAACCAATATACTGCTGCATCAGGATCTGAGCCACGTAGTGATTTAATAAATGCTGAGATATGGTCATAATGTTGATCGCTTTTTTTATCATACAATATAAATTTTTTCTGCATTGATTCTTCTGCTATCCTAATATTGACATGGATCACACCATCAGGTTCGGGCTCCGTAGCAATAACACTTAATTCAACAGCATTAAGAGCGCGTCGTGCATCACCTTCACTGTATCTAACAATATGGTTAATAGCCTCTTCATCAATTTTTATTTTGTATCTACCTAATCCATAATTAACATCAGTTAACGCTCTATTTATAATTTTTCTTATATCATCATCTGACAACCTTTTAAATTCGAATACAGATGAACGAGATAACAAAGCGAAATTGACATAGAAATATGGATTTTCTGTTGTTATACCAATGAGATTAATTATTCCTTTCTCTACATCTGGCAATAATGCATCCTGCTGACTACGATTAAAATGGTGGATTTCATCTAATAATAAAATTGTTTTTTTGTTATAAATTTTTAATCTTTTATAAGCAGAATTAATTATATTACGAATATCAGAAACACCAATTGTAACAGCATTTGTTTCTATAAACTCTGATTTTGTTTTATTTGCGACTATTTTTGCTAATGCTGACTTACCACAACCAGGTGGTCCATAAAATATCATCGAACCAATTCTATCTGACTCAATAATTCTACGTAACAATTTTCCTTTCCCAAGTATATGTTCCTGACCAAAAAATTCATTTAGTTCTTTTGGGATTATACGCGCTGCCAACGGTTGAAATTTAGTAATATCATTATTCTCTTTAGTAAATAATTCCATAAAATCAATAAAAAAACCTTGCAAGTACAAATTTATGCAAGGTTTATATCAATTTTTTTACTAATAAAATAAATTTAACTATTTAAAATATTATCAATTTTATTAATTAATTCTTCTGTTTTCTTATTTACAGAATAGTTAAAATTTTCATATTTCATTTTCCATCGAAATAATTCGCTAGCAATATTCAAACATGCTAAAATAGCTATTTTAGATAACGTTTGTTCATTACTATTATTTCGAATAGCAGTTATTTCTGCTTCAACTTCTTTTGCTATTGCTTGAAGTTCTATCGGATCAATATCGTCTGTTTCAATACTGAATGGTATTCCACAAATATCTACAACTACTTTTTCCTTTGGCATTAAATTTGTACCTGCTTAAATTTATCAAGCAACTCAGATATTTTCTTTTTTATTATTATTTTATCATTAACCAATTTCTCATTTTCAACCAAAATTTTTTTAGATTTTATACTCTCCTCCCTTATAAATTTTTGTTCTGATAAAAATTGTTCATTTTCATGTTTTAAACTTTCTATTTTTTTTATCAATTCATCAATTTTTTTCTCAAGTAATAATAACTTCTCCATAACTAAATTTATAATACAAAATTATATCTAAAAAGTCAAGAATTATCTCAAAAATTTTTTCTATTTATTTGGTTTCTCTATTCCATAAAAATTTTCTCTATTTTTTATACCAATTTTCAATTTTGCTTGAGGTAAATATTTCTTTGCACCTTGATGTTCTGGATTTTGTTTTAACACTTTTTCAAACATATCAACAACTCTGTCCCAATCATTATTTTTCCAATAAATAACACCTAAATTATAATACGCCTCCGTATATTCAGGATTAATTTCTATTGCTTTTCTATACAAACTTTCCGCCATTTTCAAATCACCCATTCTCTCATAAACTACACCTAAATTAATTATTGCTGTTATATCATCAGGTTTTATGTTTATTATCATTTCATAATACTTAACTGCTAATTCCCAATTATTTTCCTGAAATAACTTATAAGCACGATTATGTAATTCTATCAATAAGTTGTTCTTTAACCACAACACATCAGGATACAGGTAATTAATATATCTAAAATATTTTAATGCCTCAGTATCTGATACAGAATTAACAGCTTTTAAATATAAATATACTGGGACTAAAGCACGACTTCTATAATCAGGATAATCAAAATAGATACTTCTTGATAAAACATATAATTCCCAGGAATTTTTATTTGTAGATTCAAATCCTTTTTTCTGTTGTTGGTTATCATGAATAAAATAAAGGATTCCATCCGGAATTAATTCAATATTTGTTAAAATATTTTTATTAAATGTTGAATAATATACAGGACGTATATTTATAAAACTTTTTTCAACTATTTCTCTTCGTATATCCTTTTCGCTTTTAGTCAATTTACGAAAATCATTTCCATATATGTTTTTGAACACAACTCCACCGCGATCGTGTAACTCAACATCTATTCTATGTCTTTCAGCAAAACATAAATAAGATAAACTATAAAATGTATCATCACCTCCATCCATAAATAAAATTGCATCTTTTGGTAATGTTCTAAGTATGTTTTTCCCATAGTCATAAGTTAGGTAATATTTACGCCAATTAACTTTGCTCCAATTATAATTACATAAATAACATAAAAATATTATAATGAAAATAGATATAATATATGAACTATATTTGTTCATTTTTT
>Ga0207433_10010484_pt1 | contig 14405 bp, 9 predicted proteins | sample YelNatPaOPGAMG01_FD_187559 | JGI IMG/M metagenome (GOLD analysis project Ga0207433, IMG submission 187559) | Hot spring thermophilic microbial communities from Obsidian Pool, Yellowstone National Park, USA - OP-RAMG-01 (SPAdes) (version 3) | ecosystem: Environmental > Aquatic > Thermal springs >... | reverse complement strand
GAGCCGAGCTCCGCCCTTATCCTTGCCACAGCTATTGAGAGAATGAAGTAGATTCCCAGAGCTATAAGAGAGATACCCCAGCTCATACCTGCTCTCACGAAAAGATAGGAAGCCAAGGGGAAGCCGATTAGAATGCCGATTATCGCGGTTCTGTAGGACATAGGCTCATCGGAGTCGTCCAATTCCGATTTCATCCCTAGCGCCTTCTTGAAAACCTCCTTCAAATAATGCCTCGCTACCCATATAACGAAGAATGTTACCCCTATATAGGCTCCCGACGACTGGTCGTTTATATAAGGCATATCCGGTCTGTCAACAGTCAAATTAAAGGTGACGCTGATTATCCTTTGGAATTTCCAATACCAGTAGAAGAACCAGCAGGAGAAAGAGAGGTCAACGGGTAGGAGGAAGCCGAGCCCTATGATGCAGGGGAACAGGGTGAGGGGAGTCCAACCTATGGCATTCCAAGGGGGATTCGTGATGTATTGTCTTAGGTTGTAATCCCTTATAGGTATGCGAGGGATGGCGGGGAAATTGGCGTTGATGTTGTTTATGATATCGACCAAAGCGGCGATGGCAAAGCCTATCCACATCAATCTCTGCTTGAAGAGGGTGAAATTCTCGTCCGTCATAGCTAATGGCAGGAGGATTATAGGGAAGGTAAGCCTCTCCCTTTCCGTCCATTGTTTGCGGAAGATGACATTTATACACATCATCAGGAAAAGCAGGAGCGTAAAGAAGCCAGTCCAGATGAGGATTACAGGCAGCCAGGCAAGGATATGTTTCTTTGTGTAAAAGCTTGACCAACCTATGAAGAACCCTTCAAGGATGTTCTTATCCGACACCATCAACCACTTGGGGAGATATTTAAAGAAGAGTGTCTCCCATTTATTTTCCGGCGTTGCGAACCAGAAGGGATGGGTGAGGCAAGCTATGAGAACCTGATACATATCGTGTCCAACCATACAGGAACCGAGCGCCAAAATGGTATAGATGACCATCAGCTCGCCCTGAGCGAACATATAACGGGGAGCAAATCTCTTTAGCAGGGCATTAAGGAGGATGAGGAAGAGGAGGGTGAAGACTACATTGAAGAAAAGGGACATAGTGGTGGGATGTCCAGTATAAGTTACCTTTTCCATATAGGCGACCCACCAGGAATTGAGGGGCATCAAGAGGATAGCTATGAGAACCGCTCGGAAAGTTATCGCTTTCTTCATAGGCTCTTACATCTTTATTCTCTCTTATTTTTAAACAAGTTCAAGGAAAATCCCCGGCTCGCTTGAGAGTTTTTGGGAGCAGTAAGCTCTAAGAGAGCAACGCTATTTGGCAGGAGAAGGGTGTGGATTTCCCAGCTATTACTCTTGGGGATTTTCCCATTATATGTGCATTCAAGTTTCCTTACAGAGGCATCGTGGAAGAGATTATTGTGCTTCGCATCCACGAGATATAGTCTGCTCTCTCCTCCCCAAAGATTCTTGGGCAGGGGATTTATGGTCAAGTTCACCCTGCGCGGGATACCATAGCGCTCGGGAAAATGGACAATCATAATCGTTATTCTTTTTCCTTTATCATCGGAGGAAGCTATAGCGCATATATCTTCGTCTCCTCCTTTAATTTCCAATCTCTTCTTTTCCATCATCGCAAATAGTTGATAAACGAAATATGAGGGCTTGGGAAGATTATCCCCCATTAAAAGACCCCAGCTTCCTCTAAATTTATTATCGCCATCCTTGACATAAAAGAAACATAAAACATCTATTCCCGCGGGAATCGCAGACCTTATCACATTATTCGCTACCCAGGAAGCCCCTATTTCGTTGTCTTGGGAGAAATCGTGCCACCAAGCATAGTTGAATTCCGTGATGAAGAATCCTTTAACCCTTCTTTTAACGGAGGGATATTTGTTCAGCAAAGCCTTTGTTTTCTCCATTTCTTCAATATACACTTTCGGAGGGTGAAAATATTCATGCCAAGTGATGAAATCAAGGGGAAGATTCCTCTGGGCACAAAATCTAATCAATCCCTCCATAAAGGTTTCGCCATTCACACAATAAGGTCTCTCCGGAGAGTAATCCCAAGGTCCGGAAGCGTTGCAAGGTCCACCTATAAAAGCTTGAGGGTCTGCCCTTTTAATTCCTCTCACGGAAGCTTCGTAAAGTTTGAGATAGGCTTCTAAGAGATTTTCAGAGGGAGGGGGCTTAAGCCATCCCGCATTTGCCTCATTCCAAACCTCCCAATATCTCACCCTCTTCCCTCTCTCAATACACCTCTTAGCAGCTCTATAGCACAAATCTTCCCATAGTTTGTAGCTTTTAGGCGCGCTGTGACGGTCGGGGTCAGGGATAGCGTCAAAGGGAATGGGCATATAGGAAAGGCATAAAATCGGTTCGGCTCCGGTCTGATAAATAAAATCCACCCTCCTATCAAAATCCGACCAATCATAGATTAACTTTCCATTTTCCTCCTTGACAACCGATGTAAGGACATTGTCCATTCTGAAGAATCGCGGGCGGAGAGGCAAAAGAGCTTTTACCGTTTCGGGATTATAATCCGGCATCCCGCCTCCCTGCGATAAACCAGCTAAAGGACGAGGTAAATCTCCCTCAAATTTCCTTAGATTGATGTAAATATCGCAGGGTTTTTCCACCTTTTCTTTGGAAAGCACTTTCAACTCCGCTTGCTCAAATCCCACTTCCCTTTCTCCTTCCACCGGTCCGAAAACTTTGATTTCAACTAAATGCCTTTCCCCAGGAACAGCTTTCCTGCTCAGAAGCGCCCCACCCGGGTGGTCATTATCATACCTTGATTGCAGGACGCCATCAATAAATATCTCTCCTCCTTCAGAGGTGGAGATATAAAGAGCCACAGGATAACCCTTTGTTCCCTTGCCATCTATCCTCGTGGGAATGCTTATCCAAGCTTTTAACCACCCCTTTTCTCCTTCCCTCATCTTGAATTTGGCTCCTAATTGAACCGCGCTCCATTCTTCTCTCCCTTCTTTCCGCCAGAGCCAGGCGATTTCCTTTTGGGCATAAGAGGCGAGGGAATTTAAGATGAGAAAAGAAAGGAGGGCAAGGAGAGAATTGGCTCTCCTTTTCATCCCCAGAAATGGTAGATGCGCCAATCAAACAATATTCCCAAGATGTTTGTTAAACTACCAACGGTGAATTCTCCCAGTATCAAGCCGAAGAAGAAAGGCAAAGCGGTTCTGTATCCCTTTAAGCCGGTTGCTTTCAATATCACGAATTTCGCCAGCCAGCCAAGGAAAATGGGGAACCACATCCAACTCATAGACCAAGAGGAGGAAATTGCATAGCCGACGGGATGGAATGGCCACCAGAAGAAGGTCGTCTTCATAAATATGAGGAAGAGGCAAACGGCGAAACCCACTCCCGTGAAGACGCTGCAGAGGTCATCCCTCTTGGCGGGAGTCTCTATCCAGGATGAAAGCCTATTGTAGGGCTCCCAGCCGAACCAGGTGGCGGGACCGACCACCTTCGCCGAGGCTGCGCCAATCCTGTAGTATAGGTCTAACAGCGCCCAGAAGGCAACGAAAGAACCTATGAAGCTCGCCAAAAACATAACCCACATAAATTTCCTCGGATTTATATCCAGCCTCTCCGCTATCTTAAATCCCTCAATCTGGTGCGGCATTGGGTGGGAACGATATGCCCTATTGAATCCCCAGAAGAGGGAAAGAACAGTCAAGTTTCTCGGCGAGATGTTCTCCACTCCCCATATTCTCGTAATCATCTGGTCGGGACCGGCGAAGTGAAGGTCATGGGCGGGTGAGCCAAGCTCCGCCCTTATCCTTGCCACAGCTATTGAGAGAATGAAGTAGATTCCCAGGGCTATAAGAGAGATACCCCAACTCATTCCCGCTCTCACGAAAAGATAGGAAGCCAAGGGGAAGCCGATTAGAATGCCGATTATCGCGGTTCTGTAGGACATAGGCTCATCGGAGTCGTCCAATTCCGATTTCATTCCCAGCGCCTTCTTGAAAACCTCCTTCAAATAATGCCTCGCTACCCATATAACGAAGAATGTTACCCCTATATACGCACCCGCTGATTGGTCGTTTATATAAGGCATATCCGGTCTACCAACATTCAAATTAAAGGCGACGCTGATTATCCTTTGGAATTTCCAATACCAGTAGAAGAACCAGCAGGAGAAGGAGAGGTCAACGGGTAGGAGGAAGCCGAGCCCTATGATGGAGGGGAACAGAGCGAGGGGAGTCCAACCTATGGCATTCCAAGGGGGATTTGTGATGTATTGACCTAAGTTGTAATCCCTTATAGGAATATGAGGGATGGCGGGGAAATTAGCGTTGATGTCATTTATGATATCAACCAAAGCGGCGATGGCAAAGCCTATCCACATCAATCTCTGCTTGAAGAGGGTGAAATTCTCATCCGTCATAGCCAATGGCAGGAGGATTATGGGGAAGGTAAGCCTCTCCCTTTCCGTCCATTGCTTGCGGAAGATGACATTTATACACATCATCAGGAAAATAAGCACCATAAAGAAGCCAGTCCAAATGAGGATGACGGGCAACCAAGCTAGGATGTGTTGCTTGGTGTAAAAGCTTGACCAACCCAAGAAGTATCCTTCCAATATGTTCTTATCCGACACCATAAGCCATTTGGGGAGATATTTGAAGAAGAGGGTCTCCCATTTATTTTCCGGCGTTGCGAACCAGAAGGGATGGGTGAGGCAAGCTATGAGAACCTGATACATATCGTGCCCCACCATACAGGAACCGAGCGCCAAAATGGTATAGATGACCATCAGCTCGCCCTGAGTGAACATATAACGGGGAGCGAATCTCTTTAGCAGGGCATTAAGGAGGATGAGGAAGAGGAGGGTGAAGACTACATTGAAGAAAAGGGACATAGTGGTGGGATGACCTGTGTAGGTTATCACCTCCATATAGGCGACCCACCAGGAATTGAGGGGCATCAAGAGGATAGCTATGAGAACCGCTCGGAAAGTTATCGCTTTCTTCATAGCTCTTACATCTTTATTCTCCTAAATTTTTGCCCAAGCTTCAATGAATGTTCGCTTTGCGCCCGCTATGACAGCGCGGGGATTTTGACCCGGTAGGGGTTTTATCTCAAAGGATATGACGGGCAAGCGAGTGGGAACGCTCCTTTTCAGATATCCTATATAAATGAGCGCTTCAAGGAAAGCCCGCAGCTCGTCAACCCCTATCTCTCCATCTTCAACATCGAAGGGAGGATGGTTATCGCCGTATAAGGGATTTTCCTCCCTTAGGATGCAATTCCCAATATGAATATGAACGAGGTAATCTGAGACGGAGATGAGCGCCTCGTGGGGTTTCTCTTTGAGAAGGGGGAGATGGGCGAGGTCAAGGGTAAGCCCGAAATTGCTGAACTCTTTCTTGATTTCCTCCGCTATTTTCCCTGCTTCCTCTGAAGGTCCTATAAGGAACATCTTATCTATTTCCCTATCGAAATTCTCAAGGGAAATAGTGAGGATGTTTTCCACTCCCTTCTCTTGGGCATAGGCGCAGAGCTCTTTCAGGGAAGCCACCAGCTTCTCCCTTGCCTCTTCCCTTAATTGCTCTCCTGGGTCCTTACCGCTGCAGACAGCGAGGATGCTTGCCCCAACCTGGTAAGCAATATCTATGTTCCTTTTGCATAGCTCAACTGCTCTCTTCCTCTCAGCTTCTTCCAAACTGCAGAGGCTCACGCCTTCTCTCAGCAAGGAAGTCTGCCCGGCATAAATCACATCCATATGAGCTGATTTCAATATATCCCCTACTTTTTCAGCTAACTCTGGGGTCAAGTTTGATACCTCTATGGCGCCGAAGAAATCATCTTCCACTATCTCCTCTATAGTGGCAATGACCTCTTCCTCGCTTTCCAGCTTGGGATATGCCATTGGATGCACTATCCCAATGTTCACTGTGCCAATCCATAAACGCTCCACGATTATTCACCTCCTGCATTTTTTAAGCTATAAAGCTCGTTTAATACATCGTAATTGATGCTCCTATAAAGCCATTTAGGCGCTGAATACTCTATCAATGGAAGGTCATCTGTATTGAGGGGATATCCATTGCAGAATTGAAGCACTCTCTTATCAGCCATTAAAAACCCCCCCAGAACATCAGAAGCCTCTCCAATCCCTATCCTCTGCAAGCTCTTTTCTACCTCGGGATTTTCCCTTATTTTCTTTTCTATCTCCTCTAAGGATGGTTTCAAGGGTTTATTTGAACAGATGACCAATACATCGGCATAAATGGGAGGATAGTTCCAGAGGGATACGGAGGGGAAAACGGAACAAACAGTGGAAATCATCCCTTTAAAATCGCTTAATGAGGTTATATAAGCAGGTATCCATAGGGCGAAGATTCCATCTTCTCGTAGATGTTCTCTAACTATCTGATAAAATTCCCGCGTGAAGAGATTTCCTAAACCCGATATCCAGGGGTTTGAGGGTTCAGATATGATGCAATCGTATTTTTCCTTTGAGAGAAAGAGGAAATTGCGCCCATCCTCTATCACGATTCTTGCCCTTGGGTCCTTCCAATATTCGTAGTTGACTTCCTTGAAGAACTTTGAGGCATCAACCATAGCTGGCTCAATCTCTGCGCAAACTACCTCTTCAACTGGATGGCGGAGAGCAGCTCCAAGCGTGCATCCGCTTGCGAGCCCGATTATCATCACTTTGCGAGGATGTTCGTGAAGGAGCAAGGGCAGATGAGCTACCATATATTGAGTGGTCAAGTCAATAAAAGAGGAGGCTTCGGTTTTACCGTCCATTTGCAGGGAGCGAATCCTCTTTCCCTCGTATTCACCTTCTGTAACCGTGATTGTGGAGGTGATGCTATCCTTATAGAAAATAATTTTGCGTCCCTCCATCATCTCAATTGCTGAGCGGAGGGAGCCTTTTTCTAAATAGTAAGGGGCATAAAGGTAAACGCCGCTTGTCAACCTCTCAATATTCCAGCGAAAGGGGACAAGCGCGAAGAAAAGCATAGCTCCGAAGATTCCCCAAGCTTCTTTGATGTTTCTGGGAGAGACTTCCTTTACTCCCCTTAGCATAATCCCGCCTGCGATAATGTTGATAAGAGCAGAGATGGTTATTATTCCCGCCGCGCCTACTAACCTCATTAGGAAGAAGCCAGCGAAGAAGGAGCCAAGGATGTTTCCCAAGGTGTTGAAGGCATAAACCTTCCCTACCCCACCGGCAAATTGCTCTCTGCTTCTCAAAGCGATTCTCGTGGCTAAAGGAAGGGAAGCACCAAATAAAGATGTAGGGATGATAAGGAGGAGGGAACAGATTATAAATTGGGTGAGATAAAAGAGATAAAAGCTACTGCCGCTGAATTTGAATAGCCAAAGGAAAACTATGGGAAGGAGGTCTATAAGACGGGAGAAAAGAAGGGCGGTGAAGCCAGCCCCCATCTCTATGTAGGCGAGGAGAAGGGGAAGGTCCTTCACCCTTTCAATGTAGCGGGCAAGGATGGCACTTCCTATGACAATGCCTAATAAAAAGGAAGCAAGCATCGTCGTGAAGGCATAAGTGGTTATCCCGAAAACCATATGAAGCGCTCTCGTCCAGGCTACCTCTAAAGCCATAGCGGAAAATCCGGAAAGCCCGATGACGAGAATCGCCAATTTAGCTGTTTCCGAGGAGTAGATTAGGGGAGGTTGAGAGATTTCCTCTTCTTCCTTTCCCTCTACAATCCTATTAAGGAGCAAGGAGGAGAGAAATACAAGGAAATTAAGGGAAGCGGCGAGCTTTATGGTAAGGGAGATGCCGAGATTTGGCATAAAGACGAAGCCGGCTAAAAGAGTCCCCACAACAGCCCCCGCGGTGTTAACTGCGTAAGCTACGCTGATGTCTTTACCCGCTTCGCTAATCTTAGAGTAACCCGAGGAAAAAGCGGGAAAAGTGCCCCCCATAAGAAAAGTTGGCGGTAAAAGAACGAGGATTACGAGAGCAAGGCGAAGCAATGCCAATCCAATCTGGGAATCCTGTAGAGAAGGGTAAAAGCTCTTGTAAATCCAAGAGATATGAGAGAGGAAAAAGGGAACTAAAAGGCATAAAGCCCCTATCGCCCCTTCTAAAATGCCGTAGAAAAGAAGGGGAGACTTTACTTTATCCGCAATCTTGCCGAGAACATAGCTTCCCAGCGACATACCACCCATAAAGACGATTAAAACCGTGCTTATCGCCAAGGCGGATGTGCCAAACACTAATCCGAGCATCCTTGACCACACTACTTCATATATGAGACCAGCACAGCCGGAGAAGAAGAAAAGAACCAGCCAGATTCGCCTCGTCATCCACTTGTCACCCATTCATGTTTGGGGTCATTTATGGGAATGAGCCGCCTCTCCTCTCCAGCTAAAATCCAGAGGTAATAGAGGAAGTAGCCTGGAGCGGAAACGACGGGATGATATCCTTTTGTGATTATCACGCTGTCCCCGTTTTCGATTACCAATGCTTCGTTAAGGGTTAAATCATCGTCGTATAGCCTCATAAGGGCGAAGCCCCTTTCAGGTTGTATTCGGAAATGATATACTTCCTCCAACCAGATTCTTTCTGGGGGGTTATGTTCATCGTGTCTATGGGGAGGGTAAGAGGACCAATTGCCAGGTGGGTTGAAGGTTTCCCCTACCAATAACCTCTCCGCTGGGATATCCTCTCTCAATACATCGTGAACCTCCCTGTAGAAGTTATCCCTCCCTACTTTCCTCACCCTCACATCCTCGGGCTTTATCAAAACCGCTTCGCTTTTAATGCTTGCGGGGGCGAAGCAGAGGGCAGCCTCATAATCCTTTTCCCCAAAGACAGTAAATTCGCTATTGGGAGGAATATACAATGCATATGCTTTTTCCTCAAAAACGCTTTTTCTCTCCCCGAGGGGAAAGGTTTTGCCTTTATAATCCACTTTTATTTTCCCTTTTAAAAGGAGGAGCAAGCATTCCCTTCCTTTGGTGGATAAATAATATTCACTTCCCTCCCTAAGGGAGAGGAGGGAAAGCTCTATATATTTCAAAGGAGGTTTCCCCATAGGGGGACGAACAACGGTTATATATTCTTTCTCTTCTTTATTTTTTCCTTTCACGAGAAAATCGCTGCTATCCATAGTGTAAAATAGTTTAACTATAAGTTGATTTTAAAGCAATAAATTTCTTTATGAGAGGCGTCTATTTCTCGGGTTTAAATTAAAAATTACAATAGGCTAAAACAAGATTATGGATTTAAACTTGAGTAAGTGAACCTTGGGAGGATTTTTTTAAATGTTAAGACCAAAAAAAACCTTTTTGGATTTACAATTTTTATCCAAAAATACATTTCTCTGGTTATTCCTTTAAGATTTCTTTCGCTGATTGGTAGATACCATCTGGAGTTAATCCGAAGAGCTGAAGAAGCTCTTCTCTTTTCCCTTGTTCCACGAAACCGTTTATTCCCATAAATTTGATTTTCAAATCGTTCAAACCCTTGCTCAAAAGGAGGTGGGCTACCTGATGGCCAAATCCACCCTGAAGAATTCCCTCTTCCACGACCAGCACTCTTTTAATTTTTCCCACGAAAGTTAAAATCAATTCCTCATCCATTGGCTTAACGAAACGGGGATTGATGAGAGTGGCTTTTATACCATCTTTTTCCAGCATCTCAACAGCAATCTCAGCGGGATGAACCATAGTGCCTAAGGCGATTATACACAAATCTTCTCCTTCTTTTCTTACCTCTCCTTTTCCGATGGGCAAAATCTGGGGATTATCATAAGGGATGCCTACTCCCCTTGCCCGGGGATAGCGAATAGCGAAGGGGTGATTTGAATTTAAAGCGGTTTTCAGGAGGGAGGCTAATTCCCACTCATCGGCTGGTGCGGAGATGACGAGGTTGGGAATAGGGGAAAGATAGGCTATGTCAAATAATCCCTGATGGGTTGCTCCGTCTTCCCCCACTATTCCCGCTCTATCAATCGCGAAGACAACAGGGAGGTTTTGCAGACAGACATCGTGAATTATCATATCATATGCTCTTTGCAGGAATGTTGAATAAATCGCTACAACTGGTTTGAATCCTCTACAGGCTAAACCGGCGGCGAATGTAACTGCGCAGCCTTCACCCATTCCTACATCAAAGAAACGGTAGGGGAATCTCCTGGCGAATTCAGAGAGCCCTGTTCCCAAGGGCATCGCGGCGGTTATCGCTATTATTCTCTCGTCCTTTTCCCCAAATGAAACCAATGAATTAGCGAAAACTTCCGTATAAGTGGGTGGAAAAGGGGGCTCGGGTATCTCCCCTGTTTTCAAATTGAAGGGAGGAACCCCATGGAATTTCTCGGGATTTTTTTCCGCAGGTGGGTAGCCTTTTCCCTTTTTAGTTAAAATATGAACCAATGTAGGTCCCGCGATATTTTTCGCCCTTTGGAGTATCTCTATTAAAGCCTCAAGGTTGTGCCCATCAATTGGACCCAAGTAAGTGAAGCCCAATTCCTCAAAAATCATCCCGGGAATGAATATGTGTTTAACAGCCTCTTTAAGCCTCTGGAGACTCTCCCAAAGGGGCAATCCGAGAGGGATTCTCCTTAAAATGAACTCCAAATCCTCCTTGATTTTGAGATAGCTTGGCTCGGTCCTCACACGGGAGAGATATTCGGAGATGGCGCCTATGCTCTTACTTATTGACATCTCATTATCGTTGAGAACAACTATCACCTTTTTCCTTAAATGTCCGATATTATTGAGTGCCTCCCAGCTCAATCCGCCCGTCAATGCTCCATCTCCTATAATCGCGACGACTTCGTAATTCTCTCTTTCCAAATCCCTCGCAACGGCGAAGCCCAGCGCCGCGGGGAGGGAAGTGGAGGCGTGGCCAGCGCCGAAGGCGTCATATTCGCTCTCGGAGCGTTTCAAAAAACCGGAGATTCCACCCTTTTGCCTCAATGTATCAAATCTATCATTACGCCCTGTGAGAAGCTTATGGGCATAAGCTTGATGCCCAACATCAAATATCAGTTTGTCTTTAGGTGAATCGAAAACATAATGTAGCGCTACAATCAACTCAACCGCTCCCAAGCTCGGGGCTAAATGACCTCCGTTTTTCGCTACTACCTCTAAAATTCTCTCCCTGATATCCTTACAAAGGGAGTATAAATCGGATATTGAGAGGTTCTTAATGTCCTTGGGAGTGTTTATCCTCTCCAACATCTTAAATTTTAAGGCTTCAAGGAAGGCAAGGAGACCAAATCATCCTGGCGAATGCTCATGGATTCGGAAAGAATCTCGCCCTTCGCCTTATCCTCCCTCACCTCCGTTATCTTAACCTCTCCTATCTTCGTTTTATCCACCCAGACTATATTTCCGTTTTCGTCCTTTATAGGATGAACCCTATAGACCTCCAAAACCATCCCTTCCTTTATCCCAGCTTGGGCTCCTATATCCAATATCACCGTTTTCCTTTCCCTTGCTATTACTTTCCCTTGTGGGGAGAAGAGAAAGGAAAACTTCCCAATTGCGTTCTTAACAGCCTTTCTTGTCGCCTTAGCAAAGGCGCTTTCCTCCCATTCCCTTGATTCCGTTCCCACGCCAGCTATCCACTTGTTCAAATCCGTGCCCACTCCAAGCGAGAGACTGCTCTGCCTCTCCTCTCCCTCTCCCGTATCGGCGAAAAATATCTTTCCCGTAGCGACATCTATTATGCGGTAGTCAAATTTTACCCTCGCTATGCTCACCTTCTTCGCTCCCCCTCCAAACAAGTTCTTGAGAAAGCCTAATATCCCTCCCTTCTTTTCCTCCCTTATCCCAAATTCCGTTATCGTTCCCGTGAGTATGTAATCCACTCCGAGGAGCTTTCCCGCCTTCACAGCGGTTGAGGGGTCCAATAAACCTCCTTCCCCAAGTTTTATCTCCTGCATTATCTCGTTCAATTTGCTTCTCTCAATGACATCAAAACAGCCCAATTGAACGAGGGAAGTAACGAACATCTCGGAAACAATTTTCCCCAGATTGGCGGTTCCTACAATCTGGCTATCAAAGGGGATGACAGCTATCCTCTTCTTGCCCGTGGGAGTGGATTCCTGGGAGAAAGAGAGAGGAATTAAAAGAAGTAGAGAAAGGAAAAGAAAGAACTTTTTCATTTTTTTCCACCTCCTTTTCTCTATTTGATTTAGATATCACATATTGACCCTTTCCATCATAGAGGGCGACTATCAGGGTGAGTTCCTTTGGTTTGATTTTAGGTTTCCAATTGAATTCTATTGGTCTATGGCAAGTGCCAGCGGGCATTGAGATTTGTCCTTCCTTTTTAAATAACAAAACATTGTTCTCTCCTGTTAGAAAAGCAACCCATTTGCCTATGAAATCCTTGTTCGAGTAGTTACAGGGAGCAAACGATAAGCTGAAACCGTCGTTCCGGGGAGAGATTTTAAGGGAATCAAAGGAGATTTTGTTTATTTCATTTCGTTTCAGGAACTTTTTCAAATTCTCAATGAGAGCGGCGCCTAGCTTCTTTTCATCCCTCATCAGTGGCAAGGCTTTCCCATTTAGGTAAATGAAATTACGGGAGGAATTCTTGTAAACTACGATGTTTATTTCTTTGTCGGGGAAGTTCTTCTTTAAGGAGGAAAGGAGAGAGTTTGCCTTGGGATGAGCAATCTCAAGGAGGGGAGCGGGAAGAGAGGAGAAGGGAATGAGGAGAAAAAGGAGCGCATATATCATCCTTTGACCATCTCTTTTAACCAATTTTTATTTTCCTTCAAACGAAGATGGAAATCTATCACTTCATCTATGGTTATCCTTCCCATCTTCTTAAATTTCTTTATCTCTTGGGGAGTGAGTTCGCCTCTTGAACTATTAAAGGAAGAGGAGTCCCATTCCTTTTCTGAGACGATGTATTCCCCGATTCTTTTGCAGCGGGGACACTTGTATTTTATGGAGACGAAGCTCTCCCCGAAGAGCTTGAAGTGGAAGGATATCTGGAGGATATTTTTCCGAAAGATTCTCCTTCCACAGGTACAGCGAATAATTGAAGTATTCATAATTCACCTCCAAATTAGAAGCTTCAATTTATATTTTAAGAGAATTTCCCTAAAATTTCAATGGCACGAGATTCACATTCCCTCTTACGATGAGTTTTTTCCCCACTGCGATGACTACACCTCTTAATTCTTTTGCTTTGTCAACGATTTTCTCTAATTGTGTGCCTTTTCTAACGATATTGGCGAGAGCTGTGGCGTAGGCATCGGCGAGAGCACAGGAAGGGGTGATAGTGACGACTGCGTCCGCTTCTCCAAAACTGAAAGAGGGACCGACCGTTCCGGAGGAAGTGCATATTCCACAAGGTGTATCCTCGGGATTAACGAGAATCCCAATTTTATTCGTGAAGGGGGAATTTTCTCCTGCATAGAGTCCCACTATGCGGGGCTTTGAAGATTTTATAAATATATCTCCTCCATTCTCCACAATCACATCTTGGCAAAATTTCGCTAACTCTTTGCCTACCAACTCTGCTATCGCTCCCGCCACCGCAGCCATAGGACCAACCCCAGCCATTATTGATGCCCCTGCCATCAATCTCACTATTTCGGGAGCGTCTTGCTCAACGGGATAAGGCTCAAATGTATGGGCGAAAATCGGATTCTTCTCAATATAATCCTCCAGCTGGCGGCGGACCTCCTTGGTTTTCCTCTCCGCTATCTCCCGGCAATCCTTATCAGTTCTGATTAAAAGGTCTGTCTGTTTTATTTTGATATTATAGGTAAGGAGGTCGTCTCCTTTTATTAAGTCCCGATAGAATGGCGCCTCGTATTTCATAATATTATGCCCATCGAGGCATAGCCAACTACCTCCAACATATCTCCTATGATGTCTCCTGATGTGTAATACTTGTAAAGAACACCTTCCCTCGCTCCTCTTTTCTTCCCTGAGACGATGGCAGCTACAACGCCAGCCGGTCCACACATAGTTATATGGTATTTGCCTATGTTTAGATAGAGCCCCGTCTCATCCAAAGCTTCAACGCATTCTATTACCCTCTTATCGTTCTCCATTGCTACAGCTTTCGCTTCATAATGGGTTAAATCCGTGCTCGCTATGACCACCGCTCTTTCCCCTGAAAGGACATCAGCGAGAACATTTCCCAAATGTATGCCGACGGGTAAAGTCTGGTTGTAAACCGCTATGGGGACGAAGGAGAAAGCGTTTCCGAATAGATATTGTAGGAAGGGAAGTTGAACTTCTATTGAGTGCTCGTAGAGATGGGCTATGGTATCATCCTTCACTATATCGCTATTGGCTAATATCTCCCTTGCCAATCCCTCATCTATGGGGACATTTCCCAAGGGCGTTTGCCATTCTCCTTTTGAGCAGATGGCTACCTCCGCTCCTAAAGCCCTATGATTTGGACCGATT
>Ga0207433_10010483_pt1 | contig 14406 bp, 13 predicted proteins | sample YelNatPaOPGAMG01_FD_187559 | JGI IMG/M metagenome (GOLD analysis project Ga0207433, IMG submission 187559) | Hot spring thermophilic microbial communities from Obsidian Pool, Yellowstone National Park, USA - OP-RAMG-01 (SPAdes) (version 3) | ecosystem: Environmental > Aquatic > Thermal springs... | reverse complement strand
CCACCCTTGATGATCGAAGCCGACGGCTGGCCACCGCCGCCAGTACGTCGCCTGCCGCAGACCAACCTTGGCGCAATCCAGCAATGAAGACGCGCCGTTTATGCGCGGATTCTCGCCGCCGCTGACAGCAGGCATCGCCGAGTTCGAGCGCGAGCTGATACAGGAACGCATTCGCTCTGGTATCGCCGCAGCCAAAGCCCGGGGGAAACGTCTCGGCCGCCAGCCCGGACAGCGACCGAAATCGGATCGTCTCGCGCCAAAGGTGCTGGTGCTCATCGGTCAGGGCCGAAGTTACCGCCTGGTCGGTCGGGAGCTTGGTTTGAGCAAGAACACCGTCGCAGCCATCGCCAAACGAAGCCGGCCAACAACCGCCCCGGTCAGTTGATCCCAGCCATGTTCCCTGTACGTGCCACGAACCGTGCTATCCTGCCCGTTCTATGGCGTACCCCCGGTTGGGGACGGTCTCGATATACATGGCTGATTATAGGCACGCACGAACGCCAGTAGCAAGCGAATTATGTCGATTTACATGGCTACACTTCCGGTGGAAAATCGGCGGTTTCTACGTTATTCCAATGTCTTGGAGGAAAAGTCCACAGGAAGTTCAGCCTAACCACCTCCACGTTCTGGACGGTCTCACACATGAACAGCCTTGGTGCCGCTGGGGTGTCAGGTTTTCCTGGCGAGCACCCTGTGCAGGCGCACGGCGGCGCGCTGGATGTGTTCGCGCATATACTTGCGCGCCCGCGGCGGCGAACCCTGCTCGATCGCCTTGGCGATCGCCAAATGCTCGTCCAGAGTTGCCGATTTTGTCCGCTCAAGCTCATAGGTCTGGGTGTACCAAACGCCAACCAGTCGCTGAATCGTCCTGGAGAGACTTAGGTAGAGCGTGTTGCCGGCGCCCGCCGCGATCAGTTCATGAAAGCGGTTGTCAAGCCGCATGAAAGCTTGTGGCTGGTCCGTAAGAGCCCGCATCTCATCGACAAGACCAATCAGCGCCCGGGCGAGTCCGGCGTCGCGGGCGGCCGCCGCCCGGTCGGCGCATTCTACTTCGATCAGAACTCGCATCGCGACAAGGTCATCGAGGTTCTGCTCGCCGAGAAGGAGCCCCCATTCGAACGCTCCGGACAACAATTCCGAGGTGCCGGAGCGAATATAGGAACCGTCGCCCGGTCGTGCGTCAATGACGCCGAGAATGACGAGGCTCTGGATGGCTTCGCGAAGGGAGGAGCGGCCGACCCCGAACCGACTGGTCAATTCCTTTTCCGGCGGTATTCTGTCCCCGGGTTTCCATACCCGGGCCATGATCAGATTTACGATCGATGCTACGATCTCCTGCGGTAGCGTCACCTTGGCGAGGGGTTTGAGGTGTTCGGCCGAGGCGGTCGCGTCCCCGGACGACCGGCGGTCGGAGCCATCGCCATCAAGCATTTGTGTGTTCCAGGGCCTATTAAGGTCTGATAATCTTATGGTCTGCGCAACGAGCCTCGTCAAGGCAGCATGACGGCCGGAGGGGCGTTGACAGGCGCAGGCGCCTGCAATACGTCAGACATTATGACGTCTTGACGTCCGACCTTTAGCATCGAAATAGACACCCGGAGCGGAGAAGACCATGCCCGAACAACTCGCGGCGGCGCGCCCGGCGGGGACCGCCAGTCCGGTCATCCGGTTGCATGAAACCGACAATGTCGTATTGGCGCGTGTGACGCTGCCGCAGGGCGCGCCGGTGCTGGAGGGAGTCGTCGCCGCAGAGCGCATCCCACCGGGTCATAAGGTTGCGACGCGCACCATCGCCGAGGGCGAAGCCGTTCGGAAGTACAACCAAATCATCGGCTTCGCGACCCGGCTGATCGGCCCGGGCGAGCACGTGCATGTGCACAACATGGGTATGGGCGACTTCGCGAAAGATTACGCGTTCAGCGAGGGCGTCACGCCGACCGAATACGTCGCCGAGCCGGCGACGTTTCAGGGCATCGTGCGCCCCGACGGCCGCGTGGCGACCCGTAACTACATCGGCATCCTGACCTCGGTGAATTGCAGCGCCCACACCGCCGGACTGGTCGCCGACGTATTCAAACGCAATCCTTTCAGCGGCCATGATCCTTTGGCCGAGTTCCCGAATGTCGACGGCGTCGTGGCGCTGACCCATAAGACCGGCTGCGGCATGGCAGCGGGCGAGGGATTGAAAGTCCTGCGGCGCACGCTCGCTGGCTATGCGCGACATCCGAACTTCTCGCATGTGATCGTCCTTGGTCTCGGCTGCGAGGTCAACCAGATCGGCGATATGCTGCGCGAACATGGCCTGACCGACCGCATCCGCAACATGGATATCCAGACCATGGGCGGCATCCGCAAGACGGTAGAGGCGGGCGTCGGCTTTGTGCGCGAGGTGCTGAAAGAGTCGAACAACGTCACGCGGACCACGGTCCCGGCGAGCCATCTCTCCGTGGCGCTCGAATGCGGCGGCTCCGATGGCTATTCCGGCGTTTCCGCCAATCCCGCGCTCGGCGCTTCCAGCGATCTCGTAGTGCGCAACGGCGGCACGGTGATCCTCGCCGAAACGACCGAAACCTATGGAGCCGAGCATCTCTTCACCCGCCGCGCGGTCGAGCGCTCCGTTGGCGAGAAGCTGGTCGACCTTATGCGCTGGTGGGAAGACTACACGCAGAAGCACGGCGAGGAGATCAACGCCAACCCTTCCCCCGGCAACAAGGCCGGTGGTCTGACGACGATCATCGAGAAATCGCTGGGCGCTATGGCCAAAGCCGGCAGCACCAATCTTATGGAGGTGGTAAAATACGCCGAGGCCCCAAAGCAGAAAGGCTTCGTGTTCATGGATACGCCCGGCTTCGATCCAGTCGCCGTGACCGGACAGGTGGCCGGCGGCGCGAATGTGCTGTGCTTCACCACCGGAAGAGGCAGCGTGCTCGGCTGCAAGCCAACGCCTTCCATCAAGATCGCGACCAACTCCGCACTCTATCGGCGTATGGAGGAGGACATGGACATTAACTGCGGCACGATCCTCGACGGCGAGGAGACCGTGCAGCAGGCGGGCGAGCGCATTTTCCAGAAGATCCTGGACGTCGCTTCCGGGAGCAAGAGCAAAAGCGAGCTGTACGACGCGGGATCGGCGGAATTCGCGCCTTGGCAGATGGGCGCGACCGTTTGATCTGATGAGGGAGGCCACCATGACCGAGCAAATCGGACAGGCGTAAGCCCGCAAGCTAGCCGAAGTCGGTCTGCGCGCGCAGGCCGAGGGTCTACCGCCGAGGCTGACGAATTGCTGACACAGGGGCAAAGGATTGATCCCAACGTGGTCGCCGAAGTCATGCACGAGCATGATGCGGGGCGCGCCCAACGCGCGGCTGCAGGCAGAGGCCGACGTCGATGTCGAGAAGGCCCTGCCGCGCGACGCAGGGGACCGGAAATAGACGGAAACCTCTTCTCAACGCCTTAGGGTCCCTTTCAAAACCTCATCTACATTGATTTGCTTCGATTCATAAAGGGTATGCCTGCAGCAGCACTTTCTGACAGCCTCTGGTTGGTCCTCAAGCCTTTGCTCCCTCCTCTGCGCCCGCGGCCGAAGGGCGGCCGACCGCCGATCTCGGCGCGCGCCCCACTGACGGGCATTCTCTTCGTGCTGCGCAGCGGCATTCCCTGGGAGATGCTGCCGACCGAGTTGGGCTGCGGCTCGGGAGTAACCTGCTGGTGGCGTCTGCGTGACTGGCAGGCGGCCGGTTGGCAAGATCGGTCCATAGACGTCCGATGAGTTCGGCGATCCCCAGGCGCTTGACATGTAGCTCGACATCAATGGCGAGCCCATGCAAAACAGCTCAACCAGGATGATGGTCCTCACCTATGCGACGCCTGTCTACCTGAAGCCGGACGACGTGATGACGCTCGGAATCGAGAAGCTCGGGCGCCAGCGCCAGCGCGTTCGCAGTTGGAGCCGGACCTGAAGCTCGCTCTGATGGCGGCGCGGCGGTACAAAAAAGCTCCGCGAAGGCGTTGACGAAGGGCCATTTCTTCCGTAATAATATCAGACCTTATGACATATGAACCAAGCGCGAATTTCTTCGCGATGAACAATCGAAGCCCGCCTGCAACAACGGGCAAGCCATAAACAAAGGAGGGTAAAATGACAGGAAAGATATCTACACGCATTGCGTCTGCGGGCGGAGTCAGGAAGGGGTTGGCTTTCGTCGCGATGGCTGGTGTCGCGCTCGCCTCCGGCATCGCTGCGGCGGAGACGCGGGCAGAGCCGTTCCCCGCGTGGCCTGAGCCGGTCATCGACGCTAAGATGACGGTCGAACAGGCCAAATCGATCGTCGCCGAGCGCACCAAGCCGCAAACCGAATGGAAGGGCCCGACCTCGGGACCGAAGGCGCCGACGGGCGACCTCACCATCGCTTACGTCTCACCCGATCAGGCCTACACTCCGCATGTCCTCTGGGGCAAAGGCGTCGAGGAAGCCGCCAAGGCGCTGGGCTGGAAGGTTGTGACGTTCAACGGCCAGGGCAGCGTCGGCGGCACGCTCAACGCTATGCAACAGGCGCTCGCCTCGAATCCGACTGCGATCGTCACCCCCGCAGATGCCAACGCGCTGCAGAAGCCGATCAAGGACGCGGTCGCCCGCCATATTCCGGTGATCGGCATCCATGCCACGGCGTTCCCAGGCCCTGACCCGTCGCTCGGCCTATATGACAACATTGTTTCGAACCCGGCGGAAATCGGCCAGACGGAAGCCGCCTATGTGATCGCCATGTCGGACGGCAAAGCCAAAGTCATCCACATGGTCGACAATTCCTACGCCATCGCCCGTTTCAAGGCCAAGGCGACAACGACCCCGATCAAGAATTGCTCCGGTTGCAAGATGCTGGAAACTATCAACATGCCGCTCGGCGAGGCTTCGGCGCGGATGGGCGCGGCCATCTCCGGCCTTATGGCCCGCTACGGCGACAGCTGGTGGATGACGACCTGCTGCGACGGATACTACACTGACGCGGCGGCAGCGCTTCGCGCTTCGGGCGCCTCCCCGGACAAGATCAAGCTGGTCGGCGCCGATGCGCCGCCCTCCGCATATGATATGATCCGCAAGGGCGGATTCGAGGTCGCCTCCGTGCCCGAGCCCAGCTCACTGTTCGGCTACGAGGCAGTGGACGCGATCGTACACGCCATGAACGGCCTGGAGCCTGCGCATTTCATTCAGCCGACGTTCCTGATCGTCAAGGACAACGTCGACAGCGAAGGTGGCAAGCAGGACGAGTTCGTGCCGAGCAACAACTTCGCTTGCCACTATCAGAATATCTGGAAGGGAACAAACAAGGCTTGTTGATGGGCGACGCAGCGAAACCGGCGGGGCGCGATCCCCGCCGGCCGGAACCGGGAGCCCCTTTCACGTCGGACGCCACTCCCGCCATCGAAATTCGCGGTCTTACCAAGCGCTTCCTCGGCACGTTGGCGCTGGATCACGTCGACCTGACGATCAGGCGCGGCGAGATCCTGGCGCTGGTGGGCGAGAACGGCGCCGGCAAGTCGACGCTGATCAAGACGCTTGCTGGCATTCACCGGCCGGACGAGGGCGAGATCCGCATCGACGGCCAGATCATGCATCCGCACTCCGGCAACGTGCCGATCGCCTTCGTTCATCAGGATCTCGGCCTCGTCGACGAACTCAGTATCGGTGAGAACGTTGCGCTCGTGGCCGGGTTTCCGCGAACAGGCGGTCTCATATCCTGGTCGAAGGTATGGAGCCAAGCCCAGGCGATTTATGACGGCATGGGAATCGCGCCGCCCGATCCGCGCGCGCCGGTTGGCTCGCTCAGCGCGGCAAGCAAGGCGGTCCTCGGCATCGCCCGCGCTCTGTCTCGTCAGGCCAAAATCGTGGTGCTCGACGAGCCGACCGCCTCCCTTCCCGGCCCCGACGCCTTGCGCCTGTTCGAACTGCTCCTGCGCCTGCGCGCGGGCGGCGCCAGCATCCTCTATGTCAGTCATCGGCTCAACGAACTGTTCGGGCTGGTGGACCGGGTCACTGTCCTCCGCGACGGACGCCACGTTCGCACGAGCCCGATCGGCAGCCAGACCCCCGAGACGATCGTCCATGACATGCTCGGGCGCGATCTCGAAATTCATCACGAGTCCCAGGCGACCCGCTCGTCCCAGGCGACCCGCTCGACGGCGAAGCCGATGCTGAGCGTCGAGGATCTCCGCGTGGGTGCCCAGGGCCCGCTCAGCTTCTCCGTCGGTCAAGGGGAAATTCTGGGTCTCGTTGGGCTGCGCGGCGGCGGCCACGAGGCGATTGGACGAACCATTTTCGGCGCTCAGGCCCAGGACGCCGGCGCGATCCGCCTGGCTGAGGAAATCATTCCGCCGGAATTGCCGATCGCGGGACGGATCGCCAAAGGCATGGCGCTGCTGGCGGGCGATCGCCTCGTCGAAAGCGCGTTCCCCGGCATGTCGCTGCGCGAGAACCTGTTCCCCAACAAGACGAATCTCGGCGGAGGATTGTTAACTCCAATCAGCCGCGTGTACGAGCACGCCCAAGTGGGCGACTTGCTGGACCGGTTCGACGTGCGGCCGCGCGACGCCAACGCACAGATCGACTGGCTCAGCGGCGGCAACCAGCAGAAAGTCTTCGTCGGCCGCTGGCTCGCGACCGGCGCCCGCCTGTTCATCATGGAGGAGCCAACCGCGGGCGTTGACATCGGCGCTAAGGAGATCATCCACGCTATGCTGCGCGGCATCGTAGCCCGCGGCGCCGCGGTGCTCATCGTCTCCTCCGATTTCGAGGAGGTGGCCATGCTCTGCGGCCGAGCATTGGTGATGGGGCGAGGCGTCGTCACCGCCGAACTCGTTGGCGACGCCTTGAACCTCGAAAATCTTCTGACGCGTTCATCGAGCGGGTCCGGGCTAGCTGTGCAGACGCACTGAAATACGGAGGCAGACGTGTCATACCCCATAACGGAGCGCAGCACGCCACCGCCGCCGAGATCGCGCGCAGGCTGGCAGTTCCTTTCCAATTTCGTCGCGGTCTACGGCCTGCTCGTCGTCTTTTTTCTCATCATGCTAGTGTTCGGGCTGCTGCGGCCGTCGAGTTTTTTCAGCGCGACCAACATCAACGCGATCCTGGTTGGCCAGTCGGTAACCGCCATCCTCGCTCTAGCAGAGATGATCCCGCTCGCCACCAAGCAGTTCGACCTCTCCATAGGCTATCACCTCGGCATGGCGCAGGTGCTGGTCGTCGGACTGCAAGTGCAGCATGGGTTCGGCTGGCCTGAAGCCTGCGCGTTGATCTTCGTCGGCTCGCTGGTCGCGGGTTTCGTCAACGGCCTTTTGGTGACGAGGTTCGGCATCGACTCGTTCATCGCCACGATGGGGACGGGCACCTTATTCTACGGGGTGACGAACTGGTACAGCAATGGCGAGCAGATCGCTGGCATGGACCTGTCGGGGAGCTTCACCAACCTGTCGCAGATCGCCCACGGCGTCCCGCTTCCGGCTGTCTATGTCGGGGTGATTGCCTTTGTCCTCTGGGTCATTACCGAGCGTCTTCCCGTCGGCCGTAACCTCTATGTCATCGGCGCAAACACTCGTGCGGCGGAGTTGACGGGCATTAACATACGCCTTCATGTGACCGGCGCCTTCGTCGTGTCGGGGCTGCTCAGCGGATTCGCCGGAATCGTGCTCGGCAGCGTGCTGCAGACCGGCACGCCGAGCGTCGGGCCGGAATATCTGTTGCCCGCCTTCGCCGCCACGCTACTCGGCGCGACGTCGATCAAGCCGGGCCGCGTCAATGTGATCGGAACCCTGCTCTCGGTGCTTGTTCTCGCCTTTTCTTTCTCCGGCGTGCAGCAACTCGGCGCGCCGTTCTACCTGCAATATTTCTTCAACGGCGGCATTCTGATCATCGCGGTCGGATTGTCGGTTTACGCAACCCAGCGACGCCGGCGCGCAGCCGCCAAGCCTCGCGCGAATTGAAATAGGAGCAAGCACATGGAACCATTCGAGGTGTACGACAAGCGCTTCGCCGCCTACACAATTCCGATCGTCTTTCTGGAGAAGCTACACACCGGCATGCGCTGGGCCGAGGGGCCGGTTTGGTTCGGGGATCATCATTTCCTAATTTTCAGCGATCTGCCGAACAACCGACTCTTGCGCTGGGACGAAGCTACCGGCCAGGTCACGACCTACCGCTCACCGTCGAACTTCTCCAACGGCAACACGCGCGACCGTCAGGGCCGCCTGCTGACCTGCGAACATCGCGGCCGACGTGTAACGCGCACGGAATGGGATGGCGAGCTCACTGTCATCGCCGACAGCTATCAGGGCAAGCGCCTCAATTCGCCCAACGACATCGTCGTGAAATCGGATGGCACGATCTGGTTCACTGATCCGACCTACGGCATCAGTGCCGAATATGAGGGTGGCAGGGCGGAGAGCGAGATCGGAAGTTGCAACGTCTACCGTTTTGATCCCAGCGACGGCAGCCTGAAGGTCGTCGTCGACGATTTCCATCGCCCGAACGGCCTCGCCTTCTCCCCTGACGAGTCGACGCTCTATATCGCCGACTCCGGCTTCTGGCCTAACCCCGAGGCACCGCACCACATTCGTGCTTTCAAGGTCGGTTCCGACGGCGCACTGCGCGACAGCCGCGTGCTCGCCGACGTCAACCCTGGAATTCCTGACGGCTTCCGCGTCGACGTTGATGGCAATATTTGGACCAGCGCCGGCGACGGCGTGCAATGTTTCACGTCCGGCGGCGACCTCATCGGCAAGATCCCGGTGCCCGAAAAGGTGGCCAATGTCTGCTTCGGCGGACCGACGCGCGACCGGCTGTTCATCTGCGGTCATACTTCGCTCTACTCGATCCACGTCAACGTTCGCGGCGCGCAGCTTCCCTGAGCGTCGCCGCGGGTGCCTGGGGTTTCAGCAATGAAACACATTGGATTAATCGGCGCGGGCGTCATCGGCAGCTCCTGGTCGCTCGTGTTCGCCCGCGCTGGGCTCGACGTCAGCGTCTACGACCCCGCGTCCGGCGCGGCGGCGAAAGCGCTCGATTTCGTGCGCACCGCGATCGCCGATCTCGCCGCGCAGGGTCTCGCGCCAAACGAGCCCGTAGACGCCATCGTCACGCGGATCACGCCGGCAGCGCGGCTCAAAGACGTGCTGGCGACCGCCGACTACGTGCAGGAGAGCGCGCCGGAACGGATCGAGGTGAAACGTGAGCTCTACGTCAAGCTCGACTCCCCGGCTCGGCCCGAGACGATCCTGGCGAGTTCGACTTCTGGCCTGCCAGCTTCCGGCTTCACGCAAGGACTGGAGGGCGCCCGCCGCTGCCTCGTCGCGCATCCCATCAATCCCCCGCATCTGGTCCTTCTCGTCGAAATCATCCCCTCGCCCTGGACCATCGCCGAAGTCGTCGAGCGCACCCTCGAGTTGATGCGGCAGGTCGGCCAGTCGCCGATCCGCCTCAACCGCGAGATCAACGGCTTCGTCGCCAACCGATTGCAGAGCGTGCTGCTCGCGGAGGCGTTCCGCCTTGTCGACGGGGAGGATCATGCCGTCTCCGATGGCCTTCGATTCAGATGGCGCTTCATGAGCCCGTTCAGGACTATCGACCTCAACGCTTCGGCGGGTGAGGCAGAATACTGCCGTAACCTCAGCACCATGTACCACGGGCTTGCAAAGGAACAGGCTGACCCGCGGGCTTGGAGCGAGGCGCTGGTGCAAACCATCGAACGTCAATTGGGCGATCTTACCTCCTCGGTGTCGATCGCCGAGGAGCAGGCCTCGCGGGACCGGCCCCTCGCCATGCTCGTGCATCTGAAGAAGAAGGCACGCTCGCGAAATAATCCGCAAGCTGCGGCGAGTATCGAAGGCGCTGAAGGCGGGTCGTGGCCCGCTGCAACATGTTTCCAGTCGTGCTGAGGGACGCTTCGAGGGGCGGGAACAGAACCATGAGCGGCAACAACCAGCCCGGGGCTGACACCTTCGACTATGTGATCGTCGGCGCTGGGGCCGCGGGTTCGATCCTAGCCAACAGATTGACGGAGGACGGAACCACCACGGTTTGTCTGCTCGAAGCAGGTCCGAAAGACTGGCATCCTTTCCTGCATATCCCCGCCGGGTTCATCAAAGTCATCTTCAACCCGACCTTCACATGGCAGTTTTCGAGCGAACCGACGGACAAGACGAACGGCCGTCGCGTGCCAATCCCGCAGGGACGCACCCTCGGCGGCTCAACGGCGATCAACGGCCTCGTTTACACCCGCGGTCACCCGGCCGATTACGACGGGTGGGCGGCGGCGGGAAATGCCGGCTGGGGCTTCGAAGACGTGCTGCCCTATTTCAAACGCTCGGAGCGCAAGATTGGCGTGGGCGAGGGAGAGTTCCACGGCCGCAGGGGTGAGCAGATCGTCACCGACATGGATTGGATTCACCCAATCTGCGAGGCTTTCATCGCTGGCGCGGCGACCTTGGGCATTCCGCGCAACATCGACTACAATGGCGCATCCCAGGAAGGGGCCGGCTATTACCAGCGCACCATTCACAACGGATTGCGTCAGAGCGCGGCCCGATCGTTCCTCCGTCCCATCCTGAACCGGCGGAACCTGGAGTTGCGTACGAGCGCACAGGCGACTTCGATCGTTCTGGAAGGGCGGCGCGCCGTCGGCGTGAGCTATATCAGGGGCAAGGAACACGACCACCCGCGCCAGGTGCGCGCCCGCCGCGAGGTGATCCTCAGCAGCGGCGCGATCAACACGCCGCGCCTGTTGCAAATATCCGGTATCGGCCCGGCGACTTTGCTCCAGTCACTTGGGATTCCCATCCGTCACGAGCGCGCCGCGGTCGGCGAAAACCTGCGCGACCACTACTCCGTGCGTCTGGTCGCGCGAGTCAAGAACAGCCTGACCATGAACGAGATTGCGCGCGGCCCCCGCCTCGCCGGGCAAATCGCCCGATGGATGGTCGGCCTGCCCAATGTGCTCGCGGTCAGCCCCTCGCTCGTGCACTGGTTCTCGAAATCGAAAGAGGGGTTGAACGCTCCCGACATCCAGGGCGTATTCACGCCCGCCAGCTATCGCGAAGGCTATATCGGCGTTTTGGACAATTATCCCGGCATGACCTGCGGCGTCTGGCAACACAGGCCGGAAAGCGTCGGTTATGTCCGCGCACGCTCGCCCGATCCGTTCCAGGCCCCTATCGTGCAGCCGAACTATCTCGACGATCCGCGCGACCGCGCCGTGTTGCTCGGCGGCATGCGCGCCGCGCGGCGGCTCATGCAGACGCCAGCGCTGGCGCGCTACTTCGACGCCGAAACGCTGCCGGGGCCCGACGTCACCAGCGACGATGGCCTCCTCGACTATGCGCGGCGGGTGGGCGCTTCGTGTTATCACGTGATGGGAACAGCGCGCATGGGACGCGCTGACGATACCTCGACCGTCGTCGACGACCAGCTGCGGCTGCACGGTCTCGAAGCGCTACGGATCGTCGACGCCTCTGTCATGCCTAACATGCCGTCCGGCAACACCTGCGCGACGACGATGATGATCGCGGAAAAAGCCGCCGACATGATCCTGGGCCACCCGCCGCTTCCTCGCGAGACAATCGCGGGCATCTGCCCCGCCTACTCCCGCTTTCAACAGCCAAACTTGAGGTGACACGATGAAATCAGCCGAGCTGCAACGCTGCGCCCGCGTGGCGATCGAATATTGCGGTCACGTTAAACCGGGCGAGCGCGTGTTGATCGTGACCGACACGATGCGCGATTTTTCCGTTGCCGAGGCGTTGATGGGTGCGGCGCTCGCAGCGGGAGCGGAGCCTGTGCTCACACTCATGCCGACCAAACGCTCAACGCCGCAAGAGCCGCCGCCAGCGGTGCGCGCGGCGATGGCAGAAGCCGATATTGCTTATCTGTATACGACCTATTCACTCACTCACTCCTCCGCGCGGATCGAAGCGCAAAAGGCTGGCGCGCGCATCATCACCATGCCCGGCGTGACTGAGGACGGCTTCCTGCGCACACTTTCTGTCGATATGAACACGCTCGTGCGGCTGACCAACAAGCTGTCGACCCGTGTCGCGCGCGCACGCAGCGCCAGGGTCACGACCGCGCTCGGCACTGACATGCGCTACGAACTCGAGCACCCGCTCGCGATCATGGATGGCGTCGCCGCCGAGGCCGGCGACCTCGACGCGTTCCCGCCGGGCCTGTTTTTGAGCGTCCCGAGCCTTGGGAAGGCTTCGGGCGTCGCCGTCGTCGACGGCTCCATCACGCAGATTGGCCGGGTTTCGACGCCGGTCACGATGCGCTTCGAAGACGGGCGACTGAAATCGATCGAGGGCGGCAACGAGGCGGCGCGCTTGTCGACGCTTTTGGCGTCGCTGGACGATCCCAACGCCTACGAATTCGCGGCCTGGGGAATCGGCACCAATCCTGGCGCCGCGCTGATCGGCGACGATCCGAGCTTCGAGGGCGAACGCGTCTACGGCTGGACCCATGTCAGCACAGGAAGCAGCGCCGCGCTGCCGGGGGGTACCGTAAAATCGAAGATCCATCTCGACGGGATCATCGGCGCCCCGACGGTCTATCTTGATGACGAACTGATCTTAGAGAAGGGAAAATTCGTCGCCGAATTCCAATCTTGAAACGAGCCGGGGCGCTCTCTGGGGCTTGCGGCAGGTGGTTCAAACCGTGCTTATCGGGTTGTCTCCCAAACCTACTACCGGTAGTCCTAAATCCGGCAGTTAGCGGTTGCGCGGTCCGGCTGAAGTCGGCGAAATAGGCTGCTATGGAAGAGCACAAGGAGGCTTTGGCGGTTCACCCATCGGGTGAACAACCGCCGGTTGATGCCTGGTCGGCGACGGCAGACACGTTTGCCGGCCGGGTTCGCGTTGAATGGGACGACCAGGTAGCGGTCACGCCGTTCGGTCAGTTGCCGTTCTTCATCGATTACCTGAAACAGGCCGGTTTGTTTGATGAATGGGTGGCGGACTGTCCGCTGCACCTGACCCGCCCGAACGCGCCGAGCAAGCGCGACCCGCTCGGCACGCTGATGCTGTCGGTGCTGGCCGGGCACCGCCGCTACGCGCACATCACCGCGTTGCGCTGCGAGTCGGTGAATACCGAACTGCTCGGCATGAAGCGCGTGGTGAGCGAGGACTCGGTCCGCCGCGGGCTGACGAAGATCGCAGAAACGCAAGGTCTGAACTGGCTGCAGAACCATCTGGCCCAGAACCAACATTCGTGTCACCAGGTGCAAAGTAGCATTGGGACCCTGGATCGTCAGACGCCGTGCAGCGGAAGCTGGCCTGCGAGGCCCGGCGGCATAGGTGCATCGAGGGGCAGGCGGGCGGTCATGTCGAGCTGGAAGGTGCCGTAGGGGTTCACGTGACCCCAGAAGAGCGGTGTCATCGCCCGTCGCTCGTTGGTGCCCATGCGCTCCAGCCAGATTGGCTCGCCGAGCACCCGCTGGAGCATCAGGGTGTTGACGTAGACCATGCAGTTCTGCAGCAGGTGCAGAGCGAGCATGGTTGCTTCCTGGTCCTCCAGCCGGTTGGTGGCTATCTCGCCACCGCGGCCGTAGAGGATGAAGTCGTTGGCGCCATTCCAGGATTCGACCACGTTCAGACCCTCATGGATCTCGCGCCGCAGTTCCATCCGGTGCAGGTAACGGCACAGAAATGTCGTGCGCAGCGCTTTACCGAGCTCGACCAACGCTCTGTATGTGGGATGCTGTAGATTGGCGCGGGTGAAGCGGCGCAGGATGTCCGCCGCGGCAGCGGTGCCGAGCCGAAGCGCGGTCGCGAACTTCACCATCTCGTTGTACTGGCGACGGATCAGGTCCCAATCGATCGGCCGTGACAGCACCGGTCGCAATCCCGGGTACGCATCGGGTTCGCCGGCGATCGGGCGATAGAGCCGCTGGGCATGTATGCGCTTGAGCCGTGGCAGAAGGTGGAACCCGAGCAGATGGCAGAAGGCGAAGGCAACGTCGGAGTTTATGTGGACAGTCAAGCCCATTATCCTGCCCAAAATCCGCGATTGACATTTTTGGCGGCGCAGCGAGGTGATCTGGTGGGGTAATTTCTTGTTTCTCTGTTGCGGTATAAGACTGAACGCGGTCCTGCAAGCCGCTCTGTGCTTGTCGATGACGGCGTCAGCGTTTGGCGGGGGCATTTTCCCGGTGTTTTGGGCACGACGCCGCCGGCGGGGGCGTCTTGTTGCTCCCGCGGGCCGGCAAAAATGCCGTGCCAGACGTTATGATGTTTCGGGAACCGCGCTTTCTTCCCGCAGGAAGCACGCGCAACGTTCGCGGATCGCGGTAAACACCTCGAGCAGGGCCGCGTTGATTTTCAGGAACACCTGCCGGCCATGCCGGACGATCCTGCCCGCGGTTTGAAATA
>Ga0207433_10010479_pt1 | contig 14408 bp, 9 predicted proteins | sample YelNatPaOPGAMG01_FD_187559 | JGI IMG/M metagenome (GOLD analysis project Ga0207433, IMG submission 187559) | Hot spring thermophilic microbial communities from Obsidian Pool, Yellowstone National Park, USA - OP-RAMG-01 (SPAdes) (version 3) | ecosystem: Environmental > Aquatic > Thermal springs >... | reverse complement strand
CTGATCATGGGCGGACCCATGACCGGCTGGGCCCAGGGCGATGCCTCGGCCCCGGTGGTCAAGGGCACCTCGGGGGTGGTGGTCCTCACCTCCGAGGTGGTGGACCTGGGCGAGGAGTCGGAATGCGTGCGCTGCAGCAAGTGCGTGGAGGTCTGCCCAATGTCCCTCTCCCCCAACTTCATCGTGCAATCCACCAAGAGGGGGCAGTGGGACAAGGCGGAGATGTGGGGGGCCCTGGACTGCTTCGAGTGCGGATGCTGCTCCTTCGAGTGCCCCGCCTACATCCCCCACGTGCAGTACGTGCGCAAGGCCAAGGCCGAAATAGCGGCCCTGAAGAAGAAGTAGAGGAGGCGATGGGAAATGGCGTTGAATAACCTGGTTGTCACCCCGCCCCCGCATCTGAGGAGCAAGGAACAGACGGCCGTCGCCATGCGTGACGTGCTCATCGCGCTGGCCCCCATAACCATCGCCGCCCTGGTGGCCTTCACCTACAACGCGCTCTTCAACATGGTGGTGTGCGTGGGCTCGGCGATGTTCTTCGAGTGGGCGGTACGCAAGGCAAGGAAGAAGAAGGCGACCCTCAAGGACGGGAGCGCCGCGGTAACCGGCCTGCTCCTGGCCCTCCTGCTTCCGGCCAAGATCCACTGGCTGAACATGATCATCGCCTCCTTCGTGGCCGTGGTCATCGTCAAGGAGCTCATGGGAGGACTGGGGAGGAACCTCTTCAACCCGGCCCTCTTCGGGTTCGTGTTCATCCTCACCTGCTCGGGGTGGCTGGCGAGCTGGACCGGTCACCTTGGGTTCCTCAAGGGAGGGTTCGACGGCGTGCAGGCGGCGACCCCGCTGGCCTACATCAAGCACGGCCTGGAGGGACCGCATCCCTCCTATGTCTCCCTGCTTTTCGCCAACTACGGAGGGGCCATCTCCGAGGTGGGTTGCTTCTGGATCCTGCTAGGCGGCGCCTACCTCCTGTACCGCAAGGTGATCAACTGGGTCATCCCGACCACCATCCTGGCCACCGTGTTCATCCTGGCCTACATCGTGGGTTCCGATGGTCTCTACCACATACTGGCCGGGGGCGTCATGCTGGGCGCCTTCTTCATGGCCACCGACTGGGTGACCAGTCCCATGTACAGGTGGGGACAGGTGGTTTTCGGGCTGATCATCGGCATCTGCGTCGTGCTGATAAGGGTCTACGGAGGACCTTCAGGCGCGGTGGCCTATTCCATCCTCATCGGGAACGCCTTCGTGCCCCTGCTGGACAAGGCTTTCAAGCCCAAGCGCTTCGGCGAGGTGGCCGTGGCCTAGAAGAATACCGCATGGAGAGGGGCCGGTCTCACCGGCCCCTCTTTTTCATGGGGCACGCGGGTCGTGGTGCCTGGGGGAGCCCGGTCCGCTTGTGACATAATGTTCTGGAGGAAAAGGAGATCCACCTACACTCGGAGCCGGAGCGCGACAGGGACGGAAAGCCGTGGAGGAAGTGGAGACCACCGCCGAGCACCCGGCGGACACCGGAGGGGGCCGGACGGGACCCGACTACGAGTCGCTGGGGCTTACGGCGGAGCAGGTAAGGGAGAGGGTAGCCCGGGGCGAGACCAATGCCGTGCGGGTCAAGACCAGCCGACCCCTCCTGCACATAATCCGGGCCAACGTGTTCAACCGCTTCAACGCCCTCCTGGGAAGCCTGGCAGTCATAACCCTCCTCCTCGACTCTCCCCGCGACGCCCTCTTCGGGATGGTGCTGGTCTTCAACACCCTCATAGGGATCGTGCAGGAACTGCGCGCCAAGAGGACCCTCGACCGCCTCTCGCTCCTCAGCGCCCCTCGGGCGCACGTGGTCAGGGATGGAGAGGTGGTGGAGGTGGCGAGGGAAGACATAGTCCTTGACGACCTGGTGGTGTTAGGGCCGGGGGATCAGATACTGGTCGACGGCGTGGTCCTTTCCAGCCAGGGGTTGGAGGTGGACGAATCGCTGCTCACCGGAGAGTCGGTTCCCGTGCTCAAGGAACGCGGGGACACCGTCCTGTCCGGGAGCTTCGTGAGCAGCGGGACGGGGAGGTTCCGGACCCGAGCGGTGGGGGAGGAGGCCTACGCCCAGAAGATCGCCTCCGAGGCCCGCCGCTTCAGCCTGGTCGACTCCGAGCTCCGCCGGGCCACCAACACCATCCTGCGCTGGATAACCTGGTTGATGGTACCCGTGGCCGCCCTCTTCGTCGCCAGCCAGCTCATCGCCCATACCGCCTTCCGGGAGGCGGTCATCTCCACCGTGGCCGGGCTGGTGGGGATGGTTCCCGAGGGCCTTGTGCTCCTGACCAGCATGGTCTTCGCCGTGAGCGCCATCGCCCTGGCGCGACGTAACGTCCTGGTGCAGGAGCTGCCCGCCGTGGAGGGGCTGGCCAGGGTGGACGTGGTGTGCCTGGACAAGACGGGAACCCTCACCGAGGGAGTGCTGGCCCTGCACCGGGTGGAGGCCCTGGAGGGAGAAGAAGGGGATACCCGGAAGGTGCTTGGAGCCTATGCTGCCGCTTTTCCAGCCGGAAACGCCACCATGGCCGCCATCGCCGAGGCCTGTCCGGCGCCTGGGTGGGAAGCGGTGGAGATATCCCCCTTCTCCTCGCTGCGCAAGTGGAGCGCCGCCTCTTTCAGGGATCACGGGACCTGGGTGCTGGGCGCCCCGGAGATCCTGCTGGCGGAGATGGGGGAGGATGCCGACCCCGGGGGGCGTATCCGTGCCTCGCTGGAAGCGATGGCGGAGAAGGGTCTGCGCGTACTGCTCCTCTGCCGCACCGACTCGAGCCTGGAGGCGACGGGGGAACTCCCCGCGGGCCTGAGGCCTTTCGCCCTCGTCTACTTCATGGAGAAGATCCGTCCCGACGCCTCCGAGACCCTGGCCTATTTCCGGGAGCAGGGGGTGGGGATAAGGGTCATCTCCGGGGACAATCCGAGCACGGTGGCGGCGGTGGCCGCCCAGGTCGGGGTCCCGGGCGCCGGGGAGCCGGTGGATGCCCGTCTCCTGCCCGACGAGATGGGAGCCCTGTCCCGGGTACTGGAGACGAGGACGGTGTACGGAAGGGTGCTGCCGGCACAGAAGCGGATGATGGTGCGTGCCCTGCAGTCCGGCGGCCACGTGGTGGCCATGACCGGCGACGGCGTTAACGACACCCTGGCGCTCAAGGACGCGGACATGGGCATCGCCATGGGGTCCGGGGCTCCCTCCACCAAGTCGGTGGCCCAGCTAATCCTCCTGGACGGGAGGTTCTCCACCCTGCCCGGGGTGGTGGCGGAGGGTAGGAGGGTCATGGCCAACATGGAACGGGTGGCCAACCTGTTCATCACCAAGACCGTGTACGTTGCCCTGCTGGCTCTGGGTATAGGCCTCATCCGCTGGCCGTTCCCGCTGCTGCCGCGCCACATCACCCTGGTGGGGAGCCTGACCATAGGCATCCCCGCCTTCGTGCTCTCTTTCACTCCCACCAGGAGGCGCTACCGGCCGGGGATCCTGCGCCGGGTGCTTTGGTTCGCGGTGCCCGCGGGAGCCATCGCCGCCGCGGCCACTTTCATGGCCCATGCCATGGCCCGTTCCAGCGGCGCCCGCCCGGAGGAGGCCAGCACGGTGGCGGTGATAGTTCTCACCTGCGTTGGTCTGGCCGTGCTAGGCCACCTCTCCAGACCCCTTTTCACCTGGAAGGGCGGGTTGACCGGGCTGATGGCGGGGGCCTTCGCCGGCGTTCTTCTCATCCCCTGGTTCCGCGAGTTCTTCCGGCTCGAACTCCCGGGGCCGGTGGTCTTCATCCAGGCCCTGGGGATAGCTGCCGTCCACGTTCTCCTCCTGGAACTGGCAACCAGGTACGTGGAGAAGCGCATGATACGCCCACCGGCGCGAGGGTGATGGTATACTACCACCCATGGAAAATCTGCCGCCCACGGAAGAGCAGGAACCGTCGTCGCGGAGGCACGACGAGGAGCTGGGACGGAAGAACCGCCGGGACACCTTGATCGTGATAGGCATCGTGGTGCTCCTGGTGGGTTTGGCCTTTCTTCTGGGCAGGCTGTTCAACCCCGGATATTATTCTAAGGAGCCCTACAGGCGGACGGAATTCGTCTTGGACGACTCCGTGACCATCACCGCCTACGGGAAGGACCAGTCGCGGGTGGAGAAGGCGGTGGATGCCGCTTTCCGGGAGTTGTTCCGCATAGAGGGCATTTGCGACCGGTACGATCCGGAAAGCGAGCTCTCGCGCCTCAACGCGGAGGCTTCCGCCCGGCCGGTTGAAGTGGGGCCGGAGCTGTGGGAGATGATCTCCACCGGCGTGGAGGTCTTCCGAGCCAGCGGAGGGGCCTTCGATATCACCGTGGGCCCCCTGGTGGACCTGTGGGACGTCCTGGGGAGAGCCGAGCGCGGTGATCCCCCTCCCACCGGCGAGGAGATATCGCGGGCGCTCCAGCTGGTGGGCTCGAATCTTCTGGAGCTGGACGCCGGGGGGCGGACGGTGCGCTTTTCCCGGCCGGGTATGGCCATAGACCTGGGTGGCCTGGCCAAGGGCTACGCCCTGGACAGGGCGGCGGAGGTCCTGCGCTCGCACGGGGTGACCTCGGGATACATCAGCATGATAAGCACGGACCTGACCCTGGGGGATAAGCCTGGGGCCGCAGGCGGGCCCTACTGGAGGGTGGCGGTGATCCACCCCCGGGGCGAGGGATACCTGGGGATATTATCCGTGTCCGGCGGCACCTACGTGAGCACCTCGGGGGATTACCAGCGCTATTTCGAATACCAGGGCGTGCGTTACCACCACATCCTGGACCCGCGTACGGGCTACCCGGCGCAGGGGGTGATGTCCGTTACCGTGGTGGGAGGGAAGAACGGGGCCTGGTCCGACGCCGTTTCCACCGCCGCCTTCGTGCTGGGCTATCCCCATGGATTGAGCTGGGTGGAGGATGTGGAGGGCTTGGAGTGCGCCATGGTGGACGGCGAGGGAACGGTCCACAGGACGGCGGGCCTGGAGCTGTCGCCGCCTGAGGGTGAATGAGAGCGTTCAGTGACCCTCACCGGCCGGACCCGGCGGGATACGCCACGGTCAGAAGCTGATCTCCCTCAGCCGCTGGTCCAGCTCGGGCCGCATCTCCTCCAGGAAGTCCACCAGCGATTCCACGGCGCCGGTGGAGGGACGCCGGCGCAGGAGGAGATAATGGAAATCACGCCGCAGGTCCCGGACGCCGCCCAACCGCAGGACACTGACCCGGCCGAGACGGAAGAACGGTTCCACCGCCCAGGCGGAGGAAAGGGATATCCCCGCCCCGGCGGCCACGGCCTGGATAACGGCCATGGTGCTCCCCAACTGCACCGAGTCCTCGGGGCGAGCGTTGATCCCCAGGTCGGTCAGAATCCTCACCATGTGGGACCTGGTCCCGGAACCCTCTTCCCTCCAGACGAAGGACTGGCCCTCCAGGTCGCCTGGCTCCAGGTGCTTCTTGTGGGAAAGCGGGTGGTCCTTGGGGGCGATGAAGACTAGCCGGTCGGAACACAGGACCCCGTGGCGGAGCTTCTCGTCTTCCACCGGGAACCCCACGCAGCCGAGATCGACGCCGCCTTCCTTGACCCATTCCAGGACCTTTTCCGAGTCCGCCACCGCGAGGCGGGGGTCCACCAGCGGGTGGCGCTCCCGGAAACGGGCCAGGAGGGAGGGCAGGATGTACTCCCCCGGAATGTTGCTGGCGGCTATGGAAAGGGACCCGCTGATCTCGGAGCGCATGCTGTCCATCTCCCGGCGCAGTTCCTCCTCGGCGCGCAGCATCTTCTGGGCATACTTGCGGAGCGTCTCGCCGGCTTCCGTGAGCCGGCAGCGGCCGGATGAGCGGTCGATAAGGACGTTGCCGCACTCTTTCTCCAGCGCCCGTACCTGGAAGCTCACCGCCGGCTGGGTTAGCCCCAGGTTGCGGGCCGCGGTGGAAAAACTGCCCGTCCTCGCCACTTCCAGAAAGACCAGCAGGCTCTTGGTGTTCATGACTTCACCTCTCCCGGCACGGCGGGCCGGGGCGGCTCGTGGCCGGACCCCGCCACAGAAAATTTCCCCGGCCGCCTTTTCCCTGTTCCGCCCCTCGCATTTTCCCTTGACCAGAGGCGAAAGGCTTCACAAGCTCAATTCTATAACCTGAAGGAAACCCCTTCCAATCCGCATCACCGTTCTTCTTTCCGGCCACCGGCTCTCGCATGAAATTTCATCTGTGACATTTTCTTGCATTTTCCCGCGCAAACTGTAATAATGAAAAATACAAAATGGTTCATCGAACGTCGGCAATCCCTTTTGGGCGTGCATGTGGGGAATTGTGGGGTCACGGGTTGAGGATGAAGCTCGTCGCTGTTCTGCGGGCGGCCGTGACGCTCCTCGACCCGGCCGGTGTCGCCTGAAGGACCGACCCGGTCCCTGGCACGCGGAGGGCGAGGCCACCTCCGGGCGGACGGAGGGCGAGACCCCGGATTTGACCTCCGGAAAAGCTGCCTATCGGAACTGAGAACGGGACGGTTTCCGCGGTAGCCGGCATCGACCCGATGGTGTGAGAGTCGGGCTTTGGAATAGAGGGCTATGTCGTGGTAGTGCGTGAGAGAGGGGGTGCGGTGATGCGAAAAAAGCTTTCTGTCACGTCGAGGTCTCTCCTGGTCCTGGCGCTGGCGGCGGTCGTCTGTATCATGCCCGTCAGCCCCACGCTGCCTGCGCTCGAGCCGTCTCCGGGTGGCGGCAGGATCTACACCACGGTCCCTGCTCCCGCCGCGTCGCCGCCGGTGGCCAGGAGCTCGAGGACCTGGATAGACGATTCTCCCTTCGGGTACGGGACCAACGTCCTGATCGAGGAGATGTACCTCTACGCTCCGCCCAGGCTTGACCAGCAGGTGAGCTATCCGCCGGAGCTGGATTACATCCCCTACCTGCGTTACGCGGTGAACGACGGGACGGCGAGCGCCAACGCGGACGCGGTGGTGGTGGCACTCTCGGGCCTGCATGCGGGGAACAACGGTTTCGACTATTTCGCCAAGCAGCTGGTTTCCAAGGCCTACAAGGACAGGGGGCTGCACCTGGAGGTGTGGGCCCTGGACCGGCGGGTCAACAACCTGGAGGACACCACGGGCCTGAACAAGGCGGAGGAGTTGGGTCACCAGGGCAAGCTGGAAGAAGCAGCCAAGGTGATCCTTGACTACTACTACCACGGCGCAGTGGTTGATGGAAAGAAGTTCCAGGGATTTCTCACCAACGAGACCGCCCGCTACCTCTCCGAGTTCGGCCTCAGGGTGTTCATGGAGGACATCTACACCCTGATAACCACCGTCTTCCCGGACCAGGGCGTCAGGAAGAAGAAGGTGTACGTGGCCGGCGATTCCCTGGGAGCCGTTCTGGCCGCGGACTTCGCCTGCTGGGACTTTGACGGCAACCCCAGCACCACGGCGGACATCGGCTACAACAACATCGCCGGGGTCATCGCCCTGGACGCCCTGATGACCCCCAACGCCATCCCCATCAACCAGGACGTGCTGAGGATAATATCCAACTTCCTCCCCAGCCTGTTCCAGGACCTCATCAACACCACCAGCCTGACCAGCTACCAGGCGGTCCTGGCCATGCTGCGCCTGGGCGGCATGCCCGTTCTGCTGCCCACCTCGGAGATCGGTTACGTTCCCGAGACCTACGTGGGGGTGGAGGTCAACGCCATGATGGCCGACGCCGCGCCGGACCAGGAGTCCACTTTCTATAAGGACACGGCGGGGCTGAACGTGGATCCGCGCACCGACGTCATCCTGAGGCTGTGCATGTCCAGGGACCTGCTGCATTTCCTGAGCGGGGAGGTGTACCAGAAGAAGGTGCGCTTCACCAACGAGGCGCTCTTCGGCATCGTCTTCGACAACAACTTCAACCCCATAACCATGAACCAGTGCGCCTACGGGTTCCTCAGCGGTCCGGTGAGCGAGAAGAGCTTCCCGGCCATAGGCAACCTGGACGCCATCCTCCCCAGCTTCCTGTGGTACCCCATGAGCGGCTTCATGCCCTACGACCGCATGTACATCCCCAGCAGCACCACCTATCTCTACAAGTGGGTCAACTCCACCGACATCGAGAAGGACGAGTATGCGAGGCGATATACCAGCTCCAGCGACGAGGTGTCCAACCTCCACGACGTGGCCAAGTGCTGCTACGAGGGGCCGAGCAACATCGCCGAGTGGTACTACACCACCAGGATGTTCGCGGACATCATGATCGCCAACACCGCCGGGGCCGAGCAGTTCGGCCTCAATGTACTGCACGCCGATGACCTGTCCAAGGTCCCTACCTTCATCCGGCTGAACAAGGAGGGCACCAACATAGGTTACGCCAGGATGAACGGAATGAACACCAGCGGGATGGAGCTGCCGGGCCAGCACCTCGACGTCCTGATGATGGACATGGACAGGGACCCCAACGCCAAGAACCTCATGTACCTGCCCATGTGCGACTGGATCAAGAAGACCAGCGGCATCGTGGGGCCCACGCCGCCCGGGGGTCTTTCCGTGAGCGGCGTCTCGCCCAACTCCGGGTCCCGCTTCTCCTGGTGGCCGGTCAGCGTGACGGTGACCGGAAGCGGCTTCGCCTCCGGGGCGACGGTGAGACTGGTCAGGGGCAGCACCACCATCAGCGCGAGCAACGTGAAGGTGGTGTCCTCCAACCAGATAACCTGCACCTTCAACCTGTGGCTGAGGCCGACCGGCGCCTACGACGTGGTGGTTCGCAACAGCAACGGCGCGGAAGCGAAACTATCGGGCGGTTTCAGCGTGTACTGAACCCTGCGCCACCCTGGCGCTAGAAGTCGAGGGGGCCCGGCGCGGGCCCCCTCCTCATCCGTTTTCGGGGGTCTTTCCGGGAAAGCCCCGGCGGGAAAACGGAAAGGGGTTTCATGCCAGGCAAGAGGCGGCTTCTCCGCCTCCGGCGTGCCGGCCGGTTCTCCCCTCGGGATTGCCGAAAAAAATGGCGGAGATGCGTAAGAATCGAACTTACCCGACGCCCGTTACGACGCCGCACCGGTTTTGAAGACCGGGCCGCCCACCAGGACGGATGCATCTCCAAGCACTAATTATAAACCAAACCGGGAAACGCCGGTCGGCATGAAGCACGATCCGTAACCCCGCCCTTTTAACCTGAACCCCCACGGTAAGGGACCCGGTAATCGCCCTCTCGCCGGGTGACCTTGCGGCGGTCGAAGTGCTCCAGGAGGGGGATGGCGTACTTGCGGCTGGCGCCCAGCATGTCCCGCAGGTCGGCCACCCCCAGTTTGCCGTGCCGGGAGAGGAAATCCACGATCTTCTCCTCCGCCTCCTCCAGCCGGCCGGTGGCGAGGAAGTATTCCGGGTTGACCTGCTCCACGGCCCCTTCCTCCAGGAGGATGTTCAGGAGGTCACGCAGCCTGTTCCGTTCCAGTCCCAGCTTCTCCACCAGCTCCTTGAACATGGGCGGGGAGAACCCGCCCTCCTTTATGGTCCGCAGGAGCTCGTCCAGGGAGGCCCTTTCCTGCTCGGAGAGGGTCCTCCCCTTGCCCTTCACCCGCACTTTTCCGGCCTCCGTCTCCAGCCTGCCGGCGGAGACGGCGCTCTGCAGCAGCCTCTCGAAGACCTCCGGTCCCATGGAAGGGTCCAGGCGCCGGCGCAGGGTCTCCTTTTCCACTCCTACCTTTAAGGGGTTGGCGGCGTGCAGCTCCCCGGTGAGTTCGACCATGCGTTCCTGCAGGCTTGCCAGGATCTCGGGCGTGGTGAAGAAGGCGGGGTTCCCCTTTCCCGCCTCCACCACCTTTTTCCCCTCCAGCAGCCCGCGCAGGGTCTCCTCGAGCACGCCTTCCTGCAGCTCCGTGTCCCGGAGGATATCCCGGCGGGAGAGGGGAAGGCCGCGGTTCTTGAGGACCAGCAGGACGAGGTCACCGGGGTCCCCCTTTTCGCGCCGGGCCATGTCATCCAGTATCTCCCGGTTGTGGTGCCGATGCTTGCGCGGGTGAGAGTCCAGTATGCGGCCGCCGCCGATGGTGGTGACCGGGGAATAGCTGCGCAGGATGAAGCGGTCGCCGTAGCGGACCACGGCCGGCCTTTCCATGCGCAGCTGCACGTAGGCGCTCTCCCCCGGGAGGAGCTCTTCCTTCCCGCCCAGTAGCACCACCCTGGCCATCACCTCACTGGTCCCGTGGTGGAATCGCACCCGGGCGCGGTTCTTGAGGGAGCGGGGCGATTGAGGCAGGAGATGGAGGACGGCATCGGCCATCAGGGTGGGGTAAAGGTAGCCCGGCCTGGTGAGGACGTCGCCGCGCTCCATCTCCTCCTTGGAGATACCCGGAAGGTTCAGGGCCACCCTCTGGCCGGCGAAGGCCCTCCCCACGTCCTCCCCGTGCACCTGCACGTCCCGCACCCTGACTTTCTTCCCCGAAGGCTGGATCACCGCCTCGTCGCCGTCGCGGACGCTCCCTTCCCAGAGGGTCCCGGTGACCACCGTCCCTATACCCCTCAGGGTGAAGACGCGGTCCACGGGGAGGCGGAAGGGCCCTTGGGAATCGCGTTCCCTGATGCGGCCGGCGGCGCGCAACAGGGCCTCCCGGAGCTCGTCCAGGCCCTGGCCGGTGCGGCTGGAGGTTACCACCACCTCCGCTCCCTCCAGGACGGTGCCGCGCACGGCCTCGGCCACGTCCTCCTTGACCAGCTCCACCATCTCCCCGTCCACCAGGTCGGCCTTGGTGATGACCACCACCCCGTCCCGCACGCCCAGGAGATCCACGATGGCCAGGTGTTCCACCGTCTGGGGCATCACGCCGTCATCCGCTGCCACCACCAGCAGGACTAGGTCGAAACCGGTGGCCCCCGCCAGCATGTTCTTAACGAAGTGCTCGTGTCCCGGGACGTCCACCACTCCGGCCTTGAAGCCGCCGGGGAGCTCCAGGTCGGCGAAGCCCAACTCGATGGAGATGCCCCTTTCCTTCTCTTCCTTGAGGCGGTCGGTGTCGATACCCGTCAGGGCCTTGATGAGCTCGGTCTTCCCGTGGTCTATGTGACCGGCGGTTCCGATGATGAAGTTTTTCATCCCTGCTTTTTCCGCTCCTCTTCGCTGAAGGGACGGAATGCCCCGACGACGAGGGGGATCTCGTCGTCGGCTATGGTCCGCACGTCGAGGATGAGGCGGTCCTCCCTGATGCGGCCGATGACCGGAACCTCCGCCCGGCGCAGAGTCTCCTCCAGGTGATGGACCTTGTGCTCGGCGGAGTTCACGGAGACCACCCAGGTGGGGATGTCCTCCATGGGGAGAGCCCCGCCTCCAGCCCGGGAGACGTCCTCCATGATTTCCACCCGTAGAGAGGGGCAGGAGGCGCGGAGCTTGCGGGCCAGGTTCTGCGCCCTGCGGTGTAGGGCCTCCCTGTCGGCGGTGAGCATGGCCAGGGTGGGGATCTCCCTGACCGCCCGCCCCGGGTCCAGGTACTGCCTCAGGGTGGCTTCGAGGGCGGCGACGGTGAGCTTGTCCACCCGCAGGGCGCGGGCCAGGGGATGGCGGGCCATGGCCTCCACCAGGTCTTCCCTTCCCAGCACGATGCCCGCCTGGGGGCCGCCCAGGAGTTTGTCCCCGCTGAAGCATACCAGGTCGGCTCCCTCCCGCAACGACCTCTCGATGGTGGGCTCGTAGGGTATGCCGTAGGTGGAGAGGTCGGTGTAGACCCCGCTTCCCAGGTCGTCCAGGAGCACAAGGTCGTATTCCCGGGCCAGGCTCGCCAGCTCCTTCAACTCCACCTCGGCGGTGAACCCCACGATGCGGTAGTTGCTGGGATGGGCGCGCAGGAGCATGGCCGTCTCGCTGGTGATGGCGCGCCGGTAGTCCTCGAGGTGGGTCTTGTTGGTGGTGCCCACCTCCACCAGGCGGGCGCCGCTCTGGGCCATGACTTCCGGGAGGCGGAAGGAGCCCCCTATCTCTATGAGCTGACCCCGGCTCACGATGACCTCTTTCCCCTTCGCGTGGGTGGTGAGGGCCAGGAGCACGGCGGCCGCGTTGTTGTTGACCACCAGGGCCGCCTCCGCGCCCGTGAGCTCGCAGAGGATGCGGCGGAGGTGGAACTGGCGCGACCCGCGGCTACCGTCCTCCAGGTGGAACTCCAGGTTGCTGTAGTGGGCGCCCACCTCCTGCACCGCCCGCAGCGCGGCCTCGGAGAGCCTGGAGCGCCCCAGGTTGGTGTGCACCACCACGCCGGTGGCGTTGACCACCCGTCGGAGGCTGGAGCTCATGCGGGCCTCCACCTCCTTCTCCACCATGTCCACCAGGTCCTCGGTTTCCGTGCTTATCTGGCGCAGGGACATCTCGTCCCGGGCGGCCAGGATGGCCTGGCGCACCCCCTCCAGGACGGCGCGGGAAGCCTCGGTAACCAGTTCCCGGGGGATGTTGCGGTTGCCGGTCAGGCGGCTGCGGTAAACGGCCTGTATGAGGTCGTTCACCGAGGATAGCCGGCGCAGGTAGTCCTTCTTGTCCATGTCATCCATCGAGGGCCCTTCCTACGTGCCTCGAGGCCGTGCGGCCGGAAAGGCTCCTTTAAAAGGGGCCTGGTCTCTCTAATTCTAAATGGTTATGGAGTTGGAGGCCATAAGCATGGTGTTGAGGATCTCGTACATGTTGCTCACCGTGCCCACGGCCACCTTGTCCTTTACCCCGAAGAAGTCCAGGCAGGTGCCGCAGACCAGGACCTCCACCCCCAGGCCCGCCAGGTTGGAGAGAGCGGGGACGCTGTCCGCTCCCCCCACGGCCAGGAGCACCCCGCGGTTGAAGAGCACCACCCTCCAGGGCAAAGGGTCGTTCTCGGCCAGGGTGTTGAGGAAGGCCTTCAGGAGTATCCTCCCCAACTCCTCGTCGCCCCGCCCCATGATGTCGGAGGAGATGAGCACGGCGGTGCCGTGGGACGACGGGGAAGGCGCTGCCTCCGCGGCTTGGAAGGCCGTCGCGGTCCCGGCGGCCCCGGGTCCGGCCTTCTCCAGCCTCAACCGGAAAGTCCCCCCTTCCTCGCTGACCTCCACGCGGCACCCCTGGGAGGAGGCGAAGCGGGAGACGTTATCCCTGGCCGTGGCGTTGTCCACCAGGACCTCCAGTCGTGTCAGGCCTCGCTGCAGCGCTTCTCGGGTCTTGACCACGGGGAGCGGGCAGGAAAGCCCGCGCGCGTCCACTACCTCGTCCATCTCTCCTCCTTTTACCGGTCCGTACCTGCGATTTTCACCTCGGCGACCGCCTTGGCGGACCCGTTCTTCCTCCCCCTCGCCGCCGTTACGGTCAGGGTTCCACCATGATCGACCGGCGGGGGCTGGACACGAACTCGCCCACCCGGCTCCACTCCCTCCCTTCCTTGAGGAGCCCGGAGAAGACCTGCAAGCCCTGGGGGGAAAGGGCGACGAGCAACCCTCCGGATGTCTGGGGGTCGAGGAGAATCATGCGGTCGGTGTCCTCGACCTCCGGAGACCACTCCACCCACTCCTCGACGAAATCGCGGTTGCGGTAGGCTCCCGCCGGGATCATCCCCATGGATGCCATCTCCCGGGTCAGGGGGTAAAGGGGCAGGGAAGAGGCGTGGACCACGCAACCCAGCCCCTCTTCGGGAAGCATGTTCAGGAGGTGGCCCAGGAAGCCGAAGCCGGTGACGTCGGTGCAGGCGTGAGCCCCCGCCTCAAGGGCCGCCCTGGATGCCTCCCGGTTCAACGCGGCCATGCCCCGGATGGCCTCCGCCATGTCCTCCTCGCTGATGAAGTCTCCCTTGAGGGCCGTGGCCAGTATGCCCGTCCCCAGGGGCTTGGTGAGCACCAGGGAGTCCCCATCCCGGGCTCCCAGGCAGGTCATCACCCGGTCGGGGTGGATCAAGCCGGTCACCGCTAGCCCGTACTTGGGCTCGTCGTCATCGACGGTATGCCCTCCCAGGAGGACGGCCCCCGCCTCCCTTACCTTCTCCATGCCGCCCCGGAGTATCTCCGCCAGGATGTCCATGCCCAGGGAGCAGGGGAAGCAGACGATGTTCATGGCCGAGACCGGGTTCCCTCCCATGGCGAAGATGTCGCTGAGAGCGTTGGCGGCGGCGATCTGGCCGAAGAGGTAGGGGTCGTCCACGATGGGGGTGAAGAAATCCAGGGTGTGGATCAGCGCCCTCTCGCCGTCGAGCCGGAAGACGGCGGCATCGTCGGGGGTGTCCAGACCCACCAGTATCTCCTCCCTCACCTCTCCGGGGGGGAGCAGGTGCAGCACCTTCCTGAGGTCGCCCGGACCCACCTTGGCAGCTCACCCGGATTTGCTGGAGAGCAGGGTCAGTCTGATCTTCTCGGACACGAGGACCACTTCCCGTCTCGCCGCTCCACGGGCCGTCCTGGAGAAGTTTCCGTGAGAGCGTAAACTTATAAT
>Ga0207433_10010471_pt1 | contig 14414 bp, 1 predicted proteins | sample YelNatPaOPGAMG01_FD_187559 | JGI IMG/M metagenome (GOLD analysis project Ga0207433, IMG submission 187559) | Hot spring thermophilic microbial communities from Obsidian Pool, Yellowstone National Park, USA - OP-RAMG-01 (SPAdes) (version 3) | ecosystem: Environmental > Aquatic > Thermal springs >... | reverse complement strand
ATGGGAATAAATTCCCCGAACCCCCCTTTTCTCTATATTTATTTTTTTAGTCCAGTTTTGAAGTTTAATTGAGGATTTAAATCTTAAAACTGGACTCTAATTTTAGTCCAGTTTTCAATTTAAAACTGTCCACTTTTGAACTTTAAATCAGTCCACTTTTGAAGTTTAAATAACAAGGTGTAAAAAATTCTTGCAAATTCTTTTGATCCAAATTATAATAACAATATTACTTTAAGGTCTTATTAATGTTTTTTGCATTTTTTGTTATTATTCCAATCCCTTGAAAGGAGGGTAGGATAATGCTTAATGCAAGACTGATAGTACTTGGTTTACTCCTTTTTACTATTGGTATGATTTATGGGTGTGATTGTGGAGATGAGGCTTTATCGGGAGAAGGGGGACCGTGTAAGAAGGATTCTGATTGCAAGGAGGGTCTATATTGCAGCAATGGGAAGTGTGTGAAAGGCATTACGCTATGGGATTCGGGGTATGCCGATGGAGGACTGGATGCTATAAGTGATGGTGGTAAGGATGGAGGAAGGGATGCCGGAAAGGATGGCGGTAGAGATGTAGGTGGAGATATTGAGGATATATATGATGGAAGTGGGGAGGAGGACTCGGCTGATGTATTTCAGGATGTAGAGGATCTGATTGATTCTGGAGAAGAGGATGTTTCAGCGGATATACTGCAGGATGTATCGATTGATGTGGAGGAATTGGAGGATGTGACCGGTCAGGATGGTGGTATGGGGGTAGTATTGAACTGCCCGAATAAGTATAGTCCGAATAAGCAGGAGAAGATAGAGTTCAGTAGTGACAACCCTGATGCGGAATTTATGTGTAAACTCGATAAGGGGCTCTTTGAGGCGTGTACTTCCCCATATATCGCCCCAAATGATGGATCTGACCTACCTGAGGGTCAACACACCTTTGTCTTAAAAGTTGTCATAAATGGCGTCCCAGACCCAGAACAGCCCTCCTGTGAATGGACTACGGATTATACACCCCCCGAGACATCTCTGACTCCTGACCCATCAAATAGTTGTGGCTCGAAGATGGCAAGTTTTACATTCGATTGTACAGACAACTCAAAGCCCTGCCAGTTCGAGTGCGAACTGGACAACAAAGGGAGGAAGGAATGCAACTCTCCCATAGAATTCTCAGATGGGGATATAACAGAGGATGGAAATCATACCTTGAAAGTATGGTCAAAGGATATAGCAGGGAATGAGGATCCATCTCCTGCTGAATATTCCTGGATTCTCGATACTACGCCTCCAGATACAAGAATAGTTGATATGCCCTCAAATCCGACCTCCGACACAAATGCCACTTTCAAATATGAATCTACAGAGCCAAAATCTACATTTGAATGCCAGATTGATGGTGCGGGATGGATGAGTTGTGATTCTGAGATGAGTTTTCAGGTAGAGGCGGGTGAACACACATTTGAGGTAAGGGCGGTTGATCAATGCGGGAATAAGGACCCTGAGCCAGCCGATTATAAGTGGTTAGTAGATACAGATCTCCCCCTTGTAAAGATAAAGTCTCATCCGGAGATTTATACAAGTTTAACTGATGCAGTCTTTGAGTTTATATGCGAACATAAGACGGGATGTACAACTCAGTGCCAATTGGATAATAGCCCCCTTGAGGCTTGTAGCTCGCCCATTAGTTATCCCAACTTATCGGAGGGGAAACACACATTCAAAGTCATAGGAAAGGCAGGAAATGGTAAGGAGGCGGAGGATGAGTTCTCGTGGCATATAGATATTACACCGCCAGAGATTAGCCTCTCTGATACAGGACTACCAGATAAGTGTTCCACGAGTAGTAATGTATCTTTCAATTTTAGTTGTTTGGATTCGGGTGTTGATTGTTCTATATGTAAGATAGAGTGCAAACTCAATAGTGGTCAATGGGAGGAGTGTACATCCCCTAAGATATATAATAGTCTTGCCGATAATTTTTATACATTTAGCCTCAGATGTACCGATCCTGCGGGGAATACAGGAGGTGAAAAAACTTATGAGTGGAGGATAGATACAATCCCGTGTGAGACGACCATTACCTCCTATGACCCTTCAATAAGCCCTACAAACCAGAATTATAAGTTATTGGAATTTTCTTCAAGTGAGAGTTCCAGATTTCAGTGTAAACTTGATACGGGGAACTATATCGACTGTGCCTCTCCGAAGAGGTTTGAAAATATCAGTGGGGATGGGGCACATACGGTCTATGTGAAGTGTATTGATGAGTGTGGTAATGAGGATAAAAGCCCGGCTTCTCACACCTGGATATTAGATACTACAAATCCTGAGACAAGGATACTCTCAGGTCCCTCCGATGGTCAGTGTGTAAATTCAAGTGTAGTAAACTTCGAATTTGTCTGTGAGGATGTCTCTACTCCCTGTACTTACGAGTGCAGTATTGACAGCAGCGGATGGAAAAGTTGCAACTCCCCCGTGGGCTTTTCAAACTTGAGCGAGGGGGATCATACTCTCTCTATTCGGGCGACTGATAAGGCGGGTAATATGGATGACTTGCCAGCAGTAAGGAACTTCAGAGTGGATACTATTTCCCCCGTGGTCTATATTGATAAGAAGCCATCTCAATTGTCGAGAGATTCAAACGCTGTCTTTGAGTTTCACGCCAGTGAGGTTGTGGAGAGGTTTGAGTGCCAGATAGATGGTGGGGTATGGACGAGTTGTACCAGCCCTTCATCGTATGTTCTTACAGATGGAGAGCATACATTTGCGGTAAGGGCACTGGATAAATGTGGTAATACCGGTACCGAAGAAAGATATACATGGAAGATAGATACTGTGTCTTGCAAGACTACTCTAAGCCAGGCAAACCTCCCACAAAACCCCACAAATAATCAAACAGCCACATTTATCTTCACCGCCGACAAGCCGAGTACCTTTGAATGTACCCTTGATACAGTAAAGGTGGACTGTCAATCACCTATGGTCTATTCTAATCTATCAGAGGGGAGTCATACATTCACCGTTAGATGTATAACCTTATCGGGAGTTCCTGACCCGGATCCCCCATCATATACCTGGAGAGTTGATATAACCCCGCCCGAGACAGTAATTGAATCAAACACCCCTGAGTGTAACTCTACGACACCTACCTTCTCTTTCAGTTCAGCTGATTCAGGTTCTCCCTGTTCCTCCTGCATATATGAATGCAAGATTGATACTCAGGATTGGGTGTCCTGCACCTCCCCCAGGTCCTACACATCTCTAACTGATGGGGCTCATATATTCTCTGTAAGGGCTATAGATGCGGCTGGGAATATAGATTCAACACCGGCTAAGCAGAATTGGATAAAAGATACTACTCCCCCGGATACGGTGATAACTGGTAATCCCTCTAATCCGAGTGGGTTTGATATAGCTACATTCTCCTTCATATCATCTGAGAACAATTCATCCTTTGAGTGTAGTATAGATAGCAATCCCTACTCTGTATGTATTTCGCCCATTGTATATACAGGACTCACAGACGGCTCGCATATTTTCAGGGTAAGGGCAAAGGATGCCTGCAATAACTATGATACAACACCTGCAGAGTACTCCTGGATTGTTGATACGAGTGGGGTAGATACAGAGATAACATCTATGCCTCAGGGATATACATCCTCTCAGACTGCAGAGTTCGCATTCAAGTGCAACAAGAATAATTGTACATTTGAATGCAAATTAGAAGAGAGTGGTTCATGGGAGGCTTGTACATCTCCAAAGTCCTTTAACAACCTCTCTGAGGGAATGCATAAATTCTATGTCAGAGCCATTTATGGCGGTCTGCCCGATTCCTCTCCTGCAAGTTATGAATGGACTATTGATAGGACACCTCCTGAGACATCTATTACAGATAAACCTCCAAAATTGACGAAGGAGGGGGAGGCTTTATTTAAATTCTCAGCGACTGATTCAAGTATGCCATGTGATAAATGTACATTTAGATGTAAGGTTGATTCAGGTAATTATTATGAATGTACCTCACCTGTGCTTCTATCCAATCTTGGCAATGGAGAGCATACATTCAGTGTTTATTCAGTTGATAGGGCAGGCAATGAAGACAGTACACCTGAGGTATATATATGGACTGTAGACTCTATTCCTCCAGAGACATTTATCACTTCCCATCCTGCTGAATTTACAAAGGATACCTCGGCGAGCTTCTCCTTCTCCTGTAGTGAAGATGGAGTTTTTATGTGTAGCATTGATCTTGGTAATTTTGAGAATTGTAACTCTCCAAAAACTTATAGTGGGTTGCAGGAAGGGATACATATTTTTAAGGTAAAGTGTGCCGACCTTGCAGGGAATGTAGATCCTACGCCTGCTGAATGGACCTGGACGATTGATCTGACTCCTCCTGATTCTTCGATCACATCAAAGGATCCATCAGACTCTCCTACTTATCAGACAAGTATGACATTTACATTCCAGTGTACGGAACCCGGAGGTGCTGAATGCCAGTTAGATAACTCCGGATGGTCGAGTTGTATCTCACCAAAGACATATTCCAGTATTTCTGATGGGCAACATACAGTTAAGGTGAGATGCATCGATAGGGCAGGTAATGTAGACCCTACTCCTGCAGATTATACCTGGGTGATCGATTCCTGTGAACCAGATACGCATATAACCTCTCTGCCATTGGGCTGTACAAAGTCAAGGACAGTTGCTTTCGAATTCTTCTATTCAGGGTGCCCGGATGGGGGTAGTTTTGAATGTAAACTTGATTCCGGGAACTGGGCTAACTGTACATCTCCGAAGACCTATTCAAATCTTCTGGATGGTACCCATACCTTTTATGTGAGAGCCGTAAGCAGCGCAGGTAAGCCGGATTCCTCACCAGCTCAACAGACCTTCTCAGTAGATACGGTTGAACCTGATACAATTATTTCAGGTAAACCTTCAGACTATTCGAATAGTCAATCGGCAATATTTTCGTTTACAGAGTCGGATACGGGGTGTGATAATTCTACATTTGAATGCAAGGTAGACAATAGCGGGTACTTACCCTGTGTCTCTCCAAAGAACTATTATTCGTTACCTGAAGGACAGCATATATTTTATGTGAGGGCGACAGATTCAGCCGGGAATACTGATCAAACTCCTGCTCAGTTTGTATGGATTATTGATATTACACCTCCAGATACCAATATCACAACCAAGCCCTCTCAGTATTCTAATACTAAGAATCCAACATTTGCCTTTGAGTGCCTGGATGCCTATCCAGATAAGTTTGAGTGTAAGTTAGATAATGGTAACTGGGAAAGCTGTCAGTCTCCAGTTACATACTCAGGTCTCTCTGAAGGGAATCATACCTTTAGTGTAAGATGTTATGACAGGGCAAATAATGCCGACCCGACCCCTGCCTCTTACACCTGGTATATAGATACAATTCCGCCTGATACTACCATTGTTTCAGGACCTCCCCAGTTACCTCAATGCAGTTCCTCAACTGATGCCACATTTACATTTACCTGTGCTGACTCTGGTAGTGGGCCCCTCTCTTATGAATGCAAGTTGGACAGTGGAGGGTATGTGTCCTGTAATTCTCCACAGACATATACTGGACTCTCGTATGGAAACCACCAGTTCTTTGTAAGATGTATCGATAAGGCTGGTAATACTGACCCAACTTCTGCCTACTGGTTATGGACAATCGATAATACTCCACCCGATACATATATAATTTCAGGACCTTCGGATCCAACTAATGAGACGGAATCTGTTTTTACATTTGCTTCAAGTGAGGCTAACTCTACATTCCTCTGTCAGAGGGATGGTGGGAGCTGGAATAGTTGTTCCTCACCTCTCAAGATTACTGGAATAGGAGAGGGCCAGCATAGCCTGTGTGTAAAGGCAGTGGATTGTGGTGAGAATAAAGACCCAACGCCAGCCTGCTGGGATTGGTATGTAGATCTCACCCCACCCGATACAATAAATCTTACCGCCGCGCCTTCATCCCAGAAGACAAACTCCACTACTATATCTTTTACATTCTCCTGTAATGAAGATCACAGTACCCCCTGCTCCTATGAATGCTCAGTCGACGGTAGTCAGTGGAACCCGTGTTCATCGCCTCAGTCTTATAGCAGTCTCTCAGACGGGAGTCATCTATTTAAAGTCAGGGCAAAGGATAAGGCAGGGAATGTGGATCCCCTACCAGCGGAGTATTCCTGGATTGTAGATACCAGACCACCTGATACAGTATCACTCACTGCAAGCGTTCCTCCCTATCCTCCGAATAAGACCAATATAAAGAATATTACCTTCACTTTTAGCGCCGTTGATCCTGAGGGTTCATCAGAGCCCTGTACGGACTGCACTTTTGAATGCAAACTCGATTCTGAGGCGTGGCAATCCTGCTCCTCGCCGAAACAGTACACCAATTTGCCCGATGGGGAGCACAATTTCTATGTAAGAGCCACAGATGGGGCGGGTAATCTCGAATTTCAGCCTAATAGTTTCAAGTGGTATATTGATACTATTCCCTGTAATACTGTAATCACCTCCACAAATCCATCTACAACCCCGACAAAGATTACTACTATGACATACTACTTTACCGCTGATGAGACATCAACATTCGAATGCAAATTAGATAATAACAACTGGATACCCTGTACCTCTCCTTACCAATATACAAATATAACGCCCGATGGAAGTCACACAGTATTTGTAAGGTGTACTGATCTGGCTGGGAATACGGATCAGACGCCAGCACAGTATTCCTGGGTGATAGATACGGATCAACCCGATTCTAAGATTGACTCCTATAACCCATCTCAATCTCCTACAAATTCGAACAGCATATCATTTGTATTCTCCTGTTATGACCCAGAATTCCCTACCCCCTGCGCCAACTGTACTGCAGAGTGTAAACTTGATAATGGCTCTTACCAAACCTGTGTCTCTCCAATCACCTACAATGGGTTATCCGATGGTAATAGAACCTTTTATGTCAGGTGTATTGATGCGGCTCAGAATATAGATTCAAGCCCTGCGACCTATTCCTGGGTGATAGATACTATACTGCCTGATACGAGGATAGATTCAGCACCCCCTATCCTTACAAACTCCAAGAGTGCCACATTTTCGTTCAGTGCGTTCGATCCACCCCCTTCCACCCCCTGCCCTTCCTGTACCTTTGAGTGCAGTATAGATGGTGGCAGCTGGGGTAGTTGCACCTCTCCCAAGACATACCTCAATCTTGGTGACGGGGAACACAGGTTCAGTGTTAGGTCAAGGGATACCGCAAGTAATTTAGACCTTACTCCTGCAGAATACCAGTGGACTATTGATACTGTTCAGCCCGAGACTATTCTCACAGGTGGCACCTACCCGAATAATAGGACAAGGTCTACAAGCGCCACCTTTACTTTTATCGCCGAAGATCCACCGGGGAATTCCTGTCCCAATTGCACATTTGAATGCAGTCTGGATGGCTCTCCTTGGTCAGCGTGTCAATCAGGGATTACATATAACGGGTTATCCTATAATTGTGGTAATGGTGGAACTTTACACACATTCAGTGTGAGATCCATTGACCTCGCAGGAAATATTGATGGATCCCCCGTTACATATCAATGGACTATTGATGTCTGTCCACCTGATACCTATATAAATCAACATCCCGATGCCTATACTAAGCTGCAGAATGCCACCTTTGGCTTCTACTCTGATTCACCCGAATCTACATTTGAGTGTAAACTTGATTCGGGTAGCTGGGTATCCTGTACCTCCCCCAGGACATATAATGGTTTGACGGAAGGAAGTCACACCTTTTATGTAAGGGCTATTGATGATGTTGGAAATGTAGATCCTACACCTGTATATTTCTCCTGGGAGATAGATATAACACCCTGTATTACTTCAATTATTACCCCCTGGCCATACTCTTATTGCTCTGACCCATATATAACTAATTCAATGACAGCCTCATTTAACTTTGAGGCATACGATAAAGGTGTCCTCTGTACTGACTGTAAATTCCAGTGTATGATTGATGGAGGGAGTTGGGAGTGGTGTACACCCTTGAAGGTATATTCAAACCTCTCCGATGCCTATCATACCTTCTCTGTTAGATGTATTGATCCGGCAGATAATGTTGATCCTACCCCCGAAAATCATTCCTGGACTGTGGATACAGTATCCCCTGATACAGAGGTTGTTACAGGACCCAATAACCCAACCAATTCAACTACTGCAAGCATCCAGTTTGCCTCTACAGAACCTCCCGGTTCATATAAGTGCAGGTTAGACGGAGGGGGATGGCAGAGTTGTTCGAGTCCAAAGGTATATACATCCCTCAGTAATGCCTGTCATACATTCGAGGTAGCAGCCATTGACTCTGCCTGCAATGAAGACCCATCCCCTGCCACATATATCTGGAGAGTGGATACTACCAATCCCAATACTATTCTCACTTCTACGCCGCCGTCCTGTACCAATGTAAATATCTCCACATTTGAATTTACCTGTAATGAGAGTGGGCAAAATATCTGTGGAGGAGTAGATACGGGTGGTTGCTATTTTGAGTGTCAGCTTGATTCGAGCGGTTGGAGTCTATGCTCATCTCCTCAACAGTATACAAATCTACCTAATGGCTCCCATACATTCTATGTAAGGGCAAGGGATAAGGCAAATAATTATGATAACTCACCCGAGACATATGACTGGAGGATCGATACAGTGGCTCCGAATACAATAATCACACAGAAGCCTAATAATCCAAGTTTAGTGAATACAGCCTATTTCGAATTCCAGTGCACGGAACAGGGTACCTTTGAGTGTTATTTCGACGGGAGTGGCTGGGAGCCCTGTACCTCCCCAAAGACCTATTCATCTCTGAGTGATGGATTTCACTCCTTTACTACCAGATGTACTGATATGTGTGGGAATACCGACCAGACGCCAGAGAACTGGACATGGGAGGTTACAACCTGGAAATTCGAGAGGGCAAGTGCCCCAAAGTACTTTGATTCTTACTACCCTGGCTCAATTAAAACTGATTCCCTAAACCTTCCTCACATTGTATACGGTGGGGATAAACTATATTATGTAAAAAATAGCGGAACTGAGTGGATATACGAGGTGGTGGATGATTCAAGTGGTGTAGGTAGTTACGCAAATCTGGCAATTTCATCTACCGGTAAGGCACATATAGTATACTGGGATCGGACAAACGGGGATTTAAAGTATGCAAATAATGAGCCTGGGATATGGTATAAGACAGTAATTGATTCATCTGTTAATGTGGGCGAGTATGCATCTATTGCTCTTGATTCAACAGATAAGGTGCATATATCTTACTATGACTCTACGAATGGGAATTTAAAGTATGCAACTAATATTAGTGGCAATTTTGAGACTATGGCTATTGATACCACAGGGGATGTAGGTTTATATACTTCAATAGGGATTGACTCCAATAATAAGGTGCATATAAGTTATTATGACAAAACCAACGGTGACTTGAAATATGCCACCAACAGGTCTGGTAGCTGGGTTACATATACCATCGACAGCTCAGGGGATGTAGGGATGTTTACCTCAATAGGTATTGATTCTAATAATAAGGTGCATATAAGCTATTTTGACTCTACAAATCTCAGATTAAAATATGCCACCGATGCCTCTGGCAGCTGGGTTATATATATCATAGATGGTACCTGGGGTGTAGGTGCATATACCTCTATTGGAATAGACTCTTTTAACAAAGTACATATCAGTTATTATGACATACTTAACTATTATTTGAAATATGCCACCAATATAAGTGGTGCTTGGGTATATTCCATCATCGACAATTCTGGCTCAGTGGGTTTATACACATCTCTTGCGATAGACAATAGCAATAAGGTGCACATATCATATCACGATGGGCTCTACAATAGAGGGTTAAAGTATATCACCAACACTACTGGCACCTGGTCGTATGTAGGACTCGATACTTCCTTAAATACAGGCTTATATACAGATATTGCTAAGGATTCAAATGGTAAGATGCATATAAGTTACCACTCTGAGACGCTTTTCGATGGATGTATCAGCTACTCCAATAGGGTATATGGTTCGTGGATAGAGATGTATTCTCACTGTGAGAACAGTCGAGATTACGGATTGTTCACATCAATTGCCATAGATCACTCAAATTATGTATATATCTCATTTTACGATGGTATCAATGGTGATCTGAAATGTCTTACAAATAATGGCGGCTCCTGGGGTATAATTGACATAGATTCAGGTGGAGATGTTGGAAGATATAGTTCTATTGGCATTGATTCAAATAACAAGGTTCATATCAGTTATTACGATGTAACGAATGGAGACCTGAAGTATGCCACGAATGTATCTGGCAGTTGGCTCACATATACAATTGATAGCACAGGGGATGTTGGGCAGTATAGTTCTATTGGTATTGATTCAAATGACAGGGTTCATATAAGTTATTACGATGCAACAAATGGTAATCTGAAGTATGCCACGAATGTATCTGGCAGTTGGCTCACATATACAATTGATAGCACAGGGGATGTTGGGCAGTATAGTTCTATTGGCATTGATTCAAATAATAAAGTTCATATCAGTTATTACGATGCAACAAATGGTAATCTGAAGTATGCCACGAATGTAACTGGTAGTTGGCTCACATATACAGTTGATATTACAGGGATTGTGGGTTGGTATAGTTCCATAGGCATTGATTCAAATAATAAGGTTCATATCAGTTATTACGATGCAACAAATGGGGACCTAAAATATGGTACTAATGCCTATGGAAGCTGGCAGGTATTTTCTATAGACACTGAAGGGATTGTAGGGATTTATACGGGAATTGTAATCGATTCCAACAATAAAGCACATATATCCTACTGGGATGCCTCGATGGCGGATTTGAAGTATGGAAACAATGTCCCATAGATAATGTTTAGTGAGCCTAAGATAGAAGATAATGGATGATTTACATTGTTTATGATTAGGAGAAAATAATATTGGCATATATTTGAAGGATACGGAGTAAAGTAATGCAACATACAAAGAACTATTTGAATAAAATTACATTATTGGTTTTGCTCTCCATAATGTTTTTCTGGAGATGCAATTGTGAGAATATTGTAGATGATAATAGAGATATAAAAGGTGAGGATGTTATGCTAAAAGATATTATATTCTCAGATTATTCATCCTCCATTCAGGATACTCATAATATTGATATATGGGAGATAAATGATATTACCGTTGAAGATACTCCTTTAAATGAAGATATTGATTTAAAAGACACATTTAATGATTCTGAGCAATTTGATTATATAGAGGATATAACTCTTGATATCTGCCAACCAAATTGTTTAAATAGAGAATGTGGGGATGATGGTTGTGGTGGCAATTGTGGAGTATGTGGGAGCAATGCAATTTGTTCATATGGCAAATGTATCTGTGTTGAGGGATATGCCAATTGCAATGATGATTATTCAGATGGCTGTGAAGTTGATTTGAATTCGTCAAACTCTTGTGGCACAGATTGTAAAAATATTATTAATTGCGGGCAAAATTCGATATGTAATTCAGGTGTTTGTGAATGCTATGAAGGGTATGCTAACTGTGATGAACTCTGGAACACTGGTTGTGAGGTTTATTTAAATTCTACCGAAACTTGTGGATCAGATTGCTTAACTATAGTTAGATGCTCTACAGTTAATGGATCCAATCCTATGTGTGATAATGGAATATGCCGGCTTGCCTGTGATAATGAATTCGCAGATTGTAATGCCAAAGTTGGGAGTTCTGATGGCTGTGAAGTAAATCTGAATAATTCAGAAACATGTGGAACTAATTGCCAGAACATAAAAAACTGTGGGCAGAATTCTATATGTCTTCATGGAGTTTGTGGGTGTATTAATGGATATGGTAATTGTAATGGACTGAGGATTGATGGATGCGAGAAGGATCTTACCAGTGATTCTGAACATTGTGGTAATTGTAATAACTCCTGTGGTGCAAATGGAATATGTGTGAATTCTGAATGTGGGTGCATATTCCCTTATATGGACTGTAACAATTTATTATCTGATGGATGCGAGGTGAATATAGATAAAGATAAAAATAATTGTGGTGGCTGTGATAATTTATGTAGTTTATTGAATACAGCGGTTAATATCTGTATTGATGGTAGGTGTAAGGTAGAGAGTTGTATAAGTGGATATGGGAATTGTGATGGAGAGGATAGTAATGGATGTGAAAAAAACCTTACTTCTGATCCTAATAACTGTGGTTTTTGTGGTAACAGGTGTGGTGAAAATGCATATTGTGAAAATTCAAGTTGTAATTGTATTTCTGGGTTTGGAAATTGTGATAATGATTGGCGAAATGGATGCGAGAGTGATTTGTTAAATGATATTAATCATTGCGGTAGTTGCTCAGATTATTGTGGAAGTAATTCGATCTGTAAAAGTGGGAAATGTGAATGCTTATACGGATACGGAAATTGTGATAGCAAATGGAGTAATGGGTGTGAAACTGAATTTAATTCAATATATAGTTGCGGAACGAATTGCTCAAATATAGTTAGGTGTTCAATAGAGAATGGTATATATTCATTATGTGAAAAGGGGGTATGCTATACTATCTGCAATGGCGGTTATGCAGATTGTAATCCTGGTATTGGAACTTCAGATGGATGTGAGACTAATCTAAGAAATATTAAAACCTGTGGAAGGAGTTGCTCGGATTTTACTGACTGCGGAGATAATTCTGTATGTAATTTTGGAGAATGTGCGTGTGAATATGGTTATGCCAACTGTAATAGCGATTTAAGGGATGGGTGTGAGGTATATATAGTTAGTAACGATCAAAATTGTGGAGGGTGTGGTACTATATGTGGAAAAAATTCGCATTGTGAGAATATGAGTTGTAAATGTAATCAAGGATATGCTGATTGTGATGGTGACCCGAGTAATGGTTGTGAGATTGATATCACAAAAGACCCTCAGCACTGTGGTAGTTGTTTAATTAATTGTGGTCAAAACTCAATGTGTTCCAATGGAATATGTGGATGTGAAAATGGTTATGGCAATTGTGATAATTTATGGGGGAATGGATGTGAGATTAGTTTTAGTTCTATAGAGAGTTGTGGCTCAAGTTGTTCAAATTTGATAGGTTGCTCAACAAAAAATGGTTTTTCACCTATATGTGATAATGGGATATGCAGGCTTACTTGTTATGATGGATATGCAGATTGTAATGCTAATATTGGGAGTTCGGATGGATGTGAAAAATTGGAAGACGAAAGGCATATATGGAGTAAGAGTTTTGGAGGAAATAGTTATGAATATGGTATAGGTATTTGTTTAGATTCCTCAAATAACATATATATAACAGGTTACTATGGAAGTCCATATCTTAGTTTTGGAGGCGGATTTCTTCGAAATAATGGTTCTTATGATATATATGTTGCTAAATTTGACAACAGAGGGAAACATCTATTTAGTAATAACTTTGGAGGTTCATATATTGATCTTTCTTTTTCCTGTTCCATAGACTCTTCTGATAACTTATATTTGGTAGGTCATTATGAGAGCCCCTCTATTAATTTTGGAGGTGGGGATCTTATAAATGCTGGTGGTAATTGTGGTGAAGAATATCCTTGTTCTGATATCTTTATCGCAAAATTTGACAGCAATGGGAATCATCTATGGAGTAAAAGGTTTGGCGGAGATTCATATGATTTGGTATTTGGAAGTGCTGTAGATCTAGACTCTAATTTATTTATTATAGGGAGGTTTCTTAGCTCTCATATTAATTTTGGAGGTGGGGATCTTATAAATGCTGGTGGTAATTGTGGTGAATATCTTTGTTCTGATATTTTACTTGCCAAGTTTGATAGCAATGGAAATCACTTATGGAGTAAGAGATTTGGAGGGATCAATGGAGATGGAGGAATTTCTATTTCCATAGATAGTTATGGTAATTTATATGTGACAGGGTGTTTTGGTAGTTCTACGATTGACTTTGGAGGAGGTGCACTTACAAATGCAAATTCATATTCTGGTTATGATGACATCTTTCTTGCCAAGTTTGACGGCAATGGAAATCACTTATGGAGTAAGAGATTTGGCGAGCATTATGAAGATTTAGGTAATTCCGTCTCCGTAGATAGTTCAGGTAATGTATATATAACAGGGTATTTTAATAGTTCTACTATAGACTTTGGAGGAGGTGCACTTACAAATGCAAATTCATATTCTGGTTATGATGACATCTTTCTTGCCAGATTTGACAGCAATGGATATTATAAATGGAGTATGAGATTTGGTGGTAGTGATAATGATTGGGGTAATTCTGTCTCTGTAGATAGTTCTGGTAATGTATATTTAACAGGAGGGT
>Ga0207433_10010466_pt1 | contig 14419 bp, 16 predicted proteins | sample YelNatPaOPGAMG01_FD_187559 | JGI IMG/M metagenome (GOLD analysis project Ga0207433, IMG submission 187559) | Hot spring thermophilic microbial communities from Obsidian Pool, Yellowstone National Park, USA - OP-RAMG-01 (SPAdes) (version 3) | ecosystem: Environmental > Aquatic > Thermal springs... | reverse complement strand
GGGATATCAATTTTATCCAATGGGATCACGCAATTCATTTCCACGTTTTCGGTATTCCTAGGTTTTGGTAAAGAGTTCGGCGCACTACTATTGACTGCAAATTTCATTGGCGCGATGATTGGTGTCCCAATACTGGTTCGCCTTTCTGATAAGATTGGGAGACGGCTTGCATCCATCCTATTAGCAGTTTCCGCATCAATATTAACGGTGCTTCTCTGTTTTCCAAATCGTTATTTGATGATAGTTATAATGATCGGGCTTGGAGCATTTGCAACATCAATACATACCATCCTTATACTAATCTTGCATGAGTTAATGCCTGAGAGGAAGGGTTTGGCAACGAGTTTAATTTATGGTATTGCATTTGGTATAGGAGGCCTAACAGCCCCTCTAACAGGACATCTAATAGATGTTGGGGGCTTTATCTCCACATTCCAAATACTTGCGCTTATAGGCATTATATCCGCCACACCATTGATCTTCATGAGGTTGAGACCTTCGGGGTAGAAAATATCGAAGGATTGGGGAGAATACCAGACCCGCTGGCTTGTAATTTGGGTGAAGGAATGATGCGGGGTCCATCGACCTACTTACTGCTAATACTATGCGGAACGTAACTACAGATAGTAACGCTTAAGGGGGGGCGTGGCCACAGATGGTTATGTTTGGAATGCTAACGAAGTGGGAGCGTAAGATCCTGCTTGACAAGCTTCACGGGGTTGAGGTTAATCCGGATCATCTTAGGGCTGTAAAGCATAGGGCTAAGAAAAGGCTGATTCAGGCGATGAGAGACCTGCATTTACTGCTGGCCGTCTTTCCGGATCTGGCTGTTACAGGTGTAACAGGATGGTGCGGGGGGTGGGATTTGAACCCACGAACCCCTACGGGACAGGAGCCTCAGTCCTGCGCCTTTGACCAGGCTTGGCTACCCCCGCCTGTGATGTGTTTCCTCGTACCCGGTATTTAAACTTAGGATTAACGGTCTTAAAAATTCCAGCTTGCATGATGTTTCAAGTCTATATCACGAGCCTTATTCTCGTTCCCGCTCCTCTCTTGAGGGCATTTTCGTAGACGATGTTTGCGACAGCAGCATCCTGTATTGCTAGGCCTGTTGAGGAGAATATCGTGATCTCGCTATCGTTTTCTCTACCCTTCTTCATCCCGGCGATGATCTCGCCAAGCTCTCCATAGATGCTGCTCGCCCCTATTATCCCCTCGCTTAGCGGCACGTTTATCTCGCCGCTGTGAATTGCCTGCTCAACATCGTCCACGACGATCTTTGATGCTCTCTTAAGTATCATCGGGTCAAGCTCTTGCTTCCCTGGGGCATCCGCCCCGATACAGTTGAAGTGCACTCCATCGGATATCCACTCGCTCATCACCACGGGTTTCCTCGACGGCGTCGTGGTGATTATTATGTCGGCGCCCTCAACAGCTTCCTTCACAGATGATGCGGAGACCAGCGAGAGCCCTGCTGCCACATGAGCCTCGATAAATTGTATGAATGCTTTCATGGCTTCAGGCCTGATGTCAAAGACCCTTATCTCCCTAATGGATTGAATTACCCGTGTTATTCCGAGGAACTGCATTCTTGCCTGTGTTCCAGCGCCTATGAAGGCTACTATCCTAGAGTTCTTCCTTGCGAGGTATTTAGCTGCGACAGCGCCGGCGGCCCCGGTCCTGATCCCGGTTATCCATGTCCCACCCATAACCGCCTTGGGGAAGCCCGTCTCGGGGTCCACGAGGACTATCACGGCCATGACCGTTGGGAGGCCCTTCTCGGGATTCCTCGGATGAGAGTTTACGATCTTGACAGATGAGGTCTCGCCAGTCTTGATATAGCAGGGCATCACCCTCAGGTCTCCATTCCCATAGAAGAGGTAGACCTTTGGCGGCATCTGGACGTTACCGAGCGCCTTTTCCCTGAAAGCGCTCTCAACAGCGCTTATCGCCTCATCCATCGAGACCAGCTTCTTAACATCCTCCTCCGGCAAAAGTAGAGTATCCATCATAACACCGCTCATACTAGATTTTATCTCGGGATCTTATCTGCATTCCTCTTTATCTTCTCTATGGCTCTTGGAATATCCTCTAGATCCTCCTCATCTGCTAGGAGGACGTATTGTGGGATCCATACCGCCTCCTCATACGATGCTTTCTCGGTATTTGGTAGTGGTTTGCTGGGCGGGAGGAATGGATAGCTGTAGAGAGGCCTGTATCCTGCATTGCATGGAATGCCCTCCGCGGATAAGGCTTCAACAAACCTCTGCTTCGGGAGGCTCGAGAACTCCCGCGAATCATATTTGAAGATATAGAGGTGGTATGCGTGCCTCGTCACTCTACTATCATGTCTTAATGGCGTGATGCCCTCAATCTCAGAGAGAAGCTTGTCTAGTATTCTCGCGCCCCTCTCCCTCTTATCCATGAGCTCAGGAGCCCTCTCGAGCTGTGCTATGAGGATCGCTGCCTGGAACTCCGTTATTCTATAATTCCAGCCATATATCCTGTGCTCGTACCATGGGCCCCTCCTAGGCCTGCCGACATTTCTCAGTGACCATACCTTCTCCGCTATCTCGTCGCTGTTTGTCGTTACTGCTCCGCCCTCGCCACATGTTATATTCTTTGACTGGTAGAAGCTGAAGATCCCTGCATCCCCTATCGCGCCAACCCTCCTCCCCCTCCACTCCGCCCCATGTGCTTGGGCCGCATCCTCTAGCACCAGCAACGATCTCTCCTCCGCCAGCTCCATTATGGCATCCATGTCCGCCGGCCTCCCGGCGATATGTACTGGTATTATCGCCCTCGTCTTCTCGCCCACCAGCCTTCTCGCAGACTCCGGGTCGATTGTGTATGTCTCCGGGTCTATGTCCGCGTAAACCACTCTTAGACCTAAGTCTAGCGCCGATGTCGCGGTTGCGAGGAAGGTGTATGCCGGGACTATCACCTCGTCTCCGGGCTCCAGCCCCATGGCCCTCAACGCGATCTTCAGGGCGGCTGTCCCGCTTGAGCAGAGGAGCGCGTGCTTAGCATGCTGGAACTCAGCGAACCTCCTCTCGAACTCCTCTTGAAATCTCCCGCCAACACTCCATCTACCGCTTTTCAGGGCCTCGAGTAAAAGCTCCTCCTCGCGGCCACCATAGATCGGCCAGCTCGGGTAGGGCTTCCTCCTAATAGGCTCTCCACCAAGGATCGCGGGCAGCTCCACGGCCTCTCGGCTAAAGGCCCTGTCCCCAGTGTAAATAGATTTCTAGACTGATCCTGCGATGAATGCTATCAGACCTAGAAGCATCCAAATAAGCGTCATGGACTTGACCTTCAGCGCATTCTCTCCCGAATAGTCCCTCAGGATGCTGTATGCAGAATATGTGAAGCCCGTGTCAGCGACCGCGACTATCGGGATATAGATCCATGATACGAGACCTAGCATGTATGGAAGCGGACTCACCGCGACCGCCGCCATATAGAGAGATGCGCCGAGCCTCGCCGCGAATCTCGGCCCCATGATCCTAGCAATGGACTTGACACCGCGGAGGGAGTCTCCTTCAACATCCGAGATCCCCTTAATCACCTCTCTTCCCAAGTTTGATAGGAATACTGGGAGGATGAATGTTGCCAGCCTCGTCGAAATGTATCCATCTGAGAGTATTGAGCCGTAGATGAATGGCGCGGCCACTACGCCGCTCACGATCATGTTTCCGGGTAGGCCGCTCTTCTTCAGCCAAGCATTATAGGCGAGTGAGGCCGCATATGCGATGGAGGCTACCGTGAGACACTGGGTCGAAGTTAACGCTGACGAGGCTAGGCCGAGGACGCCGAGGGCCGCTGAAAACGCCGCAGCCTCGTAAGCTGAGACCACGCCGGATGGTATAGGCCTCCAAGGAGCATTTACTCGATCCACCTCGCGGTCAAAGTAGTCGTTGAATCCCATAGAGCTCCCGCAGAGCCCGTAGGCCGTTATTAGGGCGAGAGCCAGCTTCTCAGGCTGGAAGCTTTTGCTATCAGATAGCACTATTCCAGCTATCACGGCTATGTACATGAGGATGGCGTTCGGCGGCCTCGTGAGCTTGAGGAGGGCATGAAACTTCCTAGACATTTCTCTCGCTCGCGGACTTGAGCTCCAGGACATAGTATCCCCCTCACGTTGAAATAAGGGCAGACTCTTCATCAACCTCATAGGCCTCGAAGTATGCGTCGCGGCTACCCTTAAACCATCCCACCACGACCTTCATGCTCCCACAACAGAGCATCATGAAGAGCCTGCCCTTATTTCTTTGGAAGGCCCCGAGAATGGGAGAAAAATGGGAGATAAAATGTGGGGTGTTATGATGCTTATGATATGCTTGCCTCGGCGGCCTTCAGCTTGAATAGCATGGCGTCCCATAGCTCCTCCCATACATCCCCGAGATATTCAATTAATTGATCCCAGTCCATTATCCTGATCATGCCGCATCCTGTTACGCGCCTATCGCCCTCCCTCACGCCCCTCACCACGAAATACTTAACATCGTCCCCATCCCTGAACGGTATTATGAATATCTGCTCCGAGGTTCCTCTATCGCCATGGAATCCTATTTTTAGCCGGCCTCCCGGCATCTCGACATCATCATAATAATCTTCCACTTTCAGGCGGGTCCCCAAGAAATAAGGGCAGGCATGTACTGGGATGATATTGTGGAGGTATGGCTGGTTGGGTGAATGCCTTCGAGGAGGCTGACTTCCTGAAGGAGTTTATCATGGTCTTGGATTACGTGGACTCGACGCTTGCCATTATTGAGAGATGCAGGCCGCCGCCGGTCATTGTTAGGACGCTTGTATATGATGGACTCAGCATGCTTGATGATTTCACTAGGGAGTATCGCGGATATGTTGGCAAGGTGATAGACCATGCCTGCATGGAGCTACGAAGCCTACTCTATGAAGCCCTTGGAGGTGAATGAGGGTGAGGAGGACGTGCGTTGTGGAGTTAATCGTTGATGAGGAGACGGAGAAGAGGCTGAGACAGCTATGCGATCTCTCTTCAAAGCTTTGGAATGAAGTCAACTATGCTAGGCTGAGGATGTGCCTAGAGAAGAAAGGCATCGACTTTGAAGGGACGTATAGAGAATTTTACAATAAATATAAGCCACTGATAGGCGCCGTCACGGCGCAGATGGTTATAAGAAAGAACAATGAGGCATGGAAGTGCTTCTTTAGGCTCTTGGAGCTGAAGAGGGAGGGGAGGCTGCCACCATTCATGACTTGGGTTAGCCCGCCGGGATACAAGAAAAAGAACAAGTCTAGGACACTATGGACCGTTATCAGAAAGGATCAGTATAAGATGGATGGTGATAGGATTATTCTTCAGGGCCTTGGCGCGGTTGGCTGGATAGAGGCGAGGTTCAGGGGCCCAATATATTTGAGGGGCGAGTGTGGAGGGATTGAAATATGCTATGACGCCGATAGAGGGAAGTGGTATGCTCATATTGCCTTCTCCAAGGTCTCCGAGAAGATGGTGAGGGGGGAGTGGAGGCCAGTACTACGGCAGCCGAAGGGCAATCTAACGGCAGGAATAGATATCGGCATTAATAACCTGCTGGCGATATATGTTGAGGATGGCTTAACGAGGCTCGTCAACGGTAGGCCGCTGAAGTCGATCTCATTCTATTGGAGGAAGAAAATTTCCGAATACCAGTCGATGTTAAACAAGTATGGCCTAGAGACGTCAAAGAGGCTTGGGCGGATGTATACAAAGTGGCGGAGACAGGTGAAACACTACATAGATACTAAGGTAAGGGAGGCCGTGGAATGGCTTTATGACGTCGGGGTATCCATGATAAAGGTTGGCCATCCAAAGGGCATTGCGCAGGGGAACGGCGACTTCGATAATGTCCAAGTCTGGACCTATGGATACCTGTTGAGGAGGATTAGAGAAGTCGCGGAGGAGTATGGGATAAGGGTGATCTACGTTGATGAGAGAGGTACATCGTCAAAATGTCCATGGCACGGTGACGGCTGTGGCGTCAGAATACACCGAGGGCTATTCAAGTGCACGCGGCTGGGCAAGGTGTTTAACGCTGACCTCATGGCAGCACACAACATACTGATAACGCCAGTAACCCCCGAGTCCTGGAGAGGGATAGGGGGTAATGGCCGGAGACCCGGCCAAGGGCTAAACCTCCCAAAAGGGGGATGTAGCCCAAACCTCCCCACACCAAATGGGGAGGAGGTCAGACATTCCTCAGGTCAACTATCGAGGCCTTGTAGTATATGACCTCATTCCTTCGATCTACGACCGCTATGACGAGCTCCTTCCTCAGCTTTCTGGCCGCCGAGAGCCATTCCATCATCTTCTCAACCGGGATGTTTCTACCCTCCATAATGGGTGCGATGAGATATCTTGCCGGCTCCTCCCCATACTTTCCCCTCTCAAAGACCCTGAACCTTAGTTCTCTATTAACGCCATCCTTGACAACATAGTTCCTCTCCCTTAGATCCCTGTAAACAACATAGTCCCTCCAGATGTTCTCATCAAGCTGCTTAAGGACCGTGAGAAGCTTGTTGAAGTCAAGTTCTTCGCCTGAAGCCGAGAAGATCCTCATCCTCCCGGTCTCGACGAGATAGAGGGCCTCCGGGTAAGAGTATATCACGAGCCCGTTAGCCTGATCCTCCACACCATACCCCTTAGAGAGGAACTTGATTGCCTCATCACCCTTCTCCGCCTCGATCCTTGCATCCCTGAGCCTCGCCTCAAGCATCCCATGAGAATACCCAGGCCATGGAATAAAGATGTTAAGGCTTGGCTTCCCGCTATGTGGCGCGGGGAGGCTAGGCGATGGCCAAGTCTATGATGATGGCCGGGCTTGCGATAACGCTCTTCATCTTCGGGCTCATAGTCGGCTATTTCATCGGCCCGAGGCCCCAACCTCGCACAATAACCATTCATGAGACGCTCACATCAACGATCACCGAGACGAGGATCTCGACGCCCACTCTAACGGTAAGCCGTGTTGAGACAATGACTGTGCTTGCGCCTGGGACTGAAACGTCTTCCAGGAGGGCTGTTAAGGCCGTCTGCGTTACGAGGCTCATGGGGGACGTATGAACAGCTTAATCGACTTGATAGACCGGGCTAATGAGAGCATACATGTCATGATCTACAGCTTTACCCTCGACGCGCTGGCTGATGCCCTGATAAGGGCTGCTGAAAAGGGCGTTGATTTCAAGGTCTTGATCGAGGCTGAGAATGCTGGCTGGAGCGGGAGCGAGCACGAGAAGCTTATCTCTCATGACGCGGACGTGAAGTTGGCTCGAATCCCGATCTAATGCATCACAAGGTGATGATAGTTGATGGGAGGATTGTGGTCACGGGGAGCTACAACTGGGCCTGGCCCGCTGAGGAGAATAATTATGAGAACGTCCTCGCGATCGAGGATTCCGAGGTCGCTGCGATGTATGAGATGGAGTTTCAGGGGCTCTGGGACCATGGGCTGACGCCCTGAGCCGGCGAAACGTATAAGGGAGGGTTATCTCCTCCTCACATCACGTAATCTGGTTAAATATGGCCCAGCGTGTGGTGTGCGTGGATCATGAAGGCGAGATCCCCGATACCCTATGAGGAGAAGTGGGCTAGGAAATGGCTTGAGGAGAGGGTGTTCGAGGCGGACCCGATACCCGGCGCGCCGAAGATCTTCGTCTGCGTTCCATACTCTTATCAGAATGCACCACTCCATGTCGGCCATGGCTTCACATACACGAGAGGCGATGCCTATGCTAGGTTCAAGAGGATGCAGGGTTATAATGTCCTCTTCCCATGGGCTTGGCACTGGACTGGAGAGGCCGTCGCCGGGACATGTGAGAGGCTGAAGAGGGGTGATGAGGCTGTTAGGAGAATGCTTGTCGAGATAGATGGGGTCCCTGAGGAACTTCTGGAGAAGTTCACGGACCCGGCCTTTGTCACAAGATACTATACTGAAGAGAATCGCGAGGTTGTAAAGGCTATGGGCTTCTCCGTGGACTGGAGGAGAGAGTTCTACACCACGGATCTACACCCATACTATAGCAGGTTCATAGAGTGGCAGTATATCACGTTGAGGAATCTCGGCTATGTGGCGAAGGGCAGGCATCCTGTTGTCTGGTGCCCGAGATGCGAGAGCCCGACTGGAGACCATGATAGGCTGGTTGGTGAAGGTGTCTCCCCGGAGGAGTACACGCTCGTCTACTTCAAGCTCGATGAGTATGATGCCTTCCTCGCGGCAGCAACGCTCAGGCCTGAGACCATCTTCGGTGTCACGAATATCTGGATAAATCCGAAGAGCGAGTATGTCTTGATCGAGGCTGATGGTAGGAGGTTAATAGTCTCGAGGCAGGCGGCCGAGAAACTCCAGCATCAAATGAAGGTTAGGATTATCGAGAGGGTTGACCCAGAGAAGCTTATCGGGAAGTTCGCGGAGGCCCCGATAACGGGTGTCAGAATACCAATATTCCCGGCGGATCTTGTTGACCCCAACTTCGGCTCTGGGGTTGTTTACAGCGTCCCGGCTCACGCGCCGTATGACTACGCGGGGATAGTGGCGCTGAGGAGGAATGAGGAGAGGCTGAGGAGATATGGGATAAGAGAGATGGTGGAGAGCATAAAGCCGGTTTCGATAATCAGGGTTCCGGGGTACGGCGACTATCCGGCAGTCGAGGAGGTTGAGAGGCTCGGGATAACCTCTGACACGGATCCGAGGCTTGAGGATGCCACGAAGACGATCTACTCGAAGGAGTTTCATAGCGGGGTCTTGAAGGAGAATTGCGGGGAATATGCTGGGAAAAGTGTTGCCGAGGCCCGTGACCTGATGAAGCGGAGGCTGATAGAACTCGGGCTAGGCGGGGTGATGTGGGAGCTTCCTGAGAAGGTTGTATGCAGGTGCGGGACCGAGACCGTCGTAAAGATCGTTGAGGACCAGTGGTTCCTGAGGTACTCAGACCCAGAGTGGAAGCGGAAGGTAAAAGAGCATATAATGAGGATGAATATTTATCCTGAGGAAGCTAGGCAGTGGTTCCTCAATGTCGTAGACTGGCTCAGGGACTGGGCCTGCGCTAGGAAGACGGGGCTCGGGACAAGACTCCCATGGGACCCAAACTGGATAGTTGAGACCCTCAGCGACTCGACGATATACCCGGCCCTCTACACGATAAGCAAGTACCTTAACCTCGGGATCGTCAGACCGGAGCAGCTTACATTCGATGTCCTAAACTATATCTATCTGGGGGCTGGGGATCCGCCCGAGGTTGCTGCGAGGGCCGGCCTGAGCGAGAACATCCTGAGACAGATGAGGGAGGAGTTCCTCTACTGGTATCCCGTGGACATGAGGATCTCGGCAAAGGAACTCGTCCCCAACCACCTCACCTTCTACATTTTCCAGCATGTGGCGATCTTCGAGCCGAGGCACTGGCCAAGGGGGATCGGTGTCAACGGCATGGTCAAGATCGAGGGGGAGAAGATGTCGAAGAGCAAGGGCAACTTTATACCATTAAAGAGGGCGATTGAGGTCTATGGCGCGGATGCGACGAGGATGACCCTCCTCCTAGCCGCTGAGGACCTAGATGACCCTGACTGGAGGGATAAGAATGCGAGGGAGGCCATGAGGATGCTTGAGACGATTCTCAAGATATGTGAGCAGGCTGCTTCCATGGACGTGGTTGAGGATGGTGAGGCGGATGCATGGCTCCTATCAGCCCTGCAGCGCAGGATCGAGAAGATAACATCCGCCATGGAGATGCTGAAGACTAGGACCGCGGCCTCAGAGGCCATCTACGGCCTCTACAACGACTGGAAATGGTATCTTAGGAGGAATGGTGGGAGGATCGGCAGGGCGGCGAGGATTTTCATCGAGACTTGGATCAGGCTTCTAGCACCATTCATACCGTTCACGGCAGAGGAGGCTTGGAGTATTCTGGGTAAGAGTGGCTTTGTCTCGCTTGAGAGGTGGCCGGAGCCCGATAAGAGGCTGATAAACGAGGTCGTGGAGCTGAGGGAGGAGATACTGACAAGGCTCATGGAGGATGTGAGGAGCATAATCGAGGTTTATGGGAGGAATCCGAAGCGCGTGGTGATCTACTTGGCGGCGCCAAGCAAGATTAGGATATTGGAGAGGGCGCTTGAGATCTTGGATGCTAGGCCACATAACCCCGTCGGCGAGCTGATAAGGTGGATGGTGAGCGAGAGGATCATCGAGGCTAAGAAGGCGCCAAACGTGGCTAGGCTGATCTTCGATCTGATTTCCGCCTACTCTTCAGGGTATGCGCGCGAGGCGATATTGGAGGTGGCTAGAGGTGAGAAGGCATTCTACGAGAGGGCGAGAGAGTTTCTGGAGAGGGAGCTTGGAGCCTCCGTGGAGATATATGAGGAGGGTGCTGAGGGGATCTATGACCCGATTGGTAAGGCCTCATCCGCCCTGCCGCTAAGACCCGGGCTTTATATTGAGTAACTCATGAGCCACCAGCTGAGAATCGATATTCTGAGGGAGGCGAGGCTCGACCTAAAATTTCTCCTAGATCGGGGTTATAGAAAGCAATCGGCGCTCAAGCTCGTCGGCGATAAGTATCAGCTAAGCAGGGCTGAGAGATCACTTCTCTTCCGATCAATCATGCCAGAAAATGAGGCCGATATCATAAGATCGAAAATCATCAGGCCCGAGCAGCTGGCTGGGAAGAAGATACTCGTGGATGGATTCAACGTGCTAAATACCGTTGAGGCGATGCTGAGGGGAGAGCCTCTGATACTATGTGATGACGGCGTGTTAAGAGACATAATGGAGAAACACTCGAAGTATAGGCTGTCGCATCTGACGGGGAAAGCCCTCAAAATGATATTAGAGTTCCTAGAAGGAACGCGTGTCGCCGAGGTTGAGGTGATATATGAGTCCCAGATCAGCAGGAGTGGAGAAATCGCTGGCTTAACTAGACGCCTCCTATCAGAGATCGGCTTAAGGGGCGATGCTAGGACTGCGAAGACCGTGGACTCTATACTGGCAAAGTCGGGTGAGATAATAGCAACAAGCGACTCTGTAATACTCCTAAGATGTAGGGCATTCATAGATATACCGCAAAACCTAGTGCAAGCTGTTGGGGCGAGGATCATCAAGCTTTGAGAGACGCGTGACTACTCCTCCCTTATCATGCCCATAATTCTTCTCAGGACCTTGGAATGCTTCTCCTCATCACTCTTGATGAATTCGACGAGCAGGGTGCTAAAGCCTTTCGGCAGGAGCTTCTCAACCTCACCTAGGCCACCTATATGCGCCTCTTCCTCCTTCCTGAGAAGTGACTCGACATCCACCTTCCTGAGCTGGCTTATATCGACGGCTCCACCCCTCTCTATCGCCGAGATAAGTGTCATTAGTATGTCTGCGTGCCTCAGGCAGTCGCTTGCAAGGGCCCTGAAAATCATCCTAGCAAGATCATCTCTCAGGTTTATGGCCGCCCTCATGAACTCCTCAGCGGACTCCTGCTCGGCCTGAACCCTCCTTCTCAGGAACTCGAGTATCCTCGCAGCCTCGCCGCTCACCTCGCTTGGAACAACCTCGACCTCCTCATTTACCTCGAGAGATCTCCTGATATTGAAGGCCGCATCGTAGAGCTCGCCCTCAGTCAACATCCCCCTGGATAGGATCTTCTCGGTGAGCTCGTCGAGGTAGCGCCTCGCCGCCTCACTCTCCATAATCCTCCTCGCGGATGATGAAGCCCTCCTCCTATTCAGGTAGAGAGTTATCGTTGGCTGACTTGTCCCCAAGGCCTCGGCCGCCCTCTTCCTGCTAAACCCATGATCCCTGACAAGCCTCATGGCGAGAATAGCCCTAATCCCCGAGACTATCTCCTCCATCCTCATCAACAACTCCCCCAGGCAACGGCTTTGCGCGTGAAAATAGCACTGTAAAATACATGGCTTTACATCATAAATTTAAATCAGGGTCCCTGAAAAACCTTCATGGATCAAGGGGGCGGTGAGCCTCTATGAGGGTTCCATTAACATCGCTTAGCGAGGGCCAGGAGGCGGTGGTTGTGGAGATAATGTTCGGCGAGCCACCTCCCAGCACCGGGTTCTGGGGAGGGTTTAGGCGTAGGCTTGGATGGGGCTGGAGAGGTGGAGGCGGCCCTAGATGCGGAGCGGCCAAGAGGCTTGCGGACTTAGGCATACTGCCTGGGGCAAGGATCAAGGTCGTTAGAAAGGCTCCACTCGGCGGGCCCATAGAGATTGAGGTACACGGCTCGAGGTTCATGATTGGGAGAGGATTGGCTTCGAGGATAATCGTTGAAACCTAGCTCAGCGAGACCTCCTTGGAGGGTTCTCCGATGAAATATGTGGGTATCCCAGCTCGCGGGATCAGAGGCGGCCACGCTAAGCCGGATCTCAGGATAGCCTTGGCCGGGCAGGCGAATGTGGGCAAAAGCGTGATCTTCAACCAGCTTACGGGACTTCATCAGCATATAGCAAATTGGCCCGGAACAACCGTGGATAAGGCTGAGGGGACACTATACTACAAGGGCCTGGTAATAGAGGTTATAGATCTCCCGGGGATATACTCGCTAACACATCTCTCCATCGAGGAGAAGATTTCCAGGGACTATATCGCGAGGGAGAGGCCGGATGTCGTGGTTAACGTGGTTGATGCGACGGCGCTCGAGAGACACCTAATCTTCACACTCCAGCTTCTTGAGCTCGAGAGACCGCTGGTCCTAGTCTTGAACATGATGGACTTGGCGGAGAAGTATGGCATCGAGATAGATGCGGGCGCGCTCAGGGAGGAGCTCGGGGTGCCGGTCATCATGACGATTGCGACGCGCGGGAAGGGCGTGGCCCAGATACTTGACGCCGCCATAGAGCTCCAGAAAACCGGGTACTCCCCCAAGAGGATCCGATATGGCAGGGAGGTCGAGGAGAGAATTGAGAGGCTTGAGGCCGCCTTGGGGGAAATCGACCTACCACACCCGAGGAGGTGGATTGCTCTAAAGCTCCTAGAAAAGGATGAGGAGATATGGGGCCTCGTTAAGGAGAGGAATCCACGAGTTATCGAGCTGGCCGGCGAGCTAATCGCAGAGCTCGAGAGCATCCATGGACATGACTCATCGATTGTAATCGCGAATGAGAGGGCTTGCATCGCGAACCAGATTGCTAGGAGATGCACGAGAATAGTGAGGCCCAGAAAACCGACGCTAGGAGATAGATTTGACGAGATTGCAACACATCCTGTACTAGGCTATATTCTCGCCGCCATCATGTTCATAGGCCTCTTCTCAATAGTCTTCGGGGTCGGCGGGATAATCGCGGAATTCTTCGAGGAGTATTTATCGAAGGCCATGCGCGATGCATGGGTTCACGTCCTCGGAATCACCCCGATATCCGAGGTCGGCTGGTCAGCTGTCGAGAGCATCTTATTCCTCCTAGGCTTAGCCATACCATACATCCTCCCCCTCTACTTCCTCACATTCCTCTTGGAAAACTGGGGATACCTCGCGAGAGTATCATTTCTAATGGACTCTCTAATGCATAAGGCGGGCGTTCATGGCAAGGCCGTAATGCCCATGCTCCTAGGATTCGGCTGCAATGTCCCAGCATGCCTCACAGCCAGGATCATGGATACATGGAGGGAGAGGATTATAACAATCCTGATGACGACACTTGTGCCATGCTCCGCCGTAACCGTCGTCGTTATGGGGCTCGTGGGGAGATACCTTGGAATATCATGGGTCATCGGGCTCTACCTCTTCGCGCTCCTCATCGCCTTTATCCTAGGCTCCATCGCCTCAAGAATTCTCCCAGGAGTACCCGTTGAGCTGATAATGGAGATGCCGAGCTACAAGGTGCCAAGCCTCAAGACAATATTAACCATGACATGGATCAGGTTGCGAGAATATCTCGAAATAGCAACCCCGCTCATAATCATCATGGGAGCGCTTGTAAAAGCCCTAGAAATCCTCGGTCTACTAGACGTGATATCGAACGCCCTAAGCCCAATAACCTCCAGCTGGCTCGGACTACCAAAGGAAACCGGTGTACTACTAATCCTCGGGGTCCTGAGAAAGGAGCTAATATTAACGACGCTCGCGGCCCTCCTTGGGACCATGAACTTTTCACAAGCACTCACACCAAACCAGATGATAACACTCTCCATCGTAACCATATTATACATACCATGCGTCGCCACGATCTCCGTCCTACTCAAAGAAACCGGGGCAAAAACAACCATAATAATCACGCTAACAGAGATAAGCCTAGCGATACTCATCGGTGGAATAGCCTCAAAACTCCTCCTAATCCTAGGAATAACCTGAGCCGCAAAGAAAACCCACACCTGAAAAGAGCCCAGATAAGCCCACATAACTATATATTAGCCTGAAAACATCGTCAAAATCGAGGAAAATGAAAGAATAATCTGGGCCCGTAGCTCAGCTTGGA
>Ga0207433_10010452_pt1 | contig 14435 bp, 13 predicted proteins | sample YelNatPaOPGAMG01_FD_187559 | JGI IMG/M metagenome (GOLD analysis project Ga0207433, IMG submission 187559) | Hot spring thermophilic microbial communities from Obsidian Pool, Yellowstone National Park, USA - OP-RAMG-01 (SPAdes) (version 3) | ecosystem: Environmental > Aquatic > Thermal springs... | reverse complement strand
ATTCTTTAAAATTAGAAAATTCAGGATGGTAACTTGCCTGGATGCGAACTCGTAGAGGGTTTATTTTTTCTATAATAGGATAAATTTCTAAAGATAGATTTGTAGAAAATTCAAGGGTATGAACTTCAGACATATTTTTAATTAAATCTAAAAAATTAGGGAAAATAAGGGGTTCTCCACCAGCAATATGTATATGACAACTCCCATATTTTTCATAAACGTTATTCCATAATTTTAATAATTTTTCTAAAGAGGGATATGGATATATAGGACCGTTGTGCTTATTACAATAACTACATTTATAATTACATTCATATAAAATATCCCAGGTAAAATAAACCCTATAAGGCGGTATTAGACTACGATTAACAGAATCCATTTTTATAGAATCTTTAATTTATAATCCACTGTGATTCAATTGGGCAATATTCTTTCTCGCAAACTAAAGGCTCATTAAATAATTTAAAATCAGAACTTAAAAAATTACCCAAATTGCCATCAGAGTATTGGCTACACCGATCAACCTTACCATCTGCTCTGATTACTGCGTAATCTTTCCCTGCCCGACATAATTTTCCTTTTGGAGATATTCTTTGTAGTTGGTATTCTATCTTTTCTCCTCTATAAGGGCTTATTTCCTTAATGATTATTTTTTCTTCCTCTGTATTAAGCACAAAACCATCTCCCCTTAAAGGTAAAGGTATAAGGTCAATACCATATTTTTTAAATTGTTTGCTTCTCTCAGGCATCTGTTTTATCTGTCCAGGATAGGCAACATAATAAACCTGATTATTAGGTAAATACTCTTTAACTCTAATTATTTTTTTAAAAAACTCTTCAAAGATAGCAAAAGTAGGATGAAAAGTAGGAGCAATCTTTAAATTCAAAGGCGAAATTTTAGAAATCAATATTTCTGGATTCCAAGAAAGATTTGTGCATATTTCAATCGTATGTTTTTTACTTAATAAATAAACTAAATCATAAAAATATGGATAAGTAGAGGGTTCTCCACCGGAAAGATAAATATAACAACTACCGTATTTTTCATAGATTTTATTCCAGATAATCTCCCATTCCTCTGCTGTTAATAACAAATCTTTATCTGATCCCTTTTCCCACACTCCACAGTAAGGACAGCGATAATTACAAGTGTAGCATAAATCCCATCCAAAAGTAATCCTTTGTACCTTTATAATGTTCATCGTTCATAAACTGAACAGGCTGAAGAACACCAATTTTGTGAAGATTTATTAATAATATTTTTACGATATAACTGCATTACTTCATTATTCCATACTTCTTCTATTGTATTTTCAAAAATATTTCCTAAAGGGTAAGGACACAGGCAATCAGGAGTAATCCTTCCCATTGCACCAGCATCGATCAAGAGTTTTTTCCAAGGTAATTTGCAGTTATAAATAAAATTATAATGATCACCTAAATTTTCTGAATTATTATTTAAAAATATCCTAATACTTGAATTTAATTCAATTTTTAACCTTTTGCATTCATCTTCAATATAAGGCATTATATTTCTTAAATATTCAATTGCTTCAGGGTTTTTTCTTACTGTAAATATATCCTGTTCAGGATTAATTACTGGTCTTAAATATTCAAATCTTAACTGTTCAAAATTATATTTTTTACAGAATTCTGGAAATAGATGTAATTCTTTATAATTAAATTTCATCACCACAACATTTATTGTTAATTTAATTTTACTGTTGTATTTCTTTTTATATTTATTTATAAGTTCGATACTTTTTATTAGATCTTCATATCTTGCTTTATTTCTTATATATTCGTAAGTTTCTTTTTTTACAGAATCGATAGAATAAGTTAAGGATACATTATTGTTGACTAATATCTCTGCCCATTCTTCATCTATTAATAAACCATTTGTAGTAATCTCATGGTGAATATTTGGATATAAAGATGTTTTTAAAAATAATTTTTTAAAATAATCTACCAAAAAAACTTCACCCCCTGTCCAATTGATTAATTCTAAATAAGGAAAAAGATAATAAATTTTTTCCAAAATTTCGTAAGGAAGAACGTAATCAGAATCTGGCCTCGGGCACATTATGCACTTTAAATTACATTTTGGACTAAGGCTTAGCATTAAAATTGTAGGTTTGGAATTAAGAATAATTTTCCCTTCTTTAATCTCTTTTTCATTTAAATCTTTGTTTGCTTTAAAAATATCCTCTTTATACATTTAGATATTTTCTTTATGAGCCATATCAACAGCACCTATTAAACAAACATCGGAGCACCAATTTTTAAGTGTTTTTTTAATTATATTATTTCTATAATTCTGCATAATCTCACTATTCCATAATTCTTCGATCTCATATACTTTATTAAGATTTCCTATATTTTTTACACATATACAATCAGGTCGCACTGTTCCATCGGAATCAATAAAAAGTTTTTTCCAGGGAATACTACATATTTTTCTTTCATTATTATTCGATTTAATATTCATTTCTTTATTTGAATCTAAATTTAAAAAAGGTAAAACTGATCCATAATCTATCTCTATGTTTAGTTCTCTACACCTCATTTCAATCTCCGGTAAAATATCTTTTATAAAATTAAGCGCATCTAAATTATAACCTACTGTAAAAATATCTTCTTCAGGAATAATCCTTGGTCTCAAAAAATCAAATCTTATAAAATTGAATCCGTACTTATTACAAAATTCTGGGAAAAGTTGTATCTCTTTATAATTGCATTTTAAAATAACTGCATTTATACCAAAAGTGTTCTTTATATTTCGTTCACCTCTCAACTCAGATATTAAATGAATGTTTTTTAACAAATCTTCGAATCTGGCCCCCCTTCTTATATATTCATACGTATATTTATCTACACTATCTATAGAAATAAACAAAGACACTTGTTGTCTTACTAATAAATCAGCCCATTCTTTATCTATTAATAAACCATTTGTTAATATACTAATATTTAATGAAGAGAAAGTAATAAGCTTTAAAAATAGCTCTTTAAAATAATCTATCAAAAATGGTTCTCCTCCTTGAATTTCTATACATTCTAAATAAGGAAAAAGAGGAAAAATTTTTTTTATATTTTCAAATGGGAGTGTCGAATCAGAAAGAACCCTTTCACAAAATATGCATCTAATATTACATTTAGATGTTGGAACAAGCATTAACTTAAGTGGTTTTGAATTCAAAATTAATTTATTAGAATTTATTTCTTCCTCATTAAGTAGCTTATTTTTTTAAATATATCCATAAGAGATTAAAAATTAATATTATTATTTAATATTTTATTTTTGTATTCTATAAAACTCTTGTTTTCAGGTAAAATTTTTATCGCCCTGTCAATATTCTCAATTGCTTTACTGGTATCGCCTCTAATTTGATAAACCCGAGCCAAATCGAAATACGCCTGTGCTTCATCATAAATTTCTCCCGCCCATTCAATTGCTTTCTTAAAATATTTTATTGCAGAATCATAATTATTTTGGCAAAAATATAAATTAGCCAGTACTCTAAGTCCATAAGAGGTATATGGATTTATCTCTATTGCCTTTAAAAGAAATTGATTAGCCAAGGAATATTCTTTAATTGAAATATATATTTCTGCTAAAAAAATCAATGCATTGATATAATTGGGATGTATTTCTAATATTTTTTTTGCCTCAAAGATTGCTTCTTTAAATTTTCCTTCATTCCGATATCTTTTTGCTAAATCTAAAACTCTCTCTATATTTCCTATAGCAAAGTTCAAAAAACTTGGCCATTCTTTCCCCCATCTTTCTTCTTCTCCTATAATCATTGATTTAAAACAAACACAATTTTGCAATTGTTCACAAAGCTTTGGTTCATTATATAACTTAAATTCATCTTTTAAAATATTGCCTATATACCCCCAATCCTTTCCAACAGCTGCGCAACATCTATAGACATTACCATCTGGTATAATTTTAGCGTACATCTGCCCCATACGGCATAATACTTTTTGTTTATTTTTTTCTTTTTTTTCAACTAATGTGTCGAATAACTTTTCATTTTTCTCAGTCCAAGATAAACCCACTTTTTTTAATATTTCTTTCTCCAAATCAGAATAATCTTGTGGAAATTTTCTTTCAAGATACGGTCCTCGGTAAGGATAGATTATAATTCTTATTTTTTCTATTTCAAATTTTTCTTTATACTTACAAATTTTATTTAACAAAGGTGGATAAGCAACTATAACGACATGAGAAGTCTCAAAATTTTTTTCTTTTAATAATTTAATTTTATCTATAAACTCTTCTATCTCTACAAATTCTGGGTGAAAACTCGCATTAATTTTTATTCTGGTATAATCAACTTTTCTTATAAACTCTTCTATATCAAATGAAAGATTTGTAGAAAATTCAAATGTATGTAGCTTACTCAACTCGGAAATTAAATCTATAAAATTTGGATATGTAAATGGTTCACCACCTGTAACTAATATATGACAGGAGCCGTAATTCTTAAAAATATTCTTCCAGATTTTTAACCACTGCTCGGGTTTTAAATAAATTGCTTTTATATTTTTAGTCTGTGGCTCGAAATTTAAAAAACAATAAGTGCAATTATAATTGCAAGCATAATGGATATCCCACGTAAAGAAAATATTCGGTGGTAATATTTTTTTTGAATCAATATTCATATTTTTTCAAAAAAATTCTCCTCAACTGCATTTTCTAAACAGATCTTTGAGCAAAGTTCTTGGACTTCTCCTTTTAGCATAGCCAAACGATATTTCTTTATCATTTCACCATTCCAAATTTCTTCGATCGTATTATTTATTATATTACCTACAGTATGAGGACATTTGCATTCTATTCTTACGTTTCCGGTTTCTTCAATCACAAGTTTTCGCCAAGGAAATTTGCACTTTGGAATAAAGGGCTTTTCATCTTTAGAATTGATCTCTTTATTTAAAAATGCATTTAGCGTATGGGTAAATTGAATTCCTAATTCTTTACACCTTAACTCAATTAAAGGAAGTTTTGTTTTAATAAAACTTATTGCCTCTTTATCAGGATTTGTAAAAATATCTTCTTCTTGAGCAACGTTATGACGTAAATAATCAAATCTTAATTGAGAAAATCCGTATTTTTTGCAGAAATCCGGAAATAGCTCTATCTGATTATAATTTGACCGCATTATTACAGCATTTAATTCATAAAAAATTTTACTATTAAACTTTAATCTATATTCATTTAGTCTATTGATATTGTAAATCAAATCTTTAAATCTTGCGTATTTTCTAATTTTTTCATAAGTTTCTTCTATTATAGAATCAATCGAAAATAATATCTTTACATTATTTTGAACTAAAAGTTTAGCCCATTCATCATCTATAAGCAAGCCGTTTGTGATAATAGTATGTTGTATTTGAGAATATGAAGCTGCAATTAAAAATAACTCTTTAAAATAATCAACTAAAAAAACTTCTCCCCCTTGCCAATCAATCGACTCTAAATAAGGAAAAAGAGTGATAATTTTCTTAAAAGCTTCGTAAGGAATCGTCTGTTCAAAATTATGCATTTTTCGAAAATCTGTCAAAGGACACATTATGCACCATAGATTACACTTTGTAGTAAGAATAACCGCTAATCTACGTGGTTTAGATTGAAGTACAATTTTCCCACCATTTATTTCCTTCTCATTAAGTTCTTTATTCAATATATAAGCAGGTTTTGGTATCATAAATGAGCAATAAATTCTATTAATAAGGACTATATCCCATATCTATGATACATTTTTCTGAGCACCAACTTTTTATATTACCTGTAATTAAATTATAGCGATATAACTGCATCATTTTACTATTCCAAATTTCTTCTATTGTATCATTTATTAAATTTCCAACTGGATGAATACAGGCACAATCCGGACGAACCTCTGCTCCTTGTGTAGGAAATAAAGCTAACTGTTGCCAAGGAAGTGTACACTTCCTATTCAGTAATGTTTGATTATGATTTAATTTATATTCATTATTTTCTTCTATATTATCGTATAAAAATTCTTTAAAAGTATAACAGAAATGTATATTTAAATCTTGGCATTTTATTTCAATTTCTGGCAATACTTTTCTTAAATAATCAACTGCCTCAGGATTGCGCTTTAAAATTATATCTTCATCGTGTGCGGTGTGAGGGTGTAAATAATCAAAACGTAAATGTGTAAAACCATATTTTTTACAAAATTCTGGAATTAAATATAATTCTTTATAATTTGACTTCATAACTACCGTGGTTATGCCAAGCATACTTTTAGTGTGATATTTTATTCTGTATTTGTTTATTAGTTCTATACTTTTAATTAAATCACTGAATTTAGCTTTCTTTCGTATTTTTTCATAGGTATCCTTTGTTACAGCATCTATTGAATAAGTTATCTCTACATTAAACTCTGAAAGTATCTTGGCCCATTCTTCATCGATAAGTAAACCGTTAGTTAGGATAGATTGCTGAATATGGCCAAAATTACAAACATCCAAAAATAATTGTTTAAAATAATCTATCAAAAATACCTCTCCGCCCTGCCAATTCATCCAAGTTATATATGGAAGTACACTATAGATTTTTTTAATGGCTTGAGGTGGGATTGTAAAATTTCCCGTCTTTATCCTATTACACATAATACAATCTAAATTACAAATCGTCGTTAATAAAATCATTAATCTTATCGGTTTTGATTCAAGAATTAATTTTTTATTGTTAATTTCTTTTTCATTTAATTCTTTATTTAAGATAAAATCTTTCATAAGCTTTATTTATAGATAATTACTATACTTTATATGTTCTGAGAAATACTCATCATAGCTCTTCTATCATCAGCTCCGCAACGAAGAGGGATTTTTAATGATGTCACAAAATCATTAAAAATTTTTACTCTTCTCATCCTTTCTTCGTGTGTATTTAATCCGTCTTTAGTTCTCCATAAAGATATATTTTCTTTAGGAAAAACAACATTAAATAGTTCTGGATTGGCCTCAATAAAATTATGATCTATAGAACATTCATGACCAGGAGCGATATTCGTAACATAGTCCTTAATTCTCTCAATAAATCTTAATGTTTCATAAAAATCTTTTTCAGTTTCATTAGGATAACCGACAATAAAATTTAACACCACATTAATTCCAGCGTTATAGGTATCTCTGATTACCCTCTCTGCTTCTTCAGGTGTATAATTCTTACCCATGCTTCTAAGCACTTTTTCCGAACCACTTTCGACTCCATAGTTACATAAAACGAAACCCGCTTTTCGCATTTTTCTTAATAACTCAATATCCATCTTTGGATTGATTTTGGCAAGACCGCTGAATCTAATATTTAGTCCGTCTTTAATTATCATATCACATAATTTAGATATTAACTCTAAATCCTGATTAAATGCACAATCACATAATTCAAACTGTTTTAACATAGGGTACTGTTTTAATCTTAATAATATCTCTTGATAAATATTTTCTGCGGTTCTACAACGAAGACTTTTCCAGCAATGATAGACAGTACAGAATTTACAACACCAAGAACATCCCCGAGAAAAAACTAAAGGGATATGATATTTAAAAAGATATCTATCCAAGCAAAAATCTGAAAAGTCAGGAAATGGTATTAGATCGATATTTTTAATCTCTGCCCTTAAACCACAATTAATAATTTTATTATCGTTTTTTAAAATTGCTCCTTTACAGTATTCGACTTTCCCTTTGCTATATCCATTTACAATTTCAAGTAAAGTCTCTTCTCCTTCTCCTATTACCACTGCATCTACATTTTTATTCTGTATAAGTTTTTCTCCTTCAATGCTACAGTAATAACCTCCAAGAACTATTTTTATATTATTGCATTTTTCTTTTATAATTTTAGCCATCTGTAAACTAAAATAAACAGATGTACCCCATGTAACAAATCCAACTATCTGTGGATCGAAATCTAATATTTTATCTACCCAAGAATTAAAAAGTTCTTTATTCTTAAAGAACATTTCACTACAATTTTTTTCCTGATTCCAGAAATCATCATCACCGTCGTTTTCTATTAAAATCTCGGTATTTAAATCCCAAGCTTTTGTCTCATAGCCATTATATTTTAAATAACTTAATAAATATGCTATACCGATAAATGGCTGTCGGGCATAAATCACCGGTGGGACAATTAAAAATACCTTAGTTTTTTTATGGCTCATAATAAACTCCATTTTTGAGTTTTGGATGATTCCATTGAGAGATATAATCTTTCTCTTTTCCTACTAACATTGCTTTATAACATTTACAAGGTGCAATCTCACACCAAGCAGGTTCATCTAATAACTTAAATGTTCCATCCACCATATTACCTAAATAAGCACTTTTATCAGTAGTACAACATCTATAAACATCACCGTTAGGCCAAATCATTCCAAAATTTTGTCCCATACGACATAACCTTCTTGTCATTCTTTCCTGTTTTTTATTAAGCCAAAAAGTATACATCTCTTCGCTTGCCGGGTTGGACACTGAGACAGAAAGTATAGATAATATTTTCCTCTCCTCCTCATTATACCCCTCAGGAAACTCTTTCCCCCAAAAATGTCCCTGCAGAGGAATAATTAAAAATTGAATATTGGCTTTTTCCATTTTTTCTTTTATTTCTGGTATATCTTTAATAAATGGAGGCCAAGCAACAATAGAAGCAGAAGTATATATACCGTTAGATTTTAAGTAAAGCACCTTATCAATAAATTCATCAGTATTAATATATTCGGGATGAAGGCTTGCTGAAAGAGTTATATTATTGTCATTAACTAATGGTCCGATTTTTCTAACGAATTCAACGACATCAAAGGAAAGATTTGTAGTTACATTTAAGGTATGTCTTTTACTTAGAACCGCTAACAAATCCATAAAATCAGGATAAACAAAAGGCTCTCCTCCTGAAAAACGGATATGGGTAGAACCGTAATTTTCAAGAATTTCATTCCAGATTTCTTCCCATTTTTTTACTTCTAAGTATGCGGTTTTCCAAGATGTATCTGCAATACAATAAGTACATTTATAATTACATACACTTGTAATATTCCAGCACCAAAAAACACGATAAGGGGGTGTATTTCGCGGATATTTAATATTTTGCATAAGATTTTTAAATTATAAACTTTACAATAATCTAATAAAAATATTTATAAAATTTAAGTTCTATCTGGTTCATAGTATATACCATTTTTATTTTTAGTAGGGTCCCAATACAATAGATATCTATCCTCTTCTCCTACAAGCATTGCTTTATAACAAGTACACGGTAGCAAATTACATTCAGCCGGATAGTCTAATAATCTAAACGTTCTATCTATTATATTACCTAAATAAGCAGAATTATCGAAAGTACAACATCTATAAACATCACCGTTGGGTCTTATCATTCCAAAATTTTGTCCCATACGACATAACCTTGAAGATATATTTTTATTTTTCTCTTTTATTTTAAAATAGAACATTTCTTTACTAGCAGGATTAGAAACAGTAATAGAAAAAGTTTCTAAAAATCTTTTTTCCTCCTCATTATACCCCTCAGGAAACTCTTTCCCCCAAAAATGTCCCTGCAGAGGAATAATTAAAAATTGAATATTGGCTTTTTCCATTTTTTCTTTTATTTCTGGTATATCTTTAATAAATGGAGGCCAAGCAACAATAGAAGCAGAAGTATATATACCGTTAGATTTTAAGTAAAGCACCTTATCAATAAATTCATCAGTATTAATATATTCGGGATGAAGGCTTGCTGAAAGAGTTATATTATTGTCATTAACTAATGGTCCGATTTTTCTAACGAATTCAACGACATCAAAGGAAAGATTTGTAGTTACATTTAAGGTATGTCTTTTACTTAGAACCGCTAACAAATCCATAAAATCAGGATAAACAAAAGGCTCTCCTCCTGAAAAACGGATATGGGTAGAACCGTAATTTTCAAGAATTTCATTCCAGATTTCTTCCCATTCATTCACTTTTAGATACCGAGTTCTTCTATCTTTATCCGTAATACAATAACTACAATTGTAATTACATTCGTAAGTAATATCCCAGCACCAAAAAACACGATAAGGGGGCGTAGTTCTAGGATATTTAATTTGTTGCGTAATTTACCTCCTTCTTAATTATCATAAAGAATCCCTTGGCTTCTCAAACCATCTGTACAAAAATTATTACAGAAATTTAATTTATTATCTATAATATTCCTACGATAATTAACCATTTGACTGTTATTCCATAAATTTATTATTCTATCTTTATAGATATTACCTACTTTCCATAAACACATACAATCAGGAAAAACATCACCTTCTCTAGTTACATCAATCCATAAAGATTTCCAAGGAAGTATACAAAAAATTTCCTTAGATATATTTTCTCTTATTTTTAAATTGGAAATATCTGTTTGACGATTGATTGGTAACTTATCCATTATCAATAAATTATAATTTCGAGCAAGATTTTTAATATTCTCCATTTTATTATTTAAAATATCTCTTGTTTCTTCTGTCATATTTGTAAATATATCCTCTTCACCACTTACATTTACAGGAAGAAATTCTATTTGTTCGAAATTATATTTTTTAGCAAATTCAACAAATAACTCTAAACCATCCAAATTTGATTTCATTACTACAACGGTTATTATTTTATGAATTTTTTTGTTAATAGAACATTCCATTTCATTTAATAAATCAATTTTTTTTAATAAGATATTAAACTTTGCTCCTTTTCTGATATATTCATATATTTCTGGAATGACACTATCTATAGAAAATATAAAACGTATATTTAATTCTGATAATATATTTAGCCACTCTTTATCAAGCAGCAAACCATTTGTTGTTATATGATGTTCTATATTTTTATATGGGATTAAATCTTGAAATATATCTTTTAAATATTCTATCAAAAAAATCTCGCCTCCTTGCCAATCAATCCTACAAAGGTACGGTAAAATTTCATATATATTTTTAAATATGCTTTTAGGTAAAGTACTTTTTCCATTACGCCTTATTGAAGGACACATAATACAATTTAAATTACATTTATTTGTAACAATTATTCCTAGCTTTAAAGGTTTTGAATCTAAAATCAATTTTTTTTCTTTAATTTCTTTTTCATTGAGCTCTAAATTATTTATACAAATATCATTAATCATTCTCTTCTATATTTATATATTCATTAGTGGGACAAACATCAGCTTCGCAAGGCAAAGGCTGCGAAAGTAATGAGAAATTCTCTTTTAGGATATTGCCAATAATTTTATCTGCCAAAGGACCGCATCTTACTACATCACCATTTGCATGGATTCCTGCATATTTATAACCAGCATTACAGAGTTTTCCTTTAGGACTAGAAGCATTTAGATGGTAAGTAATCCTATTTATATCACCTAAATAGGGCTTCATCATCTCTTTTTCTTCCTCAGTATAACTTTCTGGGTATTTTTTACCTTCATATTCTCCCCAAAATGCTGCTAAAGCAAAGCCAATACCTTCTTTTTGAAATCTCCTACTTAAATAATCAATCTTATCCATTTGTGGTGGATATGCTAAGAAGCATACTCCCCCTTTAAACCCTGCTTTTTTCACTAACAAAACTTTCTTTATAAACTCTTCCAAATCACTAAATAGAATATGAAAATTCATATCTAAACTTACTCTTTCTGGATTGACCTCTTTTACAAATCTTTCTATATCCCCTGACATATTAGTAGTAATTTTTATAGTATGGATAGAAGATAATAATTTAACTAACTCAATAAAATCAGGATATAAAAATGGTTCTCCTCCGGTTATTTCAATACGCACTTGACCGTATTTACCAAAAATCCTTTTCCAGTGGAAAAACCATTCCTGAGGAGATAAATATATATTTTGTTTCTCCATAATTTCCCAATTTTTATAAAACCAACAGTAAGGGCAACGGAAATTACATTTATAATGAATATCCCAAGTAAAATATATATTTTTTCTTTCTAACATTTAATTTAATTCTCCCCAAATTATATCTTCATCACAAGGACAGATCTCAACCTCACAAGGTAAACTATCCTCTAAAAGTTTAAAATTCTCATCAAAAAAATTACCAATTATAGCTCTATAAAAAGCCTGGCCACATCTTACTACTGTCCCATCAGGTAAAAGTAAAGCAGTATTTTTCCCCGCAATACAAAGATTATTTTTCTTTTTAATTCTCTCAAACCAATCATTTTTTATTTCCATTAATAGTAAATCTTCTTGGGTATAAGACCAAGGATAAGCTAAATCCTTATATATACCTCTAAAGGGAATAATTTTTAATCTTTCGCCTATAGTATTAAGTTTTTCTTTATAAAAATTAATATTTTTTATAAAAGGTGGATAAGCTACAAAGTTTATGCAACCATCAAAGTTATGTTTTCTTAAAATGGTTAATTTATCTATAAATCTATTTATATCTTCAAATTCAGGATGGAAAGATAAAGATAATGATACTTTTTCAGGATCGATCATCTTTGCAAACAATTCTATATTTATTGAAGCATTACTTGAGATATTTATAGGATAATGTATCTGAGATAATCTATTAATCAATTCAAAAAAATCAGGATAAATAAAAGGTTCGCCTCCCGTAATAATTATCGCACAACGACCATATTTATCATATATACGTTTCCAATATTTTATCCAAGTATCTACAGAAAGATAAATATTTTTATCTTTAAGGATCTCCCAACCACAACCTTGAGAATAAAAACAATAACTACAACGGTAGTTACATCGATAATGAATCAACCAAGTAAATCGAATTTTTGGTATCTCTTCTTTTTTCATCTTTTTAAATTATTCAGCAAAAACATTTCCCTCATCGCAGGGACAATACTCTGCATCACAGGGTAATGGCCTATTTAACAGACTAAAATTTTCATCTAAAAAATTACCTAATAGAAATCTTTCGCCAATTTGACCACATCGAGCGACCTTTGCATCAGGGAAAATTAAAGCGGTTTTAAAACCCGCATCGCATAAACTTCCTTTCTTTCTTATTTTTTCCCACCACTCATCATCTATGCCTATTGAAATCTTTTCTTCGTAGGTATAACTCTGTGGATAATCAAGGTTATTATACTTTCCCCAGAAAGGGATGGCTTTTAGTTTCTCGCCGATAGCATAAAACTTCTCTCTAAGCATATTAATATCTTTAATATATGGCGGATAAGCAACAAAATTAATACAACCATTAAATCCATATTTCCTGATAAAAATAACTTTTTCTATAAAAGAATTTAAATTTTCAAATTCAGGTTGAAAACTTAAAGATAAAGATACTTTAGAGGGACTTATTTCTTTTACGAATTTTTTTAAATCTCCTGAGCCATTACTTGAGATATTTATATGATAAGATATTTCACTTAACCTTTTAATCAACTCAATAAAATCAGGATAAATAAAAGGTTCGCCTCCTGTAATAAGGATATAAAGATATCCGTATTTCTCATAAAGTCTTAACCAATATCTAAACCAGTCATTTGCTGATAGATAAATATTTCTCTTCTTATACTCCTCCCATTTTCCTTCAAAAAAACAATAACTGCAACGGTAGTTACAATCGTAAAGCAAATTCCAAGTTATTTTTCTTAAAATTTTTTCTTCCATAACTTAAAAATTATCTGCCCATAATATATCTATATCTTCTTTTCTTCCGCGATGAATCACATGGGAAGAAAAATCATTAACTGATATAGGATTTGCTCGAAAACAATGTTTAAAACAAGAAGCCACTCCTTCTATTAAACTTTTTCTTAAAGTTTGATAATAATTACTGTTCCAAATTTGATCAAAGGAGCTAACTTTTAATATATTTAAATCACAATCTTCAGAAGCATCACACGGTAAAACACTTCCTTCTGCGTTAAACATAATCTGAGACCATGGTTCAGCACATATTCCATTTTTGGGATAATTACTCTGATTAAATTTAGGAGGAAGTTCTAAAGGTATATTTAATTTTTTAGCCAATTCTTCTGCTTCTTCAAAAATTCTATTAGTTAAATCCTGTTTAAAAAAACAGGAAAGGTATTTCTGAGTAGGTACATAAATATAGTTATAATAACAGATTACTTTATCTACCCCTAAGTTATATGCTAAATTAACAAAATTAACTAAATCTTCAATATTTAAAGTTGTGGCTACAAAAACGAGATTTATTGTAGGGTTATTATTTTTTCTAATTTTAAGAAGATACTCTATATTTTTAATGATCATATTAAAATTATCGCTACGCGTAAGTGTTTTATGTAATTGTGGATTACTTGCATGAAGAGATATATGAATAGTATATCTACTTTTACTATTTACGATTTTTTCGCAGATTTTAGGAATAAGGGTTGAGCCATTTGTAGAAAACATCTTTTCCACATG
>Ga0207433_10010444_pt1 | contig 14442 bp, 13 predicted proteins | sample YelNatPaOPGAMG01_FD_187559 | JGI IMG/M metagenome (GOLD analysis project Ga0207433, IMG submission 187559) | Hot spring thermophilic microbial communities from Obsidian Pool, Yellowstone National Park, USA - OP-RAMG-01 (SPAdes) (version 3) | ecosystem: Environmental > Aquatic > Thermal springs... | reverse complement strand
TGTCCTTCAAGCGAAAAGAATCGCCCCTCAGGTTTAGAACGTGGCAATGATGCAGGAAGCGGTCAAGAAGAGCTGCTGCAAGGGTGGCGTCTGAGAGGTATTCTCCCCACTCCCCCACTCCCTTGTTGGAGGTGATGATCACCGAGCCCTTCTCGTAACGGGCCGATATCACCTGGAAGAAGAGGTGGGCCTCGGCCGGCCCCATGGGGAGGTAGCCGACCTCGTCTATTATGAGCAGGGAGCACCCGGTGTAGACGCGCATGGTCTTGGGCGAGGCGGAAGTGCGCAGAAGGCGCTTGATCATCTCCTCCAAGGTGGTGAAGTAGGTCTTGTACCCTCCCTTCACCGCCTTGAGCCCCAGGGCCAGCGCCAGATGGGTCTTCCCGATTCCGGGCGGACCCAAGATGAGCAGGTTTTCGTGGTTGCGCACAAACCGTAAGCTGGCAAGCTCGGAGATCACCTTGGGATCCAGGTCGGGCAGATGGGCGAGGTCGAAGCCCTCCAGGGTCTTTATCTGGGGGAAGTGGGCCAGACGCAGGAGCATGGCCTCCCTCTTGGCGGCGCGGTCGGCCAGTTCCAACGCCAGGACGCTGGCCAGGAAATCTCCATAGGATAGCTTTTTGCGGGTGGCTGCGCGTAGCAGCCCGTCCAGGGCCCGTGCGGTGGCATGGAATCCCAAGGCCTCGAGGTCACCGGCGATCTCCATGGATTGCCTCCTCATAGACCGAGAGGTCGCGTTTCTCCACCACGTAGGGGGATAGCCCCATCTGCTCGAGCTTGGCCAGCGCCTCCAGGGCCCGGCCCGCCCCTGGCACCCCCTGCCAGTGATCGGGGTTGAGGATCCGGGCGCCCCGGCCCTTAGGCCTTCGTGCATAGGAGGCCAAAAGGGCTCCCTGGGGCGAATAGATCATCACTTCCCCCTGGGTTATCCGCAGCCTGACCTCGCGTCCCGCGAAAGCCGCAGGGGCTGAATAGAGATTCCCGTCAAAGGATACAAAACAGTCCCGAGAGACGTATCTGCGGTAGCTCATCGCGCAGGCGAAGGGCTCGCCGGGCAGCGGCAGGAGGTAGGTGCGCTCGATCTTGAGGCGCTCCTCCGGGGTCATGCCGGTCGCGGAATGGATGCGGTTGTTGTAGAGGTCGTCGGAGCGCGAGAGCTCGTCTTCCAGGTGCCCGAGATCCAGGAAGGTGTGCGCGTAGAGGAAGGCCTTCACCTCTCCGATCGGCCTCTCCACCTTTCCTTTGGTCTGCGCCCGGTAGGGCCAGCACGCACGCGTGGAGGTGCCGTAATGGGCGCAGAAACGCAGCCACTCGTCGGCTATTACCGCGTCCTCGCCCCGGCGCCTGGGCTTCGTCACCACCGTCCGTTGATTGTCCAGGAGGATCTCTTGGGGCACCCCGCCCGCGGAGAAGAAAGCCTCGCTCAGCCCCGCCATGAGCGACTGCCTGGTCTCATCGGAAGCAACCATCGTCTTGCGCCAGCGGGAGAAGCCGAGCAGGTAGACCAGCAGGATCACGGGGCATGTGCCCGAGAGAAAGGAGACCTTGACCTTGCCGAAGTCGGCTTGGGCTTGGAAGCCGGGCAGGGTTTCGAAGCGTACGGTGGCCATTCGGGCCAACTCCTCCCTTCGCGAGCGTACGTAGTCCTTGACGATGGTGTAGCCGCCCTCGTATCCGAGAGGCTTGAGACGCTCGTATATGATGGTGGATCTCATCTTGGGCCGCATTTCCAGCCAGCTGTCGATGATCATTTTGAAGGGATCGAGCTTCGAGCTTCTCCCTCTCCTCCTTGCCCGAGGAGGCTCTTTCTCCTCGCAGAGCTTCTTGGCGGTCCTCCTGTCGATTCCCAGCAGTTCTCCAATTTCCACGTAGCTCATTCCTTGAGCGCGCAGTCTCTTTGCGTCCATCCAGATTCTCTCCCCGTACATCGAATCCCTCCTTTCTTCTCAAAAGAGGGATTCTCTTAAGCTCTACGTTTATCCTATTAGCTTGGGTTGCTATGTACATTTTTATTCCGCCACAATGTGTTCATTTTTACATCGCCATCAACACTCCCCCTCGACCGCGACCGCATCCGCTCCTTCCTGGCCAAGGAGGACCGCTACGGCCACGAGGTGGATAATATCAAGGTCAACCTGCGTTCCAAGGACCTCTCCTGGGAACTGGCGGAGATGCTCAGGCGGGAAGGACACAGGGCCAAGGGGACGGCTGCCAACCTGAAGTACCGCCAGGACCACGAGGGATGGCAGTTCCACCTTTACCCGGACATCAGTCACCGCTACATCGCAGCGCGCTCCGGCGCGGCTTACTACGGCTGGTCCGGCAACGTGGGCGTCAAGGGCTACGGGACTGCCGTCATCCTGGGGACCACGGTTACCGACGCCGCCCTGGAGCCCACCGAGCCCATTCCCGATAAGGGATCCTTCTGCGACAGGTGCAAGCTCTGCTACAAGGCGTGCGCCGTTGGGATGTTCGACAATAAGGAGGAGACGTCGGTGACCCTGGGTGGGGTCACCTTTACCCACGCCGCCCGCCGCGATTACCTGCTGTGCTTTTTCTGCTGCGGCGGTTTCACCGGGCTGGCTCGCTCCGGGAAGTGGTCCACCTGGTCCCCAGGGCGTTTCGCCCTCCCCGCAGACAACGAACGGTTGCTCCAGGAGCTTGCTCGAGCGGTGGAACTTTACAATCGGCGGCCGCCCGTGCCGGGAGGCTTCATGCACCCGGCATTGGAAAATTACAAACAGTCCATTAGCTGCGGCAACTGCCAGCTTGTCTGCTGGGGCGACAGGGAGGAGACCAGGGAAAACGTGAAGCTCCTGCACGGCTCCGGATGCGTGTTGCAGAAACCGGACGGGGAATTGGTCGTCCTGCCACCAAACGAGGCCGAGGCCACCTTCAACGCCATGGATCCCGACCACCGCTCCCTCTACTGCTGAGAGCGGGTGGTCCGGCCAAGCTTTGGCAAGGATTTGAGCCATCTCCTGAACCTGCGGTCGGCCGTCATCGGAGTCCAAGAGTCAGGGATCAGGTACGAATATCGTTTTCCCGACCATAGAAGACATAGAAAAAGCCCATGCCATCTTCCTCCGCAATGAGGCGAGAGACCTCTTCTACCGAGTGGCCACAGACCTCGTGGAGAGGACCATAAAGGGTCAGGCCGAATTGACCCTTGCCGAGTCGCTCTCAGTATTGTTGCTCACTTGGAATAACGCATATTACAGGTTTCGGGGTTTCGATGAGGACCATCTTGTGGAGATAGAACGCCTCGTGGATGAAAACCTCTCCGCCATCTTGGGATATAGAGCAAGGGAGATCACCGCCTTAAAGGAATGGGAAGGGCCGCAGATCAAGAAGCTATTCGGCGATTTCGAAAAGGAGCTGGGGCCCGTGGGGGCAGCAAAGGCGCTCCATATGCTCGCTCCCTTATTTTTCCCCCTATGGGATAGGGGCATAGCCAAAGCTTACGGCCTCGAGTTAGGGAAAACAGGGACCAACTCCAGAAAATACTTGGCATTCATGCGAGTTTTAAAGGAGATGTACTCCAAATTGAAGGGAAAGATATTGGATGGAAGCAACATCCTCAAGCTGATAGACGAGTATAACTACTGCAGGTACACGAAGGGGTGGCTATAGTCGTAAGGAAAGTCGATGTGGCAGTTATTGGGGCCGGCCCTAGTAAAAACCAGACCAATCAAAAAGCTTTTTCCCCAAAGGAGGATTTGAGATTTCGAAGTTTGTAATGATAGGAAGGCTAAATAGTTTACATAAATTCAAGACGCCATCCTGTTTTGTGCACCACTGCTGGGGACTCTAGCGTCCCGACAACCCGGAAGCGCCTGCGCCCCCTGGATAACCGAGTACATGAACGAGCAATGGAGGGTGGGTTACCTTAAGGATATTTCAGCAGAATCTTTGACATGACCCCGAAACGGCGCAGTTTTGTGTGACCATAAGCATGGTAGAATCAAAGCATCTTTAGGTGGTTATTAGAAATAAGGGCTAAACATAAAAAAGTTTGCGTCACGGAAGCGACTGCGCCGCAGGCGCAGCGGTTTCCCAGTGCCTTGATCGAGCGGAGCGAGGTCCGGGCCTAGCACGTATAGGGTCGATTGGGCAGCAGAGGAATGGCAAGGGGGGATAGCTATGGGTGTGTTGGAAATTTTCGACAAGTTGAGCGCTCCGGTGCTCAAGATCATCATGAAGAACCGCTGGGGCTACACGGAAGCCGAGTACCAGAAGGCCCTTGAGCTGGGACTGCTGCAGGCCATAAACATGGAATCCATGACCCACTGGCTTGTGGCGGAGCCGGTATGCTCCAATCACTGCTCCAGCTGCCATAACGAAGGCCGGCCGCTTTATTTCGACCCCATGGGCATGCTTATCAGGCACAAGTGTCCGCCGTCCATATGCCCACACGCCATTTCCCAACTTTCACCGGTTATGTACGATTACCTTGATCACATGTTACAGGGCAAGGACCCCAACCAGATGATTTTCGACCACGTTACCTGCACGGACGCCGGCCTGGAGCTGGGGGGCTTGGGCAACAACCTCTTCAGGGTGAGGCGGGAGAAGATGCCCCTGCTGGAGATCGCCCGTTTCATGCTCACCATGGCTCCCTACCTCTTCGTAAAGAACAAGCGGGCCAGGGGTGAGTGCCGGGCGGTGAAGGAAGCCCCCACGTCGGGCGGACCGGAGCCGGATGATTTCATGCGGCAACTGCCCATCGGGGCGGAGGAACTGGAGGCCTTTCTCGCCTCGCCCAAGCGCGTCAAGAGGCTGCAATCCATCGAGAAATTCAAGGATCATCGTATCGTGATCAGGGTGGTCTCCTCCCAGGCCTGCATCGCCGGGCACAGGGAGGGGGACGAGTTCCTCCTCGACTCCATGGGAAGGGTGCTGCCCAGAGGAGACGGGGGCGGCATCTGCATCATGGCCCTGGCCAAGATCTGGTGGCGGGTGATGCTCATGATGGAGAGGATGGCGGCGGACGGAGAATTCGAGAGCAAGCTCTTCGACCTCCCCATGAACTGCTACGGCGCCGGCCTCCCCCTTGGAGCCTGCGGTGAGATCATGATGAAGGTCGAGCTCCGCAAGGCATGAAGCGTTTCGACAGGATACATCGATGAAGCATGCTTGCATATGTGCACCGAGAGGTGAAAGATCGAGATGGAAAATGGTGGTATTTAAGAAGTTCAAGCATGCTTAACTTTTATGGAAGCCCGATAAATGGTCGAACTCGGCCACCGTTGTGAACGATGAGTAAAGCAGCGGCTGTGGTAATTGTCTGTAAGCGTGCCCGACGAATTGCCTTGAGTTATATGAGAAGGGGGCCACGAAGATCCCGGACATAGCTTACCTTTCGCACCCAACCCGCGTGGCTCCTTGCGAGGGACGCCATCTCCACGCGAAAGCGCGATCTGCCTCGCATCACCTGGCGCAAAGGCGGCAGGACCCGGACCGAAATGCCGCAGGAGTATAGGCCGGGGGCTATGGACCAGCCTTGCTTCGCTGACACGCTATGCTTCGTCCGGCTTGACAGCTCCCCGGGCAGATATGGTTCATAGAAATTTCCCCGTAATCCCCATGGCTGCACAGCCGATAGTTATCGCCATCTTGAATATCTGGCCCCTCGCCATTCTATGGGGAGTACATCGCACAGTCAACGGCAGGCCGCACTCGCTCCATGTGGCCGGGCAACCCCGCCTGCCCCTCGACCCTTCTCTCCGTGGCCCGATCCTCGTCATGCCCAACATCACCTATTTGCCTGGTATCCTGCAAATGCGGCTGTAGAAGATGATCAAAACAATGACCAGGCCGGGAAATATGCCCTCTGGCCTGGTCTTTTGCTGGAGCCCCTGGGGAGAATCGAACTCCCGACACAGGGATTAGGAATCCCTTGCTCTGTCCACTGAGCTACAGGGGCCTCATTCCCCGGTTTTTCTGTACTTCCTTACGATCATAGCCATCCGGGGGCCTATCCGCCTAAGAGGGGGCTTTTCCGGCTGCGCGCGCATACGCCACCCGGCGAGCGCCTTGCTCCGACCTCCTCCGGCGGGCGTCGGCCGCGCCTCGTCCCCGGGGACGCCCGGTCTCTTGGCGCCACTTATTTATATAGCACAAGGAAGGATTTCGCTCGACCCCCAAAAAAACAACCCCGAAACATGCGAGAGATCACCCTCTTCCCCCTTGTCTTGCTGTTTTGTCATGGTGGTAGCATGGTCTCCCAATCCTTTTCAACCTGGAAAACAACTGCTGGAACGCTGCAGTATCAACTTGTCTTCCGGGCTTTGCGTATTGACCCGGCACCATAGGAAAGGAAACTCCCTCCCAAAGCAACAGGAGCCGCGGGATTTCCCTTCCCTGGCGGGGATCCCTCCCTTCCCCGAGGAGGCCTGTTACTCCGCCTTTGGACCCTCGGGCACGCTCAATCGAACTCGGGCATGAGGTACCAGGTGCCCTCCACCCGTTTCAGGTTGAAGTGGGTGTCGCTGAAGACCTCCTCCGGATCGTCGACGCTCTCCGTCACGCGGTCACCGTTGTAATCGGTGTAGGTCGCCTGGCCCGCCGTCACCTCCACCCGGGCCAGGTCCCCATCAATCTCCGTCCTGTATTCCAAGCCGGTGATCCTCAGGTCTCCCTCGGGGAAAGTCTGCTCGTAGTAATCCTGGAAGAGCTCCTCCACGCTGCCGTAGTAATCGGATATCTGGTCCTTCAACCTCTTCAACTGCGAGGGCTCTATGAGGCTCACCATGAGCTTGGCGTCGCCCTTCTCCATGGCCTGGAAGAACTTCCCAACCGTCTTCTCTGGCCCTTCCCCTCCGCCGACGAACCACTTGGGTCCCACGGCGAATCCGAGCACCAGGACCACCGCAATACCGATCACCAGGATGCCCAGGAGGCCGAAAAGAAGGGCCTTCCCACCACCCCCCTTCTTGGCGGCGGGGGGCGCATAAGCCATCACGGGTGGCGCAGGAGCCGGACCGTAGGACGGCGCGGCGCTAGGGGGTGGAGCAGGAGCGGCACCCGATGGTTGCGGCTCCCCGTATTGCTCCGGTGGCCGCGGGGGAGCGGCCCGGAAGGCCTCCTGGGGCGGAGATGGCGGAGTAGGCGTCTCCCGGGTGGGTTCCTCCGCTCCCTTGACCGGAGCCCCGCAGGCCTTGCAGAAGGCGCTCCCGGGGTCGATCTCCGTCCCGCACCGTGTACAAAAGGCCATGATTACCTCCTTCTCCGAGACCGGCTACTCCTTCATCATAAACCTTTTCGGATCCCGCCACCATGAGCTTGGCCCAATCCGTCGGGCCGTGAGGCGGTCATGGCTCCTCCGGGTTACCACCTCTAACCCCGGGTTTGGCGTGGACGCCCGGTAGGCGCGATCCGCAGAGGGACATGGCTCGAAGCGGATAACAAGCCACCATGACCATCGATCAGTTCAGCGCCCGGTAGGCGCATCTGCACAAGGGAAGGAGCGTGATGAAATGCTCCCAGTCAGGGAGTTGGGCTGGAATGGAAGGGGGCGGGAAACGCCCGAAATGCTCCCGGGCAGGTAGATGGAATGGAAGGGGGCGGGAAACGCCCGAAATGCTCCCAGTCAGGGAGTTGGGCTGGAATGGAAGGGGGCGGGAAACGCCCGAAATGCTCCCGGGCAGGTAGATGGAATAGAAGGGGGCGGGAAACACCTCCAACCTCCCGGCGCCCGGGATCCACGGACGGTTGACGTCACCCGACAGAACAACGCCATGGCAGGCTTAACAAGAGCATGCGCGGGAAGGAAAGCCGGTCATCCCGGGATGCGGAAGCCCCGGGAGGAGCCAGGGAACTAGGATGACGAAAAGTCTTGCGCCGATCCAGTTATAAATATATCCTTTTCATGTGGCCACGGAGGCCGCCACAGGAAAAAGAAGAGAACAGTTCGCGCTTGGGGAGCCACGGAGGTTCCCCGGGGGATGAAACCCCGGAAGGTCCGTGGTTTTTCTTTTTCTCCAAGGAGGTGCCAGATGCACATCCCGGACGGTTTTCTCAACACGGGGGTCAGCGTGGCCACCGGAGCGGTGGCGGCCGGTGTCGTGGGGTACGGCCTGTACAGGGCGCGCGAGGAGCTGGACGAGAGGTCCGTGCCCCTCCTGGCCCTGTGCGCCGCCTTCGTCTTCGCCGCCCAGATGCTCAACTTCCCTGTGGCCGGCGGCACCAGCGGTCACTTCCTGGGAGGGGTGCTGGCGGCGGTGCTCCTGGGTCCATGGCTGGGAGGCCTGGTGCTCACCCTGGTCCTGGTGGTGCAGTGCCTGGGCTTCGCCGACGGAGGCCTCACCGCCCTGGGGGCCAACGTGTTCAACATGGCGGTCATCGGCGCCGTGGCCAGCTACTACCTCTTCGCGCTGGGGAAGAGGCTCCTTCCCAAAAGCCGGGCCTCCTTCCTGGCCGCCGCGGGGGTGACCTCCTGGCTCTCGGTGATGCTGGCCTCCGGTGCCTGCGCCGTGGAGCTGGCTATCTCCGGCACTTCACCCCTGAGCGTGGCCCTGCCCGCCATGCTCGGGGTCCACGCCATCATCGGCATAGGCGAGGCGGTGATCACCGTCCTCGTGTTGAGCGTGGTCCTGGCCGTGCGCCCCGACCTGGTGCGCACCTACGACCTTGCGGGGCCCGCCCCCGTACTCGCGGATTCGGAGGTGAACCGGTGATGGAAGCGCGCAAGAAGGGTATCTATGTCTTCATCCTGGCTGGCCTTCTGGTGTCGGTGGCCCTGGCCCTGCTGGTCAGCCCCTGGGCCTCCTCCGCCCCGGACGGGTTGGAGAAGGTGGCCGAGGACAAGGGTTTCATAGAAAAGGCCGAGGAAACGGACCCCGCCTGGGAGAGCGCGCCCATACCCGACTACGCCGTGCCCGGCCTCACCAGGGAAGCGGTGGACGAGGAGACGGGCGAGGTGGTGGAGGAGCCCACCAAGCTGGCCACCGCCCTGGCGGGATTCATCGGAACGGTGGCCATCTTCCTGATCGCCTGGGGACTGGCTCTGGTGCTGAAGAAAAAGACATCGGAAAAAGCCGAAACCACGCCCTGACCCCGAAAATAAGCACCCGCGGGACTCCGGCATGTCCCGCCTAAAGGGGAGAGGAACTCAACGTGCGGAGTCCACAGCGCAGGGCTGGAGAGTGACGAGGCCATGAAGGATTAGCTGAGCCAGGCCATCGAGGAGTGAAACGCGTGAAGCACGCTTTCCTGGACGAGTACAGCCACCTGGAGAGCCCGGTGCATCGCTTGGACCCCCGGGCCAAGTTACTGGCCTTCGTGGTCCTCATCGTGGTGTGCGTGACCACGCCTCCCCACCTCTACTCGGCTTTCGCCGCCTACCTGGGATTGGAGGTGGCACTCGTACTCCTCTCCCGCCTGCCCTGGAAGCACGTGCTCAAGCGGCTGCTCGTCGTGCTTCCCTTCATCCTGGTGGTGGCAGCCTTCGTACCCTTCTTCAGCCGGGGAGGCGGAAGCTACAACCTGGGGCCGGTCAAGGTCTCCGCGCATGGCCTCATGGTCTTATGGAACGTGGCCGCCAAGTCCACGGTGAGCGTGCTGGCGGTGATCCTCCTCTCCTCTACCACTCCCTTCCCCGACCTGCTGCGGGGCATGGAGAGGATGAAGGTCCCTCGCCTTCTCACCTCCCTGCTCAGCTTCACCTACCGCTACATCTTCGTCCTGGTGGATGAAGCGCAACGCATGAAAAGGGCCCGCGACTCCCGGGGCTGGAGCGGGAAGTGGATCTGGCAGGCCAAGGTAATAGGTCACATGATCGCCTCCCTCTTCCTGCGTTCCTACGAGCGGGGGGAGAGGGTATACGCCGCCATGCTGGCCCGTGGTTACGGGGGGCGGGTGCGTACCATGTGTTTGTACCACCCGGGGATACCGGAGGTCGGGTTCACGTCCCTGGTGGTCCTCTTCCCCCTGGCCGCCAGGCTGTTGGCCTGAAGGGGTGGAAAGGAGGAAGCAAAGATGCACCATAGACCGGCCGTGGAAGTAAGTGACCTCTACTACGCCTACCCGGACGGGACGCCTGCGCTGCGGGGCGTGAACCTCGTGGTGGAGGAGGGGGAGTCGGTGGGCATCGTGGGGCCGAACGGCGCGGGAAAGTCCACCCTGCTCCTACACCTGAACGGCATCCTCTCCGGGAGGGGGGAGGTGAAGATCTTCGGGCTCCCGGTAGCCAGGGAAAACCTGCGCGAGATCCGGCGCCGGGTGGGCCTGGTCTTCCAGGATCCCGATGACCAACTCTTCTCCCCCACCGTCTTCGACGACGTGGCCTTCGGACCCTTGAACATGGGGTTGTCCCGGGAGGAGGTGGCGGAGGCGGTGAACCGGGCGCTGCGCGAGGTCGGCCTTGCCGGCCTGGAGAGAAAATCGGCCTTCCACCTGAGTTTCGGGCAGAAGAAGCGCGCCGCCATCGCCACCGTTCTGTCCATGAACCCGGACCTCCTGGTACTGGACGAGCCTTCCAGCAACCTGGACCCCCGCGCCAGGAGGGAGCTTTCGGAGCTCCTCCAGGGTATGAGGATCACCAAGATCGTGGTCACCCACGACCTGCCCTTCGTATTCGAGAACTGCGAGCGGGTAGTGGTCATGGACCAGGGGCGGGTAGTAGCCGACGGCGAGGTCTTCTCCATCCTCTCCGACGAGGAACTGCTCAGGGAACACGGCCTGGAGCTCCCCTATGGCTTCTATCCTTTCCACCGGGAGAGGAGCGGCCGGAAGACGGAGAGGAACCTGGAAACCTGACGCAGGCTCCCCGCAAAAGGGTGGAGGCGATAAAACCCTCCCTTATGAAACTCCTTATGAAACCCCTTATGAAACCCGTCCGGGCTTCCAGCGCGGCACGTCTACACAACACCCTTGACTGCGCGGGAGGGCGTCCCTATTAGGATTTCATCCCCTGCCCGGGAAGGGTTTGAAAACCATCCTCAGGGCCAAGATGATAAACATACCGATGCTCAGGGCACGGTCCCACCGCCGAGGGTCAAATCACCCTTTCAAAGGGCCAAGATCGAAACGCTTTCTAATTCCTGGTTAATCGCCCCTTTCATAAAGAATGGAACCCTGGTAGTACAGCGGGGCAGGGATCGCGCACCCTCAGTTGCTCACATCGCGCACGAAGGCGAAGTGAAATCCCTCGGCGCGCAGGGCCTCGATCATCTCCCCGACCACCGTGGGTACGTTGGGATGGTTGAAGTGGCAGATCCCAATGGCCACCCCCTTCTCGCGTGCCACCTCCGCCAGGGTGCGCATGGCGGCGCGCAGGCTCTCCGGGTCCCTCTTGTTGTCGATGAACACCTGGTTGCGCCGACGCGGCATGCCCAGGCTCACCGCCGCTTCCGACACCTTGCTGTGGGTGGAAGCGTTGCTGTCTACCACGTAGAGGCCCCTCTCCTTGGCCCACTCGCACATGTAGGTCATCAGCTGAAGGTCGTTACATCCCTTTCCGCCCTGGTGGTTGTTGATACCCTCCGCATGGGGGATGCTGGCCAGGGCCTTGTCCAGGGCAGCAAAGGCCTGTTCCCGCGTCATCCCCACCGACAACTGCCCGTAACCGGAATAGCTGTTGGGCGGTTCGTTCTCGGTGGGCATGTGCAGCATTATCTCGTACCCCTGGTCGTAGAGCTTCTCTATCATCCAGTGCAGGTCGGTGCAGTAAGGAAACACGGCAAAGGTGAGCGGGGCGTCTATCTTCAGCCACAGGTCGAGGGTATCCGACGACGAGCCCGTGTCGTCCACCACGATGGCGATGGTGGGGGGCTCGGTATCGGACTCCTTCAGGTTGGGACGGCGCGCCGCCTCGGACCCGCCGGCCCCGGAAGCCCCGTCGCCGTTCCCTTCCTCCACTACCTCGCTCCCCCCTTGGGAACTACCGCGGCTGAAAGGGCCGGCATGGGCAAGGGCGAGGACAACGATCACCAGGACGACCAACATGGTGAAGGTGCGCAGGAGGGCGAAGGCTCGCTTCCTGCTCATCCTCCTCCTGCCGGTCTTCCTGCCCGCCGCATAAGGCCGGCGCGCATAGGTCCCCGCCCGGTAGCCTGAAGGCCTTTGGCTCCCGTCCATATTCTCTCTCCCGGTACATGGCGCCTGCGTTCCGATAACAGTTTACACGTGGACGCCGACATCCGGTATTGCCCTTGCTCAGCCCGCGCCGAAACCCGCTGCCACTCCCAGGCAGCGACCGATAAAGGGCAAGATGGCATACCCCGATAACCAGGCCCGGTCACCCCTGCAGCAGGTGGACGTTACCCAGGTGCAATCGTGTCAGGCCGGCCTCGCGGGCGGCGGCCAGGCACTCCTCGGCCTGTCGCCGGGAGGTCACCGGGAGGTCCCGCATGGCATGTTGGGGGTGAAAGGCCAGGAGGGAATAGGGGATACCCGGATCCAGGGAGGCGATGAAGGAAGCGATGCGCCCCACCTCCTGCGCCTCCACGTAGCCGGGGACCAGCAGGGTGCTGGCCACCAGCGGGGGAGGGTCGGGGCGCTCCGGTATGCGCGAGGCCGCGTAGGCGAAATTATCCAGGGTGGCCGCGTTGTCCACGCCGCACAGGGCGCGGTGGAGGGAGGCCGTGTGGGCCTTGAGGTCGAACTTCACGCATCCCCCGCTTTCGAGGGAGAGGTCCAAGGCGCGCCGGAGGAGGCCCCGGTGCATGCTCCCATTGGTCTCCCAACATATGCGCACCTCCCCCTCCCTTTCTTCCAGCGCCAGCTCGGAGGCCCGCAGGGCGAAGGGCATCTGGGGAGAGGGGTCTCCCCCGAAATAGCATATGCAGGCGGTGTCTCGGTGGGCCGCCCGGGCCAGCTCCTGCGGCGTGCAGGCCGGGGCCAGGCGGGCGGTGAGGAAGCGGTACTGGGAGTTCTGGCAGAACAGGCAGTCGAAGGAGCAGGCGCCCAGGAAAACGGCCAGGTTGAATTTCCCACGCTCGGCGCTCCCGGCGCACACCCAATCGGCCACGCAGTTGGTGGGCAGGGGATCGTAATAGTATTCCAGGATGCCCTGGCGGGCGGTGCCGGAAAGGTGCAATAATTTTCCATTATTTACCATGCGCAGGCCACAAAACCCCTTCTCCCCCTCCCCCATCCGGCAGCGGTTCCCGCACAAGCGGCAACTCACGCCTCCGGCGGAACGTGGCGGGAGCGCGGGGAGCCCGAACGGGGCACGGGCGCGCTGGTGCGCCTCGTTAACCAGCGCCTCTGCCTCCCGCCCCCCGCGCATGGCGCAGGAGGGGCAGAGGCGTAAAAAGGCGGAGACGAGGGGGGAACTAGCGCCGCACAGGACGCAAGCCTTCTCCTCGCCTGCCCTCCCTCCGTTAGTGGACCTTGTCATTTCCGGAACCCACCTCGCTCCAAGTACACGACCGCGACCCAGCGCTATCCATGTGGCGTCACCGTGGGCCCACCTTTACTTCTCCTTTAATCCTATACCCCGTTTTCCCATCATTGAAGGAGGCCCCATACTCCCCTTCGGGGAAAAGGATTTAGGGATCTTGCCCGATGAACCGATTCTTGAGGATGCCATCGCCGGCGAGGAAGAACGCCAGGACGAAGGCCGATCAATGACCCGCTGGGAAGCAGGCGAAGCCGTCCACGTGCCCGGCCCCCAACCCTCCGCCTAACTGCGTCCTCCTGCCGCAGGGTAAAAGCGTCCGCCGATTACCAATACTTACCATCAGACCGGGTTATCATACTGCCGTTCATTTTCGCCGCTTCTTCCCTCCGGCCAGCGTCCATTCAAGTGAATCAGCCGGAGATAATCCTTCATCAAGATCGAACCGGGAGAGTCGTAATGCCACGTACCACTCATCGGTTTCCCATCGCGGAAACTAGGGTGGGAGATCCGTTAACCACCTTCCCTATCACGCCCGCGGATGGTCTCTTGCGCTCGGAACGTCAACACCGTCCCCTGGGGCATGTCGGCAAGGCGAGCGATGCGCTCCGTGCCCGGAGATGGGAACTTCGGCGGGCCGAAAAACGAAGATTTCAAATAGCACCAATTCAGATGTGCCCGCGATGGCAACGCGCGCAAGACGTTACTGGCCAAAGGAAGGAAGATCCGAGGACAAAGGGAAGGAGAAAACATACCATACACGTGGCCTTCGGGCAGGATCAGGTCCATAATGTATGTATGCCGGTAGATCGGATAGGAGAAAGTCCAAATGATACATTTTATCTACCAACGGTGGCGCTCCTCGGGCCAACCGAGGGCCTGCTTCGCGGATCCCGCCCAGGAACCAAAAACGGGTCAGGGTGGCGGCCAGGGATCGGAACGATGGACATGCGAGCCTTCGTGCGGGACCCCAGTGGGAGCAGAATCCGGCCCGGAGGAGAGGGAGCGGAGGATAGGCGGGGCGTGAAGCGTTGCAGGGAATGGCGGGGGATGCCCGAAACCTTGAGGAGGGGCCTTGGCGGAGGCGAGTAACCGGCCGG
>Ga0207433_10010442_pt1 | contig 14445 bp, 13 predicted proteins | sample YelNatPaOPGAMG01_FD_187559 | JGI IMG/M metagenome (GOLD analysis project Ga0207433, IMG submission 187559) | Hot spring thermophilic microbial communities from Obsidian Pool, Yellowstone National Park, USA - OP-RAMG-01 (SPAdes) (version 3) | ecosystem: Environmental > Aquatic > Thermal springs... | reverse complement strand
TTTCACTGGACTCAACGCGGGGACAGTGGGACCCTCGTTGGACCTTCATGCAAGCCGCCAATTAAGCGGCTAGGTATTACGCTACCTTAAGAGGGTCATAGTTACCCCCGCCGTTTAGCGGCCCTTCACCCCGTTGAACCGGGTCTTCAGGTACCGCCACTGGGCAGGCTTCAACCGCAATACACACCCTTTCGGGCTAGCTGCGATCTGTGTTTTTGTTAAACAGTCGGAGTCCCCTAGCCACTGCGACCTATTCCTTCTCGGAATAGGCACCCCTTCTACCGAAGATACGAGGCTAGTTTGCCGAGTTCCCTCGCGTAGATTCGTCCAATACGCCTTGGGCTTCTCACCCAGGGGCACCAGTGTCGGTTCTTGGTACGGTCTCAACCTTGACTCCCAGTGAATTTTCACGGGTTCAAGGAATTGGCTGAACCACCACTAGGGCGGCTCAGGTCCCTTCGCCAAGTTCTCACCATTACGGTACTCCCCTGACTTATAGACCAAAATAACCAGACGCGGTCACTCAGCCTATCCCTAAACGTCATCACTGGGACGGAACAGTTGAGGCAACGGAATATTAACCGTTTTCCCATTCGGTAATCTCGCGTTAGGGATTACCTTAGGACCGGCTAACCCTCGGCTGACGAGCGTTGCCGAGGAACCCTTAGCCCTTTCGGCGGAGTCGATTCTCACGACTCTATGCTGCTACTTTCACCAGGATCCGCGATACTGTTGGGTCCACGCCTCCTCTCGAAGACGCTTCTGCCCCAGCAGCACGCCCCTCTACCGAATCACCTTTCGGTGTCCGAAGGTATCGGTGCATGGTTTAGTCCCGTCCATCTTCGGAGCTTGCGACCTCGACGGGTGAGCTTTTACGCACTCTTTAAAGGATGGCTGCTTCTAAGCCAACCTCCCAGCTGTCTTGGGTCACAAACATCCTTTTGTTTACACTTAACCATGACTTTGGGACCTTAACCTTCGTCTGGATTGTTCTCCTCTCGGGGATCAAGCTTATCCCGATCCCCTAGCACCAAGCTTCTACGGCTCTGGCGGATTCGGAGTTTGTTAAGGGGGCCAATCCTTTCGAATTAGCTTACCCTATACATTTCTCTACGCCACCAGACGCCTCTGCTCAGGTCTACCTGCGGGTAGTCTCGAGGGGAACCCGCTATTACCGGCCTAGATTAGCCTTTAACCCCTAATCCCAGGTCAACAGAACGATTTGCACATCAGAACCTGTTCGGTCCTCCACCCAGCTTTCGCTAGGCTTCAACCTGCCCAGGATTAGATCGACCGGCTTCGGGTCTCCCACCAGCGACTTCACGCGAGCTCACGTCGCCCCTCCCTCACGGTGCGGGCTTGTTGCTTTCGCTCCGGCTCCTTCCACAAAGGAATTAACCTCGCCGCTGATCAGAACTCCCTGGCCCGTTCTTCAACACGGACGGCAACACACTGATCTGCAAGAGCTTCATCTCTTCCATGCATTGCCAGTTAATAGCCACTTGGTTTCAGGTCCTTTTCACCACCCTTTCGGGCTGCTTTTCAGCTTTCCCTCGCGGTACTAGTGCGCTATCGGACTCGGGACGTATTTAGGGTTGGATCTTAGTGAGACCCTTGTTCCCGCGCGAAAACCGACGCACGGTACTCTGGAAATTCGGGCTTGTAGCTCGCACAACTTCGTCCACGGGACTATCACCCTCTCAGGTGTTTCTTTCCAGAAACTTAGACTCGCTGTGCAGGGCATTAGCCCGACTCCACACTCCACATCTTCTTTCCCTTTCGGGAAATTATTCGGTTTGCCCTCTGCCGTTTTCGGTCGCCCTTACTAGCGGCATCCCTATTGGTTTCTTTTCCTCCCGGTACTAGGATGTTTCGATTCCCGGGGTTCCCCCTTCCTTTCGGAAGTTTCTCTTGCGAGAAAGGAATTCCCATTCGACGACCTCCGGATCTAAGGCTCCTTGCGCCTCCCCGGAGATTATCGTAGCTTGGCACGGTCTTCATCGGCGCCCGAGCCGAGCCATCCATCAAGTGGCCTATGTACTGTAGCAATCCATCTCCATATTCTAACCCTTTGCTGACCTTCATCAATCCTGAAAGGATTTCAGTCCTTCCCCAGCAATACTTCTATTACTGGGTGCATAATGAGCAAAAGAACTATAGCAACACTTTGTATATATAGATTTCTTACATTCATTTTTCAGCCACAGTTCTGCTTTACCAGCACATTTAAGGTTTTGTTAGGGGTTTGGGGAAGCAGCAAATCTCAATTGCTTTAGCGATGAGATACGTGGACCTCCCTATGGAAAAGTTCATCAGTCCACATGGAATTGCTAACAGTAGGATCGGTGCGATCCGAATCTACGCCTGTGGAGATCGATACCTCCGTAACCGACCTGCCCAAAGGCAAGGGGGCAACTCTTGGGGTGGAAGGGATCGAGTATGGTCGTTGAATCAGGAAGCTCCGAAGCTTTAGCTGAGGGGTAGCTCACAAATGATGAGCCTATAGAAAGGAAACTACTGCTCTTCATTCCTCAGGATCTTTCCGATCCCCTGTTTTTCAATCACTTCCGCATACTGCAGGGGGAGGGTGATTATATCCTCCTTCCTCAGATTCACTGCCTTGCCCATTAGGGATATTCCCTTCACATCCTGCATTATGTATACAGGAACATTAACCCCCTTTTTCCCCTCCTCTTCTTTCACCTCTTCCTGCTCCTTCACCGGCACTATTATCTCCCCATGTTCCAGCTTATCCATAAATTCCTTGACCAGCTTCGAAATGTTCTCGTAGAATATCTGCTCTTCAGGTGTTAACTTTCCCTCTATATATTCCTTCTCGTTGTTAGCCCTTGCCTTCAGAATTTTTGAAACTCTGAGCTCTATTATCTTCCTGAGATATTTCTCGGAGCTTTCAAGTTCATTGGTGAGCCTTCCCACCTGCCTTACATTCTTCTTTACATTCTCCGTTTCTATACGAGCCTTGAGTTCGTCAAGGTAATTTCTTGCCTCCTTGTAAAACTGGCCTGATATCTGCTCGATTGAAAAATCATTCTTTATTTCCAACCTCAGGAGGGAGTTAAGATAGTTCTCGTTCACCTCACCCTTCATCTCTTGTCAAATGTGACCTCGGATAAATATCATTTTCTTTCTATCAGAGAGGATATTAAATTGCTGGTCACCCTGAATTCATCCGGGAGACCCGAACAGTCCTCGCCGCTACCGCTATAAAGGAAGCATTCGTATCTCCCCCTCAGCTTCTCCCCTTTTATGTTCACCCTACCAACATATCTTATTTTTTCATTCTTCCCTATCTCTTCCTTGACCGAGGATACGATCTCCCTTCTCCTGGTCCCTCCAAGGTATATGACAAATTCTTCTATCACGAAGTATGTGAATGAACATCCATCCATTCCCGTGAATATCTCCCTGATCCTCGATGAAATTTCATCGTGATTTTGCTCAGTCACAAAGTGGAATTCCCTTGGGATGAATGAGCGGGATGATTTCGTGAAGTAAATCCTGTTAACGTACCCTTTCTCGGAACCGTCCGGAGAAACGTAGATGAATTCGAGCGGCTCTCTGGGAATGTCAAGCTCCCTTCCAAGAAACTCCTTGATTTTCAGCATATCGGGATCAGTGAGGCGCATGAAGATATAATTTGATACGTTGGATGCCAGGAGTGGGTATATCTTCTGAGATATGGCCGTAAAAGATGTTGTTACGAAAATCACGTGGAGGCCGAATTTTCTCCCTGAACTGAGCATGTCAGCGATAATGTCGCTCTGGTAGTCGTGAGCTTCCTCCAGAAAGAGGTAGTAATCCCCCTCTCTGGATGAGGATATTTCGAACCAGATGAGGAGTGCGAATATATTCGAAAGTAGCCTTGAATCCTCATATCCCAATATCCCCCTATCGAGGTCGAAAATTATCAGGTCATTGGAGGAAAGGGCAGATGAAAGAATTCCGCTGTCCCGTGGGTTACATATGAAGGATCTGATTACAGGATCGTTCACCAACCTTCCTATTGCACGCTCCGTACTTATCTTCTCTTCCTCAGTCATCCTTCCAATTTCACTGAGGAATTTCCTAAGGGTCTCATCATCGCTACTGGAAATCAGATCTTCTCTGATATTTTCCTCGCGTAGGATATTATAGAAATCCACTAGCGTCATTTCCCCGCTTCTGGCAAGGATATTTATTCCCCTAGAGATTATATCCTCCATCCTCGGCCCAACGAGAGGGTCTGAATACTGCATCTCCCTGAGGGACCTGAGAATTGAGACGAATTCTTCAGACACCCGGTATGTTGTTTCCCTTTTGCTTCCTATGAGATTTATGGATACCCCGCTATCAGGAGAAACTATGAATTTTCTCCCTTCAAACTCCGAGACCTTCCTGGCTGTATCCCCATGCGGATCAATCAGTATCACCTTTCCGAGCTTTTCGCTGAGAATCCTCTCCATCATCCCCACAATCATTGTGCTCTTACCAGAACCGGATGATCCAGTTATCATAGCATGAGGGTCCCTCTGGAAATCTATGAATACCTCCCCCCTCGTGACAGTCTTACCTATTGCAACTCCCTTCCCTCTGTCAAGCGGGACTGTCGCAGGTATGAATTTCTTCACCTCTGAAAGAGGGACCACTGGCTTATAAAATCCGAAGACCCCTGTTCTTGCTGTTATACCCGGGGAGGAAAATATGTGCTTAATATAGTTCCCCACATAATCTCCACTGAATTCTATATCCAGCATCCATCCGATCCTTTCCATATGCTTTTCATACCTTCCCTCTGAAGAGTAGACGGAAGGAAAGTAGTGATGCCTGATTATGATTCTAACGAATCCCTCTCTTTCACCGCCCAGAAGATTGACTATTCCATCAGCATAGTTCACGTCGCTGAAGACTAGTTTTCTCGGGTCACCCTTTATGAAGAGCCTCTTTCCATGCTCACTGAAAATTATCTGCTCCCCCGTTGACCAGCCAGCCCTCGTGGCAAAATCTCTGCAATCTTTGCCCACGTAGATTGAAACTTTCTCTCCCTTTCTCTTTACAATAAGGAACTCCAGGCTTTTCCCTCCCCTGAGCCATGAGATAAGGAATGGATTCTTTTCATCCATTTGCGATATGCGCTTCACCTTAACGTATTCCATCAACGATGTACCTCTCTTCCTCACTGCTCTCAAACCTCAGAATGGTGCTGAGATGCGGTGTTATCAGTAGAGCCTTGGAATACCTCCCGTTGAATCCTGCAACATTTCTAAGGAATCCTGATAACGAATCATCGAGCTTGTAAAAGTTGATCATCTCATCGGTTACCGCCTGGTGCCTGAAGAGCACGTGAATGGAGCAGTTCTCCATTATTGATAGCGAGGACCTGCTCTTGAGGAAGTCGTTGGCCGATTGGGATATCAAAATTATGGATGTACCGAGATGTCGTGCATGTCTCACATACCTCTCGAGTGAGCCCACCACATCTTCCTGCAGAAGGTAGTGCGCCTCGTCAATCACCAGATTAGTTTGCTTCCCACCAGCACTCCTCATTAGGAGATCAAGAGAGAGCAGCATGTAGAAGGGGAGTATCTTTTTCGGAACCTTGCTGAGATCTATGCGAACATCCCCGCTCATCTCAGGGTTTCTCCCGGTGCAGAATTTTTTGAATGAGCCGTCGAATATCGGCGATATCTTGTTGTAAACCTGGGGCGATCTGCTCAGCACGAAATCTTTCAGAAATTCGTAACTTTGATCCTCCTCGTACATCTTCGTAATCCCGGAGTCAAGTACCCCCAGTTCCTCATTTCCCAGGTTGAAAAGCGTTATGAGAAGGGCAAGTGTTCTATCGACATTTTCCTTCAGCGTGAGGAATTTCACCTTCTCAAACATATTCATCTCCATGTTCATCATGTCCACCGATCTGGCTCCCAAGTTTGATGCAACCCCGCCATACTCCCCCAGCGGGTCCACTATTTTCAACTCGACTCCCCTTGCCACCTTTTCCCTGAACATTGTGGACTTCACAAAATAGGACTTGCCGAAACCAGTCATTCCGAGAACAAGCTCGTGGGATGAGGGAAGAAGGGACCTGTCGAGGAAAACAGGGGCACCCGTTATGTCGCACCTACCGTAATAAGCACCATTCTCATCAAAGAGATAACCGTGATTTATCGGGATCAGGTATGATACAGACTTAGGATCGAGATATATTCCATTAACGTTTCCGGAGATGAGCCTGTTTCTTATCTTCGCATCCCCGAACCTCTTCCCTTCCACCTTTATACCGACCTTCTTGAGGTACTTTACCAGTGCTTTTTTCTTTCCTGCCAGTTCATCACCATCCCCCTTTATGAAGTATGAGGAGGAATACCGTATGATCCTTGATTTGCCCTCTGCAAGCTCTTCCCTCATGCTTTCTATATTTCTGAGCGTGAGCCTGTTGGATTCCGTGCTCCTGTCCCCGGCCACATTTCCCACTGGGATTCTCAGACTTCTCCGCCCGTATTCCCTGGTTATCATATTCCAGGCAACTGATTCGTCGACGGGATGCAACCTGATTATCTGCCCAACGTCCCTTGAATTCCCCTGGGACCTAGATCTGAAGGAGTTTTCGATATCAAACGGAATATCCTTTACTTCCAGGAACGTGAAGGCCTTACCGTTCCTCTGATAGTACCATTCCCTCTGCACCGCGTATTCCTGCCTTCTTTCAGAGGATACCGGCAACTGTTTCTCCCTCTTCATCCCTCAATTTCAGAAACGGTATTCCGTGGTTCGAAAGGACGGACTCGAATTCCTCAGATTTCGGTGCTTCAACAATTATGAAATATGCATCAGCTATTGCGTCCTCACCCGAGAAAAGGGAATCGTAATCACTTCTTCCCTTCGTGAAAGTTTCAAGTGGTATCCTGTAAGGTATGCGCAATATCAGCATATCTTCAGAGAATGTGTTTACAACAGAGGACCATGTCTCCAGTATTTCCTCATCCTGTACCTCAGAAAATCCATAATTTATTCCGAATACCTCGTAGATTACCCTCCCCGGCGCATTCATGGCAACAACCCCTGGTACAGTTATACCTCTTATCTTCTTCACGACGATCTCATCAAGATAGTCACTCTGAAACTTTAACAGAAATACGGGAAATAATACAACGGTTAACAGCCCGAATAAATTGAAGAAAAATATGCTGAGAAGAACAACCGTTCCTACTATGAGAACCCTGTAGAGCATCTCGCCCTCTAGTGGGCCCAGTCTCATCTGCGCTGTCTGAAACTTTTGTATCCTCATTCTTGCTTCACCTTGAAGAACAGGGACGAGGTGTTCCCCCCTCCGAGTGATGAGCTGTATTTCCTCACTGAGCCTGTAATTGGCTGTCCTCCTGCACCGCCCCTGTCGTTTCCGGAAGGACCCCTTGGGCGCGGGATGACCCTTCCAACATTGCTGAATATCATGGAACCACTCCTCTGCATTCCAGAGTTTACGGCTCTTCCGAGGAAATTACCGGTGAACCTTGAGGACTGGCTTATCGAAAGCATCAGCGGTGCAAAATCCGCAAGGGCAAGGAATCCAAGAACCAGGACGCTGTTGTTCTTCACATATGTCGCGAGAATGAGAGGGATCCCTATAAGGATCGGAGCAGAGATCACATCAAAAAATAAGAGCCACAGTCTTTCCCCCAGCTCCTGGGTCTTCGGGATGATTATCAGCAGCGTGAAAAGGGGAGATATTACTGGAAAGGTGTAGATAATGGCAATCCTCAATGCCAGGAAGAGAAGAAGATATAACATGAGAGAGAGAAATATCACTATTATCAGAAAGCTCAGTATAGAACCGCCCTGGCCACCGATCTGGAGACCAGAAAGGATGTTCTGCCCAGATGAGAAGCTGTTCCCGGGCAAACCGAAGTACCAGAGCTGGGTGTATATGAGAGAGCCCAGGTATAGGAAATCCTGGAAAAGGAAGAAAGAGATGTTGGAGAGCACCAGGACAAGGATTGTCTTGATCAGTAAGTTCCTGAAATCATAACCAAGCTCTAGGCTGCTATTCAGGAGAATCAGAAGACCCAGGATTATCGCTACTATTGTCAAGAGAGGATCGTATATCTCGAACATTATGAAATAGTAGAGCTCCTTCACTCCAACTCCTACGCTCCCATTCACTATGTTGGGAAATGCAAACTGTGGGGCCAGAAGGTACCTTGAGATGTAAGCGTTGTAAAGTGAGACGAGAATGGGTTTCCCCATCAGAACTGCGACCGATATGAGGTAGCCTATGGCCTTCACTATTGCCTGTACTATTATCGATACTATGTCCATCCTCTAACCGGCTACTATGTAATGAATTACAGCGTAGAGCACTCCACTGACTGCCATCACGAATATTACTGTTCCAATCAGTGCATCCTTCGTCCTTTCCTTGGCATCTGCCTTCCTGTCAAGGTCTTTTGAGAAGTAACCTATTGCTATTGGAATCCAGAGGATTGCAATTATCAGGCCCGAAACCCCTGCTATTATGTCGAATGCCCTCTGAACAATGGCACTTATTGCTGTTGAGTTTGTGTTATCAGCGGCAGGCGGTCCCTGAATCTGAATGTTCTGGTGGGCGTTGGCAGAAACAGGAATAGCTGCCAGCAGTATTACCAGAATTAAAACAAATGTCCTCATTTGACCCCTCCTGCTATTTCAATAGCGCCACGTATAAATTTTTTTTCCCTGGAGGGGAGAGGTCAGGTCATTCCTAAGTATAAATATAACGATCTTATGTTTGTTCATGGAAGAGCAGTGTGATGTTTCCGGATGCAACAGACCCAAGTTCAGGACAGTAGGAAGAAAGCAGGCGGAGAAACTCTTTTCCCTATCTGGCAAGGGGACCAAGGTACATCTCTGCAAGGAACATTACAAGGAATATAAGAAAGCAACCAAAAAAGACAGGGAAATAGAACGGTTGACCTGGGTGTGAGGTCATGGCGTCGCCCTATGAATTCAGGGGAAAAGGGAGCATTACTCTTACATTGATGATGATAGAACTCCTGAAGGGAAGAAGAAAGCTGAGGGAAATATCATCAGACCTTGGAATCACGCCTCAGGGGGCGTCAATCTATATTAAAAACCTCCAGAAGTTGGGATACGTTGACAGTGAATCCACCCCTACCCGTGAGGGGATTGCATTCCTTCAGCAGATGCTCGCCGATATCTCACTCTTTGTGGAGCAGGCATACAGGGACTCCGGCATAATATCAAGCTGCGAGGCTATTGCCGGAGATGATCTCAAGAAGGGGGAGAATGTATATCTTGAAATGGTTGATGGACTCCTCTATGCCTTCAAGAAAGGTTCTTCCGGCTCCCAGGGTATTGTCACGTTTTCAGCTTCCAAGGGTGATCCGGTTGAGGTCTCGAAAATAAGGGGGATAATAAAGTACAGACCTGGAAATTTATTTATAGTGAGGGTGGACTTCGACGGTTATACCTCTGCAGGATTCAGGAAGCTAGGGGAGTTTCACAAGGAGAAACAGATAAATTTCACTGGTGCCTTCGGGGTTCTCGCCTACAAATTCTGTCAGCGTGCCTCTCTCGACGTAAGCATATTTGCGCCGGTCGAGGGGTGCATAGAGGCGAGTGTTAAGGGATTGAACAGTCTCCTCGTTTATTCTCCGGAGATGTCAAGGTTCCTCTTTAAAAAATTATCAGAAAATGTTGATAAGTATAAAATAAATCCCAAATTCACAGAGCTATGAAATCATTTGAACCCACGCGGAAGGAGGTGAGCATATCTGAGTTCTTCGACAAGAACAGGCAGATGCTGGGCTTTGATTCACCTCAGAAAGCTTTATTTATGGCTGTCAAGGAGGCTGTTGACAACTCCTTAGACGCATGTTCCGACATGGGGATCCTCCCTGAGATAACTGTTAGGGTCAGTGAGGAAGGGAAGGACATTTTCAAGGTTTATGTGGAAGATAACGGTCCAGGGATCCCAAGGAATGAGGTCGAGGAATCCTTTGGAAAGATGCTCTATGGTTCGAGATTCTTTGAGGAAAGGCAGACAAGGGGACAGCAGGGCCTTGGGATTTCTGCCGCAATACTCTATGCACAGAAGACCACCGGAGTTCCTGCTGAAATTGTGACTAAAACTGAAGGCGATATTACCGCCTACAGGTTCGTCCTGGAGATAGATGTAAAAAGAAATTCGCCCAATACCCTGTCTGTTGAGCCCGTTATATGGGATGTGAAGAGCGGACTAAAGATTACCATAACACTGAAGGGAAGATATACCACAGGCAGGCAGTCGATCGAAGAATACCTCAGGGAGACAGCTCTGGCCAACCCGCACAGTACCTTCCACATACACCTTCCTGACAAGGATATTGAAATTGCCAGAAGCGTAGAAGATCCTCCGCCTATACCGATTTCCGTGAAACCCCACCCACACGGAATTGATCTGGGTGATCTCATATCGATAGTCAGGGAGAGCAGCGAAAAACCTCTGGAAACCATCCTGGAACAGAGATTTTCAAGGGTGACCAAACAGGTTGCCAAGTCCATCGTTGAGAAGAGCGGTCTCAGTGGAAAGGATGTTAAGAAGATGAGCAGGGATGATTTTGATAGGCTTCTCAAGGTCATAAGGGAGACAGAATTCATGGAGCCTAGGAAGGATTGCCTCTCTCCCATAGGCTCTGACGCTCTCTTCAGGAGCGCAATAGCAACATTCAAGGACTACCATCCTGCATATTTCTCCCAGCCAGTAACGAGGGGGCCTTTCGTCTACAGCGGCCACCCATTTCTGATTGAAGCGATAGCTATTTACGGCGGTGACCTCCCAAAGGAAGAACCGATAAAGGTCCTCAGGTTCGCAAACAGATTTCCCCTTCTCTATCAGCAGGGGAGCTGCGCAATTACCAGGGCCATTTCCAGCATAAATTGGAACCAGTATGGATTTTCGCAGCCTGTAAAGGATCAGCTTCCCGTTGGTCCCCTGATACTTGCCGTTCACGTTGCCAGCACGAAGGTACCATTCACATCTGAAGCCAAGGAGGCAATAGCACAGGTGGATGAGATCATGGATGCCCTTGACACTGCACTGAAAGCAGTTGCAAGGCAGATAAAGACAATGAAAAGAAAGGAGGCCCATAAGAACCAGGTAGAAGAGAAGTTTTCCCTTATAGAACAGATACTGCCTGAGATTGCGGCAAAGAGTTCCAAGATTCTTGGAAAGGAAGTGCCCGATATAAGACCCGTGATTTCAAAAGTGATGAATGTAGTTGCCTTCAGGGAAATTAACGGGGAGCTGTGGGTTGAAAACTTTACGGGAAGGCAACAGAGCTTCAGAGTTCTGTTGAGGGGGGAGAAAGAATTTTCGCAGGACGTTAAAGATCTGAAACCATTCCAGAAAATGAAATTGAATTTTCAGAGAGAGGCAGTTATTTCCAGCGAAGTTTATGTGGATTTGCCTGAGCCGATTTTACTGGGAGCTTACTCCCTTCCGAAGGTGTTTGAAAATGAATGAAAAACTTGAAAGAATTGTAAATGAGATTTACGAGGAGCTGAACGGAGGGCGGATACCGAAGGTGGAACTGAAATCCAGGAACAAGGGGAATATAATATTCGATCCCAGAACGTCCGTCTGGAGATACGGGGAAGAGACCGTGAAGAGATACGCTTCCAGGGCGAGTTCTGCCAAAAGCATTCTGAAGATGCTCTATATCATTGACTTCATAGACGAGATGGAAAAGGGATCAAAGACCTCAACGCTCAGGGAAATGTATTACATATCAGAAGGATGGAAACTCGGAAAATTCGAGAGCCAAGACGAATCGGACATGATGGTTGAAGATCTTGAGGTTATGACCACCCTGCTCAGGGAGGAGATGAGGCTCAGACCGGAAGAGAGTGGTGCCTCCGTGATAGGAAACATCACGCTCACTGAGATCAACAGGAAGGGTGAGAAGAAGAAGATAAACTGCAGGGATGATGTTGGAGACGCCGGATATACAATACCTTACAATGTTGAGAAGGAGAAGATAGAGTTCGTATCAGAGGATGTGGATTTCGTTCTCGCAATAGAGACGGGAGGAATGTTTGACAGATTGGTTGAAAACAGATTCGATGAGAGGATGCGATCGCTGCTTGTCCACACCAAGGGACAGCCATCAAGATCAACAAAAAGATTCCTTAACAGGCTCAACAAGGAACTAGGGCTTCCTGTTGTTGTATTCACAGATGGAGACCCGTGGAGCTTCAGGATATTCGCATCAATTGCCTATGGAGCCATAAAGACCGCGCACATCTCCGATATACTGGCAACCCCCACGTCCGAATTCATAGGGATAACCGCCAGCGATATACTTAGATACGATCTTCCAACGGATAAATTGAATGAGAGGGATGTGGAGGCTCTCCACGCTGAGCTTGAAGATCCGAGATTCAATGTCCCCTTCTGGAAAGGGGAGATAGAGACGATGCTGAAGATAGGGAAGAAGGCAGAGCAGCAGGCTCTCGCGAAATATGGTCTTGATTTCGTCACTGATTCATACCTTCCGGAAAAGCTCTCTGAAATAGGAATTTTATGAGGAGGGGCACGGCAGTCATCTTCCTGGTTGGACTATCTTCGTTTCTGGCCTTAGGTGACAGGTACGTAATTTCCACACTTTACGAGATATTGATGAGATTTTATCACACATCTTCTCCTGTTACAAAGATATTAGCAAGAAAGCTCCGACCTTCAGGGAGGAGATGAATTCCGAAAGACTTATTGAAAATAATGATATTGTGTAAGTAATGATCAAGACCCTTAGGGTGAGATTGTATCCTAATGAGAATCAGAAAATTCTCCTGGAAAAGCACTTCGGGTCTTGTAGATTTGTATGGAATCATTTTCTAGAGGTCAGAAATAAGTATTATGCAGACCGACATTGGGACATAAGTCCCCTAACTGCTAGCTGTGTAATAACATTAAATTATGTATGACTCCCTTGCAGAATCCCGATGTTTCTTTTCTATCATTTCTCCTCTGATATATAAGACCGCCAGTTGTCCTTTTATCAGAGGAGAATCCTGATTCTGAAGCATTCCTCTTGAAGTATTCCCTGAGATAGTTCATGGGATCATCCATGAAACGCCTTATTATTTCCTTCCACTTGCTTCTCCCTCTTATCCTAGAATTCTTCTTGGGGATGATGAATATCATGGTGTTTTCATTGAAATCTTCCAGTATGCTCTGGCCTGAGTAATATTTATCCAATCTGACACTCTTCAGATCAATGTTCATCTTCTTTATCATATACAGCGCCCTATAGTAAGCATCCCTTTCAGATTTGACGGATACCCCATATTCAAATACATTCTTGTGCTCAGGTCCATCAGTGCGAATGAGTAGACAAACCTGCCTTCCTTGACAATTTCACCGTTCTTCTCCCTTAATGAGCGGTAGTGCTTTGTGACCGTTAAAGAATAACCTGTACCGTCTCCTGATGTTTCAGCTGTATCTATTCCCTTTCTTTTCACAGAGGAGATGAATAGATTGTTCAATATCATTATAACAAGTGGATCTGAATACAGCCTTTCCACTGTTTTATACGATATTTCCTTTGTTATTCCCAATAAGGGGAGAAGATATGCCGCCTTCCTGTTACTAAGACGGAATATCTCCTTAACAAGTATAATGAAGACCTTCTCCCTTGCATTCAATAGGGAAGGTCTTCCAAAATCATCAACAACCAGGGAAGAACTCTCATCTATCATGGCTCTCAGTTCCAGAGCCATACCCTTCATCCTCTCCCTGTACAGGAATTCATAATCTTTCTAGTCTGTGAATACAGGTACGGAGAAATTTTCCCTGTACTGAGAGATGAGTTCATCTATATTCTCCTTGAACTCATCATATGTCAGCTGGGTGATCCTCATTACGAAAGTATAATATATACTGAGTATATATACATTTGTGCGGAAAGTCAATATAAAGGTGGACAACGAGATCACAGTCAGGAACATTCAGGCTTACATGGAGAGGACAGTGACTAAATTTGGGTCAGGGGCAAAGGTTGACTGCCCTAAGGAATTTCTGGGTAAAAAGGCGTTCCTTATAATAAAGAAGGATGAGGATTAGTTACTTATGTCCCAATGTCATGCAGACCATAAAAATAAAAAAAAGAAGTGTGTTTCTTCATTAGATACAATGAAGATGCTCACAGCATTGAAGAGAGAAATAACATGGTTAAACGAAATAAATTCACAGAGCCTCCAGCATTCCCTAGTGGAACTGGACAAGGCATTCAAATCTTTCTTAAAACACAATACAGCTTATCCAACATTCAAGTCAAAGAAGGATGAACAGTATTTCATCATACCTTCAGGATTCAAGGCAATTGGGAATAAGCTCATCATTCCCAAATTCACTGAGGGGATAGAATACAGGGATAAATCATCCATTCCTGAAAACATAAAACAGATTATTGT
>Ga0207433_10010440_pt1 | contig 14447 bp, 16 predicted proteins | sample YelNatPaOPGAMG01_FD_187559 | JGI IMG/M metagenome (GOLD analysis project Ga0207433, IMG submission 187559) | Hot spring thermophilic microbial communities from Obsidian Pool, Yellowstone National Park, USA - OP-RAMG-01 (SPAdes) (version 3) | ecosystem: Environmental > Aquatic > Thermal springs... | reverse complement strand
CTGGAAGTAGCAGAGAAGCTAGAGGAACTGAAATGGGTAGAGAGGGTAGACGATCTAGCTATGGTGATCTTCAAGGATGACGTTAAGGAGTTCGTGGGAGTTGATGGCCGTATCTATGGCCCGTTCAAAAAGGGGGATATCGCGAACTTACCTAAAGAAAACGTGGATGCTCTAACTGAGCATGAGGTCGTCCAAGTAGTCTCCTCCTAAATTTTTCGGGAGGGGTAAATTTACCCCTCCCAGTACGATCGGGTGTTCTCATGTTTACTCATAATCCTAGCAATTAAATTTATATAGAGTTGGTAGTATAGTTTAGTAGTGAGACCATGGGTGCGGAGGTTCGGAAGTATTGTCCATTCACCTCCCAGCCATGCTGGGAGGATGAGTGTGAACTCTGGGATGAGGATGAGACAGTGTGTGTCTTTCATAGTATTCTTGTTACACTCCTTTACATCGAGAGAGCTTTGAAACCCCCTGAGGATAAGAAATAACCTCCCAATCTATTTTTCTATCCTTTTATCATTAAAATGAGCCTAAGCCATTAGGAATTAGAACAATCTAAGGATTGTTCCCAATGGAGGGGTAAATTTATCCCTCCTCGAGCTGTAAAAACTCTCAATATATTTATCTAGTAGTGATACTTAGTAATAATACTGATGAGTATGCAGGTATTGGCCGAGGATTATAGGGGCCTCGTTGAGGATTTTTTGAGGCGTTACTACTCAGATAAGAGGGAACATAAAATAACGAGGGAGATCTATACTCTCCAAACACGTTTAGAAGCTGTCCTAAGGAGAACATCCGATTTCTCATATGAATCTATCAAATTAGCACTTTTGGATTCAGGATACGCATTTTCAGGTCACACGACTAAGTACACGAGGATGATCTTAGCTATTCTATCACCAGAACTGGATCCGATAGCTTATGACATCATCAAATTTGTTGAGAAAGTGAGGAGAGCTTCTCTGAGAGAGATAATGAAGTCTCTAGGTCTCTTCGGAGATATTAGGATCTATGTATACAGAGCGTTAGTGATAGATAAGAGGCTGAAAGTCGCGGGGAGTCAGAATAAGAGGAACATATACGTATACATCGATTAGGTGAGAACATTCATATCTTAACAATAGATAAAATGGGAGATGTTATCACGATTTTAGGGTAAAACTTTTTCACCATCCCCTATCGCGTTTTTCTTATGGTAATATTGAATATTTGTTTAACTTCAGTTTCATTTTAATCATTCTCCCGATTTTTAGATTTTAATTCCTTCTTACCCAATATCCTGAGCTTGAATACCCCGGGAGCCTCATGTTCCCACTTCACCATGTAACGTTCCCCCTCCCTCAAGCCACTGCGGATAGCTAAATCGTATGGAAAAGTCACCTTCCACTGATGAGTGACCGTTGTATCGCTACCTTTCTTCTTACGGACCACGTAACTACTCAACACATACTCGCGTCTCATACTATCCCTCAATATTACTACTGAGTAGGTATATAAACGTAAGAACTGAGCCAACCGATAAGGTTGTATCGTGTTGATGCATGAGGGGGGTATATAGGGATACTCTTCTAAGGTTGGTAATCTTGGTAAAGTTGGTAAGCCTTGGCAAGTCCTCAGTTCCCAGTATACTTACTTAGTATACTTACTAGCCGAAGTATACATACCTAGTATACTTACTAACCCGTGAGTGATGCGATTTTATTAACCTTAGTGCTTTAAGGTTAATGATGGGTAGAGGTACTTGGGCAGTTAACTTCAGCTATGATGAGCTCTACAACATATTGAGGAGGGGGATAGAGGAGAGTAGGAAGGACAATTCTACACGAGGCACCTTGAGGCTAGCTTACTACATCACTCTCTTAGTACAATTAGTGAATGCGTGCAGGATAGGGGAAGCTGTTGAGGCTGTGCAGAAGTTCGTTCGTGGCGAATATGTACTACTACAGGATGGAGATGCGAAGCTCATGAAAACTGAGGTGAGGGTAGAGAAGAAGAGACGTAAGGAAGTGAGGAGGAACATATACCTACCTCCCGAGATAACTGAGAAGGATCTGAGGAGGATAAGGAACATAGAGCTAGATAAGAGGAGGATAAAAGCGTGGTCTAAAACATACTTAGGGATCAATACTCACGGATTCAGACATGCTGGAGTGACGAAAATGAGCGAAGTCATGGGACCAGAATTCGCAGCTGAGAACATTGGCTGGGAATCTCTCAGCATCTTGCTGAAGTATATACAACGTGAGGAAGCTGATAAAAAATTGAGAAGGTTTATCAGAGGATCCGGTTCCTGAAGAAGGAACATGCTAAACTATCTTCCCCTAACTCATTTTTTGTATCTGAGAAGAGAGTACAAAAACCGCAATTGCCTTTGGGTTTGAAGAAGATGCAATCAGCACATCTCATGATATCACCACCAAATGTGAGGTGGGAGGGGATAAAACTTTTCTGGAGGGGTAAATTTACCCCTCTTCTGATAAGATTGTATAGTGATGCTTCAAGATCATTAGGGGTACTTAGATGTATCCTAGCAAGCTTTTCTTTTTTAGGAGATACTCCTTAATCCTTTCCTCCGCAATTTTTGCATAGTATTCATCTATTTCAAATCCTATCCAGTTGATCCCCAGCTTAGTGCATGCTATAGCTGTGTTTCCCAAGCCCATGAATGGGTCCAGGACGAGCTTAGTTTTTTGCACCCCATGGAGCTTAATGCACATCTCAGGGAGCTTTGGTGGAAATGTTGAGGGATGTGGTCTCTGTTCATCCCTGCTCCTAATGGTCTCATAGGGGATAAACCATGTGTTCCCCCTACATCTCAGGTCCTTTGTTGCGGATTTCCACCTTCCAATATTTGTTTTATCTTGGTATGGGACACCTATAGCCAATCTATCCAGTTCAACATCTCCATACTTCGTGAAGTGGAAGATATACTCAAAGTTGTCGTTTAGAAATCTTTTCCCACCTATCGGCTTAAAGTGCCCTACAGCTATGTCCCCCAAGATATTCGGGTAGTTTCCAACATCCTCCTTGCTTATAGCAATCGATTTGACCCAGATTATCACATTCTGGAGAACAAAATGCTTTCTAAACCTAAAGGCCACCTCCCAGGGAACCCACCAGTCCTTGGGCTTATGTCCTATGTTTAGGAAGAAAGAACCCCTGTCGCTTAGGACTCTTTTGCACTCCTTCGCTACTTCCTCCATCCAATTAAGATATTGTTCCCTCGGAATAGTATCATCATACTTGTTATATTTTACCCCTATATTATATGGTGGGGAGGTTACTATGACATCGACCTCTCCATCATCTAGGAACTTCTTCATCCCCTCCAGACAGTCTATGACATAAACCTTGTTTACTTCACACCTCATCTCCCCATCACCTCACTCCTCGATCCCTAGCCTCCTCTAATAAGATTGTATAGCATTGATGCATGAGGGGGGTATATAGGGATACTCTTTACAGGTTGGTAATCTTGGTAAAGTTGGTAAGCCTTGGCAGACCCGCGTGGTAAGTGCTAGTATACTTACTGGGAGGGGTAAATTTACCCCTCCTATTTCGAAATTTTATAAATTTCTCTCGGTCCGGGATCCCGGGGTACATCTTGAGCGAAGATGATATGGAGGATGTCTCTAGCTATTATCGTATCATTTACGTTGTTGGAAGTAAGAAGAAGGGCAATATCTCATTCGCACTCAACATCCCGATGGATATCGTGAAGGAAACGGGCCTCCTTGATAGGTATAAGAACGGGGAGAAGATCTTCGCTCGCATCAAGTATAAGGGGAACAGAGTAATGGAGGTGAAGATATTATGAAGAGGGCTCTCCTCTTATTATTGTTACTCCTCCCTCTCGCGTATGTTGATGCCGGATCCTTCGTTATGAGCCCCAAATATGTCACATTGATGGATTGGGTCTCATTCGCTCCCGCTAAAGTGAATATAACATTCTGGAGCCCCTCAGGTTCAACGAACCTCAGCTTCAAATGCCCGAGTAACATAAAGCCCCCAGATAATGGGACGATGATAGACGCGACTCAGAAGAATCTGACATTCGAGATAGATAGATCTAAAACCTACAATGGTCTATTCACATGCACAGTTTCATCAGATACAATGATCGATTACATAACCTTCGAGATCTGGATAGATAAGCTCGAGAACGGCATAACTCTCTCCAAGGACAGCATACAGATAGCTCAGGAGAAGGGAAAAGTTTCGCAATACGTTATCTACGCTACCTCTAGCTACAATTTCACTGACGCTAAAGTGTATCAGAGGTACGCTCCGAACTGGGTGAGCCTACAGACGACTACAGTACCCAGGAAATCCTCCGTTCCAATCTATCTGAATATTGATACGAGGAACCTACCGACTGGGATAGTCTACGGTACTCTCTATTACGCTTACAACGTGAGCAATAAGGTAGCTGGCTTAGGGAAGATAGAGATAACTCTAAACGTCACTCCCGTTATAACTCCCTCTCAATACTACAACCTCACTGTTCAAGTAGTGAATGAGGAGTATAAACCGGTTCAAGGTGCGGCTGTCTTCATCTCTTCCTCATCCGATAGCGTCATCTTATTCACGGATGCGAATGGTATGGCCTCCAGGAGCTTCAGATCCGGGGTCTATAATGTAAACGTAAAATATCAAGGATATGAGGAAGTGAGCGATTCTATAGTCTTAGATTCAAATAAAGTGAGACTTTACTCACTCAAGAAGGTACAGAACACTACTACAACGACGCCTTCGGGTAATACAACCTCTAACTTAGGAACGCTCGATATCAAGCTATATAGCGTCTCATTGAGAGTAACTAGAGGAACAACTAACTCAGCATCCATCCCTATCTCAGCTAAAGGGGGCTCAGTTACTCTCTCGCTAACTCCAGTCGTTTCTCAGCCGGATTGGATCTCAGCTTCCCTCTCCTCAACTCAATTGTTGGAAGGTCAGACGGGCTTCATAGTCGTAACAGCTTCTCCCCCGAACACCACTACGCTTGGGAACTACACTAAGCAATTCTACTTAGCGTACAACGATAAGGTAGCTGTGATCACAGCCAACGTGTCAGTCATTTATGAGAAATCCAATGCGAGTACGAATATCCCGTTCTACAATAAGACTATACCGAGGCCCTCCTATCTTAAGGTGCCAATTGTTAGCGTCATATTGAGGGGAACTGAGGGCGTTACCAATCAGCAGCCTATCCAATGTGCTATGAACGATATCGTTTACGTTACCGTACAAGGTGACTACAGTTTAGTCAGATTGAAGCCCTCTAACTTAGCTTTGCTGGGAGCTGAGCCCAGAGCTGACGGGATCGTCTACAGATATCAAGTGAAGGGTAATGGTGAGTTAAATGTTGAATTAGTCTACTACAATCCGATCACTGGATTAGAGAGCACTGAAACGCCTCAAGAATACGGATATGGTCGTTACGTCTTCCAAGTAGTCGAGAATCCTGAAGCCGCAGCTCAGAAGAACGCTTACATGTTCGTTACGATTGGTAGCGGCTTCGAGACCTCGATAGATACTACAATCACCATACCGGTCGAGGCCTTCATCTACTATCCCAACGGTACTAAGGTGGCTGTGGAAGGCTCCATCCAGTTCCAGCCCACTTACGCATACACTAACATGAGCTTCACGCCTTCCGCCACTCTGACAGCCGGTAGAGGCTATTTGAACTTCAGATACGCGGGAACTTACATCCCTCAGAAGCCTCAATGGTGGAACGGAGACTTCAGAGTGAATATAATGCAATTAGAAGTTAGGCCGGCTATCATTGAGTGGAAGGACACTAAGCAATACACTACTGACGATAAGATAGTCTACAATCTGGCTGACTTCGGTATGGATGTCTACAGAGTGCAGATAACTCCCTCAGCCCACTACAACTTACAAGGCACTCAGCTGACAATAGTGCCGGAAGCTGATGTCTCCTACACTATCACTGTCTACGGATACCTCTACAAAAGCTTCCAGAACGTAGCGGCTGATAGAGACGTCGAACTCAGGATATACACTATGAAGGTGACTCAAGGAACTTCAGCAACATTCTACAATGTTGGGGTTCCTCTAATCGTTGGTGCCGTAGGTTTCTTCCTCTTAAGGTTCTTCTACTCAAATATATCCTCTAGGAGGGCGAGGAGACCATGGGAGGGCTAAGTGCAATCGGAATTTATAGGGTATCACGCTTAGTCATAGCCGATCCCGGGGGATTCGCTATCTTCTACAACTCTCACGATCCAGATACTGGCGTGGATGTCCCCTTCCCCTCCGGGAAGATAGTTAGGGGAGACGCTTACGTGTTCCATGGGGGAATCAGCACGTTGAGGGGGGATATACCTCGTAAAGCTGACCTCTACGTCGTAGTCGTCTCAGGCTATAGGGAGGAGTCAGTTAGAGGCGTCTACGGTAGGGAGGTGTATGTCAGAGGGAAGATAACAGACATAGAAGTCATGGAGAAGACTGGGGGAACGAGGGAGGTGATGGGGAGACAGCTCCCAACCTCCAAGAAGACTATCGTCTTCATCAATTGCGTTGGGCTATCTCCGGGGGATGAGACTGATGTAGATGATGTGAAAAAAGTTCTAGAGGATCAAATAGCTCTCTTAGTAGCTAAGAATAGTGAGTTGGCTAAAACGAATGATTCACTAACGAAGGAAGTGAACACATTGAGGGAGAACTTGAAGGACGCGGTCAGCAGGTATGATACGTGTAGGAAAGCCATGGATAGGCTCTTCCAGGATCTACAGAGTAAGATAGCTGAAGCTGAGGCTCTAATCGAAAGGCTGAAGACCGTATCCAAGGTAAAGGAAGAGGGGATCAAGATGATAGAGAAGGCAGTGGGAGAGAAGGGGATATTCAGTAGGAGGGAAGAGGATGAGAACATCAAAAGGATAGAGGAGGAGATCAAGAAACTGAAGAGGGAGGCTGAGAGAGTATGAGCTTATCTGATATCTTCGCTAAGGATGAGAATAAGTTTTACATACCTCCGATCAATGTGGACATCAGCCTCCCCGACGATCCTAAGGAGATGGTGAGGAAGGCTAGGGAGATCTTGATGACGATCTCCTCTAGCATCCCGTTCAAAGGATTCGATATAGCTTACGTGAGAGAGAAGAGCCCTAAAGAGGAGATAGAGGACGTCGTCTCTAAGATAGAAGCGGAGAGGAAGGAGATAGAGGACCTAATAAACGATATCTTAGGGGATCTGGAGACATTCGAGCTCTTATCGTCCGCGACTGTACCCCCAATCACTTCCTTCAAAGTCAGGCTGGAAACTAAGCTGACTTCATTAGTGATTAGGGCGAATTCCGCGATCTCTGAGATAAATAGGCTTATCTCAGTGTTCTTCGAGTACACGAGGATGAAGGTGATAGAGGAATCATCTAAGCCATTACTAATGAGGAGGGGTGGCGAATGAGTGATGAAGTAGCAGCTGTGAAGATTCCCGGAGGAGAAGCTGCACTATCGAAATCGCTTAGGGCATTCTTCGCCCAGAACCCACCATATCGCTTCCAGACGTTCCTGAGTGTCCTCTACGCCTTAACAATATACTATAGAGAGAAGGGGGAGAAGGAGAGAGAAGACTACAGTGAAATATTAAATATGCTCTTCGATTTGATCGATTCATACTCTAAAGTACTCAATAGCTATTACTACTCATGGCAGATAGGGGCCCCTATCCAGAAGGAAGAGGCGAACTTGCTCACTGATATAATAAATAAGGTGTTTAGATCGGGCTTGGTCCCATCTCACGTATTATCAGAAGTCATAGAGGTCACAGCTGATGCAGTGATCAAGAAGTTGGATAAGGATATCTTAATCGGGGAGGGATAAATTTACCACTCCTCAGAACTTTAAGATTGTATCGCTCTTAGGATTTGGTGATAGTTATGGCTCAGGAAGAGATGAGCCAAAAAGAGATCCTGAGTTATATTATCAAGGAATCATCTATATCTGCAGCTATTATAGCTCCGAGAGGCTCAGGAAAAAGCCAATTGATCGGTACACTCTCCTACGCTCTCTGGAGGAATGGCTGGCATGTTATAGTATTCGATCCCAAGGGTGCTTTTCAATACGTTAACTTGAGGAACGTCGCGGATCCGAAAATAGCGAATAAAGTGGCAGATTACTGGGGAGGAATAGATTACCCAATGCCGGATTTCAAATTCTACATGCCATATTACGCATGGGATTTCAAGGATGTTATAGTTCCGGATTACATAGAACTCGCTCCAATCTCACTGAAGATGATCTCTTACAATCCTAACCTCTGGTCTCTCATCACAGCTGATAAGTTCATAAGAGATAGAGATGTCGAGTTACTCCAAAGTGCATACATAATGACCGGTAGGGACTCGACGAACCTCGATAAGATCAAGAACTTCTTCAAGGGGAAGAACCCTTCCAATCGCCTCTTAAATTTCCTCTTTAGTGGCATCTTGGGCGATACTAGCCCTCTGGAAGCTGAATACTTATTCGGTTCCCCATTCGATAAGGAGCCCTCTAAGAACTACTACACTGTCCTAACCAGCCCAGTCACCACTAACCCGGGTGTGATAGCCTTCTGGTATGGTGCCTTCATTGCCTACATCTATCAAGTACTGAGGACATGGCCCAAGCCCATGAATATCGCTATATTCATCGATGAGAGCTTAGTTTTGAGCTCTGGGGCTAGATCAACGGCAACTAGCTGGTGGTTCGGTCTCTGGTTGTCGAACTTCCTCTCCCAAATGAGACAAGTTGGTGCCTTCGGTAACGTAAGAACTAGAATATTCCTCTCCTCTCAGCTGAGTGCAGGCGTCCCCTATGATGTGATTAGACAGTTCCACCTCCTCTTCGTCCACCCAGCCACTCTCGCTAGGGATGATGAACGCAGATATCTGAAGAACAACTTCTCGAAGGAAGTAAAGCCCATAAATGTGAGCAATCCACCTCCCGGTACTTTCGCTATTTTTGATCCGCATAAATTCTATGGTATCTACGAGTTCCCCCTATCGCCTCTCTTCATCCCGAAGGAGTATGAATCTACTGAGGACATGGAGAGACAGAAGAAGTTCCTACTGAGACATGTTAATTATAGATCACTCCTCCCGCTCTACTCTAAAGCTGATGAGGAACTCAGGCTAGCCCTCAGTAAGATGGTGAAAGTGAAGGAGAAAGCTCCTCCCCCGGAGGAACAACCTCAGGATCAATCCGATACCGTAACTTACTACTTATGGAAGAACCAGCCTGTACTCGTGCTAGCGGGAGGTGCTGCTCAACTCATCGATGAGAAGAAGATAGGGCCAGAGGCGGTAGTTCCTCGATCGATGCTGTGGGAAGCTTTTGTACGCAGGATTGGTTTTAATGAGCCTTCCGCTATCGAATACATGATCACATGGGCTAAGAAGGATTGCACACCAATACACATGCAGAGGAGCTCGATCCTCAAAAGCCTCAAGGCCCTGGGCCTCGAGGTAGAGGGATCCCAGGATTATGCGATAAGGGTCACTAACGAGTTCTTCAGGACATTTGAGTCTCACCTCAACCTCTTCAGCCCAGACTCATTGAGGAACTTAGTGGTGAGCAAATACGGGGAGAACTCCTACGTCGCGATGGCCCTCCAGCTCTCGGGCTTCCCATCGGCTAGGTCTGAAGGGGAGAGAGGAGGGGAGGGGGATGATTCCGATTAGTATCTCTATAAGACGGCCGTCTCAGCTCCCCGCTCCGCATCGCATATTTCCCCCCTCTCTCCTCCCCTCCCCCTCTGGACGCCTTACACGCCTCAGGACTTATCGTTACGGTCTTAAAATCGGAAAAGATTTTAATATATATAGGGAGGTTTATGCGTTATGTTGATTAGACCCCCGCGATCGAGAACTGAATATTATCTTTTCGGCCATAAAGTTGAGGAAATAATTTATGGACGACTATTAGCTTACCTTCCTGAGAAGCGAGGCTACAAGGTCGAGAAGCACACATTCGGCCGGTACGATTTCATCATCACTGATCCGAAAGGGGAGAAGTACACGGTTGAGCTGAAGAGCAGCTGGAGTAAGAAGCCGAAATGGATCCTCAATGCCGCGAGGAAGAGGAACCCGGATATCATCATCATCTTCGATGGAAGGGAGGAGAAAGCTTGGATACTCATCAACGGCAGATTATACCTTTTAAGCAAACGCTGGTTACATAAAGCGATGTGGGAGGTGAGGATACGACGAATCTCACGAACCAAACAATAACGAATACGACTGTCTGGCTCAAAATACTGAGGGGAATAAAGGAAACGACAGACGGGATCACTAGCCTAGTGAACTCAGTGATCACCAATATCTCCAAGGCTCTAGGGATAAATCTGAGCTCAGATATTGTCTGGCTCATAGCTAACCTGATAATATGGGGTTCCCTCTTTTTGTTAGTTAGGAGGTTCGTATTCGGTAAGCTGAGGATATTCATTTTAGTGTTCATCTTCATCTTGGCTGCCAGCTACGTCCTGCAGATCTTCGGCTTCAATCTCCTCGATTACTTCGTGAAGATGGCGGGAGGATGAAGACCGAGTACGTAATCTTACCCATCGCCCTTTTTTCGATCCTCTACAGTATTTACAAAGCTGATGCATTCCTCTTCTCATTCTCACTCATGATCCTCGCTTACATTTTAGCGAATGCTAGAGATAGAACTAAGCTGGATGAGAAAGAGCTGAAGGTATTGAAGGGGATGATCAATGATCTCGAGTTAGATGAGAGGCAGAGGAAGATTCTGGATGAGCTAACGATGGGGAAGGGAATCAGTGAGATAGCTAAGGAGATGAATGTGAGTAGAAACACTGTGTATAAGGAAGTCAGGCTCATCCTGAAGAAGATGGAAGTGCTGAGAGGCATCTATGAGAAGCTCGAGGACCTAGCTAAGGAGGGGTAAATTTACCCCTCTTCAGATAATTTTGTATCACATTGATCGATGGGGGGTATATAGGGATACTCTTTACAGGTTGGTAATCTTGGTAAAGTTGGTAAGCCTTGGTAGACCCGAGGTGGCGATGGGTTCAATGGCAGTATTCATACTAGGAGGGATAAATTTACCCCTCCCGAAAAAATCATTTACTTCGAAACGATTGCAAGTGCTGAGTGAGCATTCACTGAACATTCAGTTAACACATCTTTATATACCCCCCTATCTCGATGCCGCAGCCCCTCGCGGGTGATAGTATGGCAGATGTCTCGGGTCTCGTGGGAGGAGCGACTCAATACGGCTTGATTTTTTATGCCGTCGTGTCGCTCCTGTTGTTCGCCTTCTTGATATCTAAGATCAAGTCCTTCCGCAGCAAGACAGGGAACATAGTAGCTCTAGCAATAGCGTTCGGCATAGGTTTCCTCTTCTTAGGCCCATTCCTCGCTATGATAATCAATCCATTCTCTCCCGTACCTCTCATAGAGAGCACTCCAGTTAATCTTCAGATAGCCACGGAGGAGGGAAGCATAAAGGTATGTGCCGTAGATGCTATGACAGGCTCCCCGATAACTAGCGGTAAGATCTATCTGTTGAGGGGTAATGCGGATACCTCTACATTCGATGCGATAAAGAAGGGAACTCTGAAAGCTGGAACGGATTATTTCGTCATGACAGTAGACTCAAATGGATGTGCTACTTTCGCGGGTATGAGTGGAAGTGCTACGGGAATAACTTATGGCGTGATATATGAGCCCTCCAGCTTCTCTAACTCAGGATATCCCCTCTACGTCGGTAGGGTAATAGCTTACAACGCATTGGATACCGGTCTCTTAAAGACTCAGGGATCAACTCTCATGATATACAAGCTCTCCGGAGCTGCTGTATTCGATCCTACTGGAACAGCCAAGGGTAGCTACACTGTGAACACGTTAACTTTCGATCTCTCTGCGAGGTTCGGACCAACCACTGCGAGTACTGCTATATCAAATGTGTACCTCTACACGAATAGGAGCGATACAATGACCGATCTCTCAATATTCATAGGCGGTAGCGAGGTGTCTATGGTTAAGCTATCTACGCTCGATTCCTCAGATCCCAGATTGAAGAACGCCCCATCCGGAGCTACTTACGTATCCGCATCCCCGATAATAGCCGATCCCCTCGTGTATGATAACAAGGTAGACATAAGGGTAAAGGGAACATTCACCTCCGGAGCTACGCTACTACTGACGTTCGTTAAGGATGCGAATAGTGAGTACGCAGACGTAAGCTTAGGTACGTTCAAGGTAATAGTTAACACAGCTGGTACTCCTGGGTGGGGATCCTAAGAACCCCACCCTTTTTAGGGGGGTTCTCATGTCTCTCTTCGGAGGAGGAAGTAGAAGAGGGAGGCCAGCAGGCTCCAGGGCTGGCATAGATCCAAAAACGATCGCTGCAGCATTATTCCTCATCATATTAGTAGTCGGAGCTATGACTTACCTCGGCTCAGCCATAGGATCTAAGACGGTCGATTTCGTCGACTTGGAAGTTCATGTAGGCTCCATAGCCTTACCGATAAACACGTATGGTGGCGTCATGGGCCAGGATATCATAGGAATAACAGGATTCAATGGATTCACTATAAGGGGAACCGTGAGGGCCAATAGGGATATACCTTACTCAGGCATATGGGTAGCAGTTAGAGTGCATATAGCTGCGTTCACTAAATATGATCCAACTGGATGCGGTAGGGTATTCTACACTGGCCCGTACTTCACGATCCCAGATACTCCGGGTAGTTACCTCGGAGTCCTCAACTTAGCTGGTATGAGAGCTGGTGAGACTAAGAGCTTCGAGTTCACAATGACAGCCCAAGATGTGCTCAAATGGACTTATTATCAGAAATTCGCTTACCAACCGCCTCCTCAGGGTATAGATGGATGGTCCGGTAGGGTTGAGGTAGCTATCATAGATACTGGAGGAAATGAACCTAGGAAAAGCACAGTGGGATACGAAGTCCTACAGCCAATAAAAGTGATCCAGTCGAGGGATGAAGTAGTGAGGTGGGAGTTCCAATACAAATACGGACAGCCTCAGTGCATCTTCAGATGTGTCGGATTCGGAGCTGACGATATTGAAGTACAGAGCCATTCCATCGAGTTGTACCCGCAGAGTGTTGATGTAAAAGTGAAGCTATCAGCAACATTCGCTCTCGTATCAATCATAGTGATAATGATTGGAACAATGATGGCGATCTTCAAGATAAAGGAGAGAAGGAGGTGATTTTATGGAGAAGGGAGAATTTCTCGCATCTCTCCTAATATTCATCTTAATCTTCGCAGCTCTCCACTATGGCGGAGTCATGAAGAAGGTAGTATGTTCCATCCCGTTTCTAGCTAACTCCTTCCTGGGGAAGATATACGACTGTGGCGGCTCCGTGGTGATACCGACACCTCAGCCTCCTCCATCACCTCAACCTTCTCCCGATGGAGGAGGTGGTGGAGGCGGAGGATCTAGCGGAGGCGGATCTAGCGGAGGAACTGGTGTTAAGCTAGTAGGAGGAGCTCAAGGTAGCACTTACACTGGCCCCACTGGTGCATTATATCAAGCATCACCAATATCCGCAGCTGGCCTTCAGTATTCCGGAGTTCCAGCTCTATCGAGGCTGTACGCATCATCCTACGCTCCCCTGCCGGGTACATTCACTCCGATAAAGGGAGTGACTATCTGGATCAACACGGCTACGTTCAAGCAACCCGGATGGTACAAAGTAGCAGTGAGGGCTTACTACAAATCATGTGGGCCTAACAACAATGCGTACATCCTCCCAGATCAGAATCTGCAGAGGGTAGGGATCTACGATAAGGACGGTAGATTATTGGGAGTCGGAGAGGTAGTTGTAGGAGCTGGCGGTAGCGGAACATGTCTCACTAAAGATGAAGTAGAGAAGATAGTGGCTAGATATTGTCCCAGCAATTACTTACAAGCTCCTCCAAATTATGCCTACATATGCATGTTCTATCATGCTATGAAGGCGACCGGAGATTGGAATAAGGTGAGTAATACTACGACCCTGTGCCCAATGACCGGAGGGCAGAGGACAGCATTCATAGTCACTAGGGACGAATTGGTGAAGTTAGTCGGTAGCCCATGCCAACAATATGGAGTAGATTACCTCACAGTAGACTATAAAGTGCTCTACTGTGGCGATGGAAAACAACCAGGGGGACAATGCACAGACTATACGAGTTGGCAGAATGGAGTATATCTGAGGGTAGATATCTCACCTCACACTACCGAATCGAATCCCACCGATGTCGGTTGGTTCTACACGTATGGAGGTTACACCACGCTAGAGGTTAACGGTTACGTCTACTCGATAATCCCGATGCAGAGTTTATTCGGAGGAGATTTCATGGTGATAAACTGGAATGAGACGCTAGCTACGGCTGGTATATCCCTCCTCTTAACTGGTGTCGGTTTTTTGTTGATTAGGAAGAGTAGGAGGTTGAGAAGATGAA
>Ga0207433_10010439_pt1 | contig 14447 bp, 13 predicted proteins | sample YelNatPaOPGAMG01_FD_187559 | JGI IMG/M metagenome (GOLD analysis project Ga0207433, IMG submission 187559) | Hot spring thermophilic microbial communities from Obsidian Pool, Yellowstone National Park, USA - OP-RAMG-01 (SPAdes) (version 3) | ecosystem: Environmental > Aquatic > Thermal springs... | reverse complement strand
TCTGTTTTCCCAATCACATTCATTAAAATTACTCCATTTTCTGAAAGCCTATCTTTTGCTAAAGAGAAAAATTCTTTTGTGGTCATGTGGACAGGAATAGAATAAAGAGAAGAGTAAGCATCAACAAAGATTAAATCGTATTTTTCTTTTGTTTCTTTTAAAAACCTCCTTCCATCTGAAATAAAATTAAACAATCTTTTGTCTTCAGGAAGTCTGAAATATTCTTTTGCTAATTGAAAAAGATAGGGTTCAATTTCAGCCACATCAACCTTTTTAATTTCATTTTTCTCCAAAAGAATTTTTCTTGGAATGGAATAAGCTCCACCTCCCAAAAAAAGAGCTTTTTGAGCATTTGGATTGATTATTTTATAAAGGACATAGTATTTTGTATATTCAAATGGCAAATCATCTGAATCCAAAAATACCGCTCCCTCCAAATGATTATGAAATCTTAAAATCCGAGCTTTTTTACCTTTAAATTTTGTTTCCTCAATCGTTATTTGGGCATAAACTCCATCTTTTTGAAAAATAATTGAAGGTGGTTTTTGCAAACAAAAAGTTAAAAAGGAAAAAAATAAAACAAAAACAAAAGGGAAAATTAAAAATTTTATTTTTTTAAAATCTTTTAAAAAAACTATTCCAAAAAATCCTATCAAACAGAGCAAAATTCCGCTTCCAACAATAATTTTGCTTGTCCCAAAATGGGGGATTAAAAAAAATCCTGCCAGAAAACTTCCAAAAATACTCCCTACAGTTGACCAAAAGAAAACCTTTCCAGAAATTTTCCCTACTTCTTTCAATTCGAGAGTTTTCAATTTAATAGCGAAGGGAGAAATTGTTCCTAAAATTAAGTTCGGAACAAAAAACAAAATTAAACTAATAATTAATGGACCAAATTTTATACCAAAATTATAGCCAATAAATGGCAAAAGAAATTCCCTAAATACCTGAATCAAAAGAGAAAAAATGCCAGCAACAAAAATCAAAAAGAAAAACAAAGAAAATTTTGGATATTTATCGGCCAAAATTCCTCCAATATAATAACCAAAACTCAAAGCTCCCAAGATAACTCCAAGAATGCTAGAAACTGAATAAAGAGTATTTCCAAAATAAGGAGCTAAAATTCTGGTGGCTGTAACTTCAATAATTAAAACTATTGCTCCAGTGATAAAAACAATTAAAAAGATAAAATTTTTTTTCAAAAAACCCATATAATTAGATTTTATTAGATTTGAAAATTTCTTTCAATTTCTCTTGATTTAAAAATTTTATTTGATAGAATAATTTTGATGGGCGGTTAGCTCAATGGAAGAGCGTGCGCTTGACGTGCGCAAGGTTGTAGGTTCGAGCCCTACACCGCCCACAAAAATTTAAATATGAACAAAAAAATTGAAAAATTTTTAAGTTCTTATTTAAAAAAAGATTTGCCAGAAATTAGAGCAGGAGATACTGTAAGAGTTTTTCATAAGATAAAGGAGGGGGATAAAGAAAGGGTTGAAATGTTTGAGGGAATAGTAATTGCAAGAAAACATGGAAAGGAAATTGGAGCAACAATTACTGTGAGGAAGGAAATTGGAGGAATTGGGGTTGAAAAAATTTTCCCCCTTCACTCCCCTTTAATTGAAAAAATTGAAATTTTAAAAAAAGGAAAGGCAAGGAGAGCTAAGCTTTATTATTTAAGAGAAGCCACTGGTAAAAGAGCGAAAATTAAAACAAGGGAAGAATAATAAGATGCGAAAAAAATTTCTTTCTTATTTTCCCTTAATTTTTTTAATTTTCTTTAGTTTCTTTACCAGATTTTATCGCCTTTCTTTTCCCCCAAATGTTGTTTTTGATGAATGTCATTTTGCTCTTTATGCAACAAAATATCTTTCTCATCAATATTATTTTGACATTCATCCTCCTTTAGGAAAATTAATTTTGGGACTAGTGGCTTTTTTAGCAAAAAATAAGCCTGGATTTGATTTTCAAGTTTTTCAAAAATATTCCAATTTCAATTATCTCGCTTTAAGAAGTGTGGTTGCTTTTTTTGGTTCTCTTTTTGTTATTTTGATTTATTTTTTAGTAAGAGAGTCGGGCTTTTCTAAAAAGGCAGCATTTTTGGCATCTTTTTTTGTTCTTTTTGATAATGCATTTTTAGTTCAATCAAGGTTAATTTTAATTGATATCTTTTTGCTTTTTTTTATCTTCCTTTCTCTTTATCTTTATTTGATTTTCAAAAAATTGAGTCCTTTTTCAAAAAAATGGTGGACTTTTGGAATTCTTTTGGGTTTTTCTTTAGGTGCTGCAATCTCAGTAAAAGTAATTGGTTTTGGAATACTTCTTTTAATTTGGGTTTGGGAAATTCTTGAAGAAAAATTTTTTTCAAAAAACAAAAAAGAAATGTGGTCAAAAGCTTTCTTTTTTCTTTTTCTCCCATTTTTTCTTTATTTTTTGTTTTTTGCTATCCATTTTTTACTCCTGCCTGAAAAATGTGAAAAGAATTGTGGCTGGATCTTAGAATGGGAAAGAGTATTTCCAGGAATTCAAAAAATGTCAGAATATAGCTTTATTCTGCCCAAACTTAACACTCCTCCTCCGGGAAATTTAATCATTAAATTTTTTGAAACTCAAAAATTGATGCTTTATGACATTGCCGGAACCTCTTTTTATTACTGGCAAAGCCCTTGGTATAGCTGGCCATTTATGATAAGACCTATTGAATATTTTGCAGAAAAGGTTGGTGAAAAAACAAGCTATATTTACTTTTTTGGCAATCCTCTTGTATGGTGGTTTTCTTTTTTAGGGGTTATAATTTATCTTTACTTAATAACCAGAAATTTGATCTTAAAATTCAAAATGAATTTGCCTTCCAGTTTTTACTCTCCGAACTTTCGTTTTTTGTTTTTGGGTTATGTAATTTTCTTTCTTAGTTTCTCCATTGTTGCAAGATTCTTGCTTCTTTATCATTATTTAGCTGGATTAACTTTTAGTATCATTATTTCTTCTGTTTTCTTTTCAGAAATTTGTCAAAATTTTTCCAAAAGATTATCAAACATTTTATTTTTTGGAATTTTGTTTTTAATTTTCTTATCCTTTCTTTATTTTTCCCCCCTAACCTATGGATTCCCTATTTCGGCAAAAGCATTAAAACTAAAAACCTGGCTTCCAAGTTGGTTTTATTAAAATGCTAAAAACAATTTTTAGTGGAAAATTTTTTCTTTTTTTGTGGTATTGCTTATTGTTAGCCATTTTATTGCCTCAAATGTTCTATTATATTTATCAAGTCTTACCCTTTGCCATTTTTGTTTACACCATCTCTTTGCTCGTCGGAATTTTTATTCTAACTCGTTTTATCTTATTCTTTAAAAACTCCAAATTTGTTTTTTTAATCCTTGCTTTTTTCTTATTAATGATTTTAAGTTCTTTTTGGAGTATTAAACCAGTTACTTCTTTCTCTAACAGTTTTATTTTTATTTTGCAAATTTTGCCTGTTTCAATTTTTGCTTTGTCTTTTGAAAAGCCAAAAAAGCTCTTAACAAACACTGCTTTGTTTCTTTCTTTTTTAGGATTTATCATGTCTTTTTTTGAACTTTTACTTTTAAAATGGAGGGGGTTAATTTCTTTTTCTTCTTTTAGAAATAATGAAACACTTGGTCAAATTTCTTATTTTCTTTCAAGATTAATTTTTGGAAATTCAAACTGTCTTGCCTTTTGGTTATTTATTACAATTTCCTTTACAATTCTTGCCTTAATAGAAACTAAAAAATGGAAGGTATTTTTGTTTTTTCTTGTGCCCCAATCAATAGTCTTCTTTTTCACTTTTTCTAGAGCTACTTTAATTGCCCTCTTTGGGTTTTTGTTTTGTTTTTTCTTTACTTTAAGAAAAAAAGAAAAATTATTAATTTTTGTATTCTTGATTTTTATCATTTCGTTTTTAATTGGGTTTATCGGTTGGAAAAACAAAGGAATAATTCCTACAAGGGGAATTTCTGATAGAGTAGAAATTTGGAAATTGGGTTTTCAGTTTTGGAAAGAAAATTTGATTTTGGGCAAAGGTTTTGCCACTTCCCCCTGGCTTTTGTGGGAAAGGGTTCAAAATGTTCATTTTCATAACAACTTTCTTCAAATTGGTGTTGAATTAGGAATTCTGGGATTTCTTTTGTATTTGTTTTTATGGATTTATCCAATAAAAATTGGATTAAGAAAATTCAATGAAAACAAAATGTCGGAAAATATTATACCTTTAGCTTTTATTTTATCTTTTGAGTTTGGAACTTTTCTCAATAGTTTTTTTGAATCTTTAATTACTTATCCCCCCTTCCCATTTTTTGCTTCAATTTGGTTTTTCCTAACCACTCTTTTGATTAATCCTTATTTTCCTTAATTTGATTTTTTCAAAATAACTCCTTAAAATGTATCTTATGGAAAAGAAAAGTTCTTTTTTAGAAAGAATAAGAAGTTGGCCAGAAAGGAGAAAGAAAGTTTTAATTTTTGTTGTTGTGACAATTTTTGGAATTTTTCTTTTTCGTCTTTATATTGCAAGGGTTCAAAAAAAACTTGAAAGCCTAAAAGAAATAAAAATAATAAACACTGAAGAAGTAAAAGAAAAAATTCCAAAACAAAGTGAGGAACAATTTAAAAAATTGGAAGAATCAATGAAAGAATTTATGGAAAGTTTAAAAGAAAAACAAAAAAATGAATCCCAAAATGAAAACAAATAAAATTTTGCCTAGGGAAATTACTCAAGAAATGAAAGAGTCATATATTGACTATGCAATGTCAGTAATTATTTCGCGCGCCCTTCCAGATGTTAGAGATGGATTAAAGCCTGTCCAGAGAAGAATATTGTATGCAATGTATGAAGATGGTCTAACTCACGATGCTAAATTTAAAAAATCAGCTTCGGTAATTGGCAATGTATTGGCTAAATATCATCCTCATGGAGATATGGCTGTTTATGATGCATTAGTAAGAATGGCTCAAGATTTTTCTTTGAGATATCCTTTGATCCAGGGTCAAGGAAATTTTGGTTCAATTGATGGGGACGAAGCAGCTGCGTATCGCTACTGCATTACTGGAGATTCTTTCGTTATTACTAATCGTTGTCTAGAAAGAATCGGAGAAATTAGCACCAAAGAGGATATTAATTTAAAAGTTTTATCTTTCGCTGGCAAAATAAATCAGGCCTCAAAATGGTTTGATTCAGGAATCCATCCGACTATAAAAGTTGAAACTTTTAGAGGATACTCTTTAAGAGGCACTTTTAATCATCCTATTTTAATTTTGGAGCAAGATTCCGAAGGTAGACCAATATTTAAATGGAAATTGTTAAGTGAAATAAGGCCGGGGGATTTTGCAGTTATCGATAGAAATGACCAGGCACTTTGGCCTTCCAAGGAGCCTTCCTTAAAAGAATTCTATCCAAAAACTAAAAATCGAAAATTTATACCTCATAAATTGCCAACTCAAATGAATCCAGACTTAGCTTTTTTAATGGGAGCAATACTCGCCGAGGGCTATATTTTAATTAACCGAAAGAAAAAATGTGGGAAAATAGGTTTTTGTAATACTAATAAGGAATTCATTGAGGCATTTCGATCAAGTTTTAAAAAAGTATTTCCAGACTGTCCAATTTACGAGAAAAAAAGAAATCCTCTTAGTTATGGGAAGAAAAAATTTGTTAGTTTCGAAATCTGCTCTCTCTATCTAGTAGAGTTTTTAAAAAATTTGGGACTAAGAATAATCTCTCCTTCAAAAAAACAAGTTCCTAAAATTATATTTCATTCAACCAAAGAATCAGTTGCTGCTTTTTTGAGGGGATTTGTTGAGGGAGATGGGTCGATATTATCTTATAGGAAAGGACGATCTCCTACAATTGCATTTATCTCTGCGAGTAAAAAATTGCTTCAAGAAATTCAAATAATTTTATTAAGATTTGGAATTGATTCTTTTCTCAGATTCGATGGAAGTAGAAATAATTGGGTTTTATTGATTCGGGGGAGAAATAATTTTGAACTATTTCAAACAATAGGTTTTGTTTCAAAGAAAAAAAAGGAGAGATTAGAAAAATATTGTAAAGTAAATAAAGATTTTCAAATAATGTCTAAAACTGATTTCATTCCTTTTCTGGCGAGCTATTTGAGAAAAAAGTATAAAAACAAAGAATTCAAAAAGTGGCTACTGAAACACAATGTAGATCGATATCCAAAGCTCAAAAAATATTATCCAATTTTAGAAAAATTTTTAGAAAAAAAAGATTTAGAATTGATAAATTTCTTTTTAGAACATCGCTATTTGTTTGATAAAATCGTTTCTGTAAAAATAAGTAAAAAAGAGAGGGTTTTTTCTTTAAGGATAGATAGTAAGTGTCACTCTTTTGTTTCAAATGGATTTATCAGTCATAATACCGAAGCAAAGCTTTCAAGAATCGGAGAGGAAATGTTAAGAGATATTGAAAAAGAAACTGTTGATTTTGTTCCAAATTATGATGGAACAAGAAAAGAACCAACGGTTTTGCCCTCTCCTATTCCAAATTTATTGATTAATGGGTCTTTGGGTATTGCAGTTGGAATGGCAACAAATATTCCTCCTCACAATCTTTCTGAAGTTTGTGATGCTTTAATTTATTTGATTGACCACCCAAATGCAAATACAAAGGATTTGTTCCAATTCATAAAAGGACCTGATTTTCCTACAGGAGGTGAAATTTTTGATCAAAAAGGAATAATTCAAGCTTATTCTCAGGGAAAAGGACCAATTTTGGTTAGAGGAAAAGTTGAAATTGAAGAAAATGAAAAAGGTAAATCTCAAATTGTAATTTATGAAATTCCCTTTCAGGTTCAAAAATCAGCATTGCTTGAACAACTTGCAAAATTAGTCCAAGAAAAAAAGATTGAAGGAATAAGAGATATCAGAGATGAATCTGATAAAGAGGGGTTAAGAATTGTTTTGGAATTAACGAAAGATGCTTTTGCCCAAAAAATATTAAATCAACTTTTCAAATTTTCAGATCTCCAAAAAACATTCCATCTAAATATGTTAGCTTTGGTTGATGGAATTCAGCCAAAGATTTTAAATTTGGTTGATATTTTAAATTGCTTTTTAGACCACAGAAAGAAAGTAATTTTGAGGAGAACAAAATTTGATTTGGAAAGAGCGAAAGAAAAGGCTCACATTTTAGAAGGATTAAAAAAATGTTTAGGAAAGATTGATGAGGTAATTTCTTTAATCAAAAACTCAGAAAATGCAAAAGAAGCAAAACAAAAACTAATGAAAAGATTCAAATTGGATGAAGTTCAGGTAAATGCAATTTTGGAAATAAAATTGGCTTCTTTAGCAAAATTAGAAAGGAAAAAAATAGAAGAAAGTTTAAAAGAAACTGAAATAAAAATTAAAGAATTCAAAGAAATTTTAGAAAACCCAAAGAAGGTAAAGGAGTTAATAAAAAAAGAGTTAAAAGAAATTAAAGAAAAATTTGGAGATGAAAGAAGAACGAAGGTTCATTTAGAAAAAGTCGGAGAAATTTCTGAAGAAGATTTAATTTTGCCAGAAGAAACAATCGTAACCTTAACCTCTGGGGGTTACATTAAAAGAATTAATCCAAAGGCTTATAGAATTCAAAAAAGAGGAGGGAAAGGAATTTTGGGAACAAAAACAATTGGTGAAGATTTTGTTGAACATTTATTAGTTGCCAATACCAAAGATAGGCTTTTATTCTTTACTAATTCGGGAAAAGTTTTTGAAACGAGGGTTTTTGAAATTCCAGAAGCTCAAAGATTGGCAAAGGGGAAAAGTATTTTAAACTTTTTAAATCTTGCCCAAAATGAAAAAGTTTTGGCTCTAATTCCAATAGCAAAAGAAGAAAATGCAAAATATTTAATAATTGCTACAAAAAATGGTATAGTAAAGAGAACTTCTTTAGAAGAATTTGAAAACATCAGAAAAAGAGGGGTGATTGCGATTTCTTTGAAAAAAGGAGATCAGGTAAAAAGTGTAAAAAAGAGTAGCGGGGAAGATGAAATATTGTTAGTAACTAAAAAAGGACAGGCAATTAGGTTTAAAGAAAAGGAAATTAGAATAATGGGAAGAATGGCTGAAGGTGTAAGGGGAATAAAATTGAGGGCTCAAGATGAAGTAATTGGAATGGAAGTGATTGAAAAGAAAAAAGAGAAAAATTATTTATTGGTAGTTAGTGAAAATGGGTATGGAAAGAAAACTAAATTAAGTGAATATCGTTTACAAAAAAGAGGGGGATATGGAATAAAGACAGCTAAGGTAACTCAAAAAACAGGGAATTTAGTATCAATAAAAATTTTAGAAGATGAAGAAAGCCTATTTTTGGCTTCACAAAAAGGTCAAATAATTAGAACCGAAATAAAATCAATTCCAGTTTTAAGTAGAGGGGCTCAAGGGGTAAAATTAATGAAATTGGAAGGAGGAGATAAAGTAGCTTGCATAACTTGTATTTAAAAATCATGGAAGAATTTCTTGATCCAGAAAAAGTATTAAAAAGATTAGATTTAAAAGAGGATATGGTAGCTGCTGATTTTGGATGTGGAAGTGGAGGTTGGGTTTTGCCTTTGGCAAAGATTTTAAAAAGGGGTAAGGTTTTTGCAATTGATATTTTGGAAGAGCCTCTTTCTGCCTTAAGAGGAAAAATGAAATTTGAGGGAATTTCTAATATTGAGATTAAAAAATCTGATGTTGAGAAAAGCTCTCTTTTATTGAGTGAATCTTGTGATTTGGTTTTAATGACAAATCTTTTATTTGAGGTAGAAGATATTAAAAAAGTTTTAGAAGAAGGGAAAAGAGTTTTAAAAACTGGGGGGAAAATATTGATTGTTGACTGGAAAAAGGATGCTCCTTTTGGACCAGAAGAAAGGATTTTGCCAGAAAAGGTAAAAGAAATTGCTTTAAATTTAGGTTTTAGTTTAGAAGATGAATTTGATGCAGGTTCTTATCACTGGGCGCTTGTCTTGAAAAAATAAATTTTTTAAAATAAAAAAATGACAAACTTTTTCTTTCTTCTCTTAAATATCTTTTTCCCAAAATTAATCTTAGCTCAAACGACGATTAATTTCAGAAATCCTCTGGAAACTTCAAATTTTTGGGTTTTGGTAAATAACATCTTAAATATAATTTTTACTGTTTCTTTGCCAATTGTGATAGTTTTAATAATTGTTGGAGCAATTTTAATTGTGACTGCAGCTGGAAATGAAAGACAAATAAGTATGGGAAAAAATTGCATAGTTTATTCCTTGGTTGGACTTTCTTTAGTATTAATGAGCAAAGGAATTATGGGTTTAATTGCTTATTTGTTAAGATAAAATATGGAAAAAATTTTTGCCCAAGTTGAATTATCTCCACCAATTGAACCAACAACTATTCCTGAAGTTATCCAAAGATTAACAAATTTTTTCTTCACTCTTGCACTTTATCTTTTGCCGGTTATAATTGTAATTGGAGGTGTATTTATTATTACTGCTGCAGGGAATCCAGAACAAATTGAAAAGGGAAAGAAAATAATTATTTTGGCTTTGATTGGTTTTATTATCCTCTTGACAGCCAGTGGCATAATTGCTTTAATAAGACAAGGGCTTCAATTAAGAAACCCGTAAAAAGGTCGAAAAAAATAAATAAAAAAATTATGTCAAAAAAATTTATTGCAGGGATTTTAGCTCTCTCTCTGGTTTTGCCAGTTATAACATTGGGAGGTGATGAAGAACAATTTCCTTTTACTGCAGCGAGTCCTAGATTTTCTCTTCCAACCGTAAAGCTTGAGGCTACTGTAGTAAGAATTACGAATCTTCTCTTTTATTTTATTGTTTTGATTTCGATTATTATGGTTTTGTGGGGTGGTGTAACCTTGGCTACGGCTGCAGGGGATCCATCAAAAGTTGATTTGGCTCGCCATTTGATAATGTATGCTTTAATAGCGATTGTTGTTGGAGCTATTTCTTGGGGCTTGATTAACTTAGTGGCTAGTTATTTAGGTAGATTGGCTTAGTAAGAAGTGAAGGTTGCGATTTTACCCTTGGGTACTTTACCCAAGGGTTTAAATTTGAAAATCATGAAAAAATTTTTTGCTTTTTTAAGCATTCTTCTTTTGCCTTCTCTTGTCTTTGGACAAACAATTCGCACCCTACCTACTTTTAATATAGAAGTAGTAATTTATAGATTGGCGAATATTCTCTTTTATCTTTTAGTATTACTTTCTGTAATTTTTGTAATAATAGGAGGAATAACAATTGCAACTTCAAGCGGAGATCCAAATAGAGTAGAATTGGGTAAAAGAATTATTGTTTTTGCATTAGTAGGTTTAATAATTGGAGCAGTTTCTTTTGGTATAGTTAATCTCTTTTATGGTTATATAGCTGCTCGTTAATTATTCTTTTGGGACAATTTTTCTTTTCTTTTCCCTTTGGAGTTTTGGGAGTTTAATTGTTAAGATTCCGAACTTAAAAGAAGCTTCAATTCGATTTGGATCGATTTCTACTGGCAAAATTATTTGTCTTGAAAATTTTCCCCAATAACATTCTTTTGTGAGAAAATCTGCGCCTTCTGGTGCTGGATTTTTTCTTTCTCCCTTAATTATCAATGTATCTCCTTCAATTTCAATCTCCAAATCTTTTGCCTCTACTCCAGCAATCGGAGCTTGTAAATACAAATCATCTTCTGTTTGATAAAGATCGACCATTAATTGTCCTTCTGCTTCTAACCATTCTTCTTTTTTAACTTTTGGCTTTTCTTCTTTTTCTTTAATTATAATTTTTTTCTTTTTTGGCTCCTCTTTTTTTTCTTTTTCAGCAAGCATTTCTTTTTCTTCTTCAACCTCACCCTCTATTCCCATTCCTTTTTTTAATTTTTCTAAAAATGAGGTCATATTATTTTGCAAATACTTTTTGCTTTTTCCAACCTTTTAAATCCTGAGGAGACAAAAATGGCTAATCCTATTAATATAAAACAAATTAAAACAAAATAAAATGAGAAGGTTGGAATTTTTGAAATTACAACTTGCCCTTCTTCAAACCAACCCCCTTTTTCCCCTAATTTGATTATAGAAAAATTAAAAACTCCGTGCAAGAAAAAAGCTAATCCAAAACCTGAAAATTGAAGCTTGGTTCTTTTTTCAGCAAAAAAGAAAGAAAGGGCTAAAAAATAACCAATTAATCCAGAACATAAAGCATGCAAAAATATCGCCCCCCAAAACCTAAGAAAAGAGGCAAAAAGAGCTGAAGAAATATTTTCAAATTGAAGGATTTGAAAAATATTTTCTACTGCAGCAAAGCCTAAAGCAGAAATAATCATATAAAGGATAAGGTCTGCTGGTTCGTCCAATTCAGGACTTTTTAAAACCTTGTCTCTGATAACTAAATATTTCATCAATTCTTCAATAATAGGTGCGAAAATACAAATTGATAAAAGTTCAATAAGAGCGTAATTTCCAAAATAAGAATTTAAATATTCTTTAAGACCCAATTCGGTAAAAAGAGCAGGAAGAGTAGCTAAGGCTCCAAAAAGAAAAATTTTAATTACCATTGAATTTGGCTCTGGATGAACATCCTTTCTCAAAAAGAAAAGAAGCCACAAAATGCTGGGTAAAATACCAATAAAAATTGAAACTAAAAGAAAAAAAGAAATCATTTTATTTTTCTAACCTTTTCTGTTGGCCAAAATTCCAAATATTTTCCAAGAAGTAATCTCAATTGAGCATCTAAAGCCGGAATTGAACCAAAAATTATTAAAGTAATTGGGAGTAATAACCATTGAAAGAAAAAAGATAGATATTTTAAATTGCTTACCCCCTTTGGTTTTTTTGGCAAAATCAAAAAATTTAAAGCTCCAGAAATAAAAACCCCAAACATTGCAAAGGTCATTAAATTTCTTGTCAATCTTGGCAAATTATAAGAGAATAAAGTCACATTGAAACTTGGTCCTCCCAAAAAAATTGGTAACCAACCCAAAAAGGCAATCAAAAGTGAAGCTGTTGCCCAACTCCAAAATCCTTCTATTATATTAAAACCATACCAAATTTTTTTAAATATGGGGATTTTTTTATTCTTAATAAAACCAAAAAGCAAAAATGGAATGTCATTGCATCCCCAGGCCCAACGTCTTTGTTGTTTATATTGATTTAAAAAAGTTTTTAAAAAATTTGGTGCTAAAACTGCATCCATTGAAACAGGATAAAAAAGAGGAATTACCCGATAATTTCCATTATAAAAAAGAAGAGCTTTCCAAAAAATTCTTGAATCATCAGAAACTACATTTTTAGGATAACCTACTTTGTCTAAAACTTCAAAAGGAATTGAATGCGAAGAATAACTCACTAAAACTTCAGGTCTTTCTTGTTGCATCATTTGCCAAAAACTTCCACTCATTGCTACCACCCGAGAAAAAGAGGGTGCTTCCCAAATGTTATTGTTGTAAATAGGAATTGGTTGAAATGAGGCTAAATTTGAATTTTTCTGAGTCAAAAAATTATAGGTTAAGCAGGCAAAGTAATCAGGATAAGGTTTTGTATCAACATCAAAATTTGAGACAATAATATTTTCAAAAGGAATTCCAATTTTTGAAATTTCATTTTTTGCAACTTTAAAGGCAAAGGCAAAATTTGAACCCTTCCCCGGAATTTCGCCTTCAAGATTGGAAGGATGAAGAGTAAAAAAAAGAGCTAAAAATTTTCCAGAAAAATTTTTTTCAATTCTTTCTTTAACTTTCATTGCATTCTCTTTTGCCCTTTCTTCTCCTGCAACCACAACAATGATTTTATCTTTTGGATAGTTTGAATTCAAAATGGAATTTAAACTATCTTCAATAATCTCTGGTCCTTCTTTATAAAAAGGCAAAATAACTAGATGATAAACTTTCTCCCAATTTGGAATTTCTTTTACTTTCTCTAACCAATTTATTTTTAGATTTTTCTTCATTTTTAAAAAAGCTGAAATCTGATGAAAAGACAAATACAAAAGTTTCAAAATCCAATAGACATCAAAAAAGATAATAAAAATTCCAACCCAAACAGGTTTTTTCCAAGAAAAAATTAAAGCAAAAAAAAGAGTAAAAAAGGATAAAAAACCTGGAAGGATTTCAAGAGAACGATATAGAATTCTTTCTTTTTTTTCTCTTAGATCTTTAGCGCAAGAAAGATTGAGATAATCCATATGGCCCCGAGGGGAATCGAACCCCTGTTTTTGCCTTGAAAGAGCAATGTCCTGGCCACTAGACGACGGGGCCTAATAAGAAATTTTTAACAAAAAAATTTGAAAAATGCAAATTTTATGTTAAAATTATTTTTCAATGGAAGAAGCTATTCCAAAAATTTACGAGCCAAAAGAGGTAGAAGAAAAAATTTACCAGTTTTGGCTAAAAACTGGATTTTTCAATCCAGACAATTTACCTTCTTCCCACAAAAAACCGTTTTCAATAGTTATTCCTCCGCCAAATGTTACGGGAGAATTGCATTTGGGTCATGCGTTAAATGCAACTTGCCAAGATATTTTGATTAGGCAAAAAAGAATGCAAAAATTCAAAACTCTTTGGTTGCCTGGAATAGATCATGCCGGAATTGCAACTCAATATGTTGTAGAAAAAGAGCTTAAAAAGGAGGGGAAAACAAGATTTGATTTGGGAAAGGAAAAATTTTTAGAAAAAGTTTGGGAATGGGTTGAGAAATACAAAAATGTAATTTTGGAGCAATTTAAAAAAATTGGATGTTCTCTAGATTGGTCGAGAACTAGATTTACTTTAGATGAAGATTATAAAGTCGCTGTTGAAAAAGCCTTTTTTCATTATCTGAAAAAAGGTTTAATTTACAAGAGCAAAAGACCAATTAATTGGTGCAAAAGATGCAAAAGTGCTCTTTCTGATTTAGAAATTGAATATAAAAAAGAAAGTGGGAAATTGTGGTACATTAAATATCCGATAAAAACTCAAAGCTCAAAAGTCAAAAGTCAAAACTATATTGTGGTGGCAACAACTAGACCAGAAACGATGTTAGGAGATAGCGCAGTTGCTGTTAATCCAAAAGATAAAAGATATAAAAATTTTGTTGGAAAAAAGGCAATTTTGCCAATTGTTAATAGAGAAATTCCAATTATTGTTGATGAGTTGGTAGATCCTAATTTTGGAACTGGAGCAGTAAAAGTTACTCCAGCTCATGATTTTCAAGATTATGAAATGGCAACAAAACACAATCTTCCTTTAATTGAAGTAATTGACAGAGAGGGAAAAATGATAAATGCTCCAGAAAAATATCAAGGAAAGGAAGTTTTTCAAGTGAGAAATGAAATAATAGAAGATTTGGAAAAATTGGGATTTTTAGTAAAGGTTGAAGATTATGAAATTTCTCTCCCCCTTTGTTATAGATGCCATGAAATTTTAGAAATTTTGCCATCTGAGCAATGGTTTTTAAAAATGAAAAAATTGGCAGAATTTGCAAAAAAAGCTGTTAAATCTGGAAAGGT
>Ga0207433_10010430_pt1 | contig 14455 bp, 12 predicted proteins | sample YelNatPaOPGAMG01_FD_187559 | JGI IMG/M metagenome (GOLD analysis project Ga0207433, IMG submission 187559) | Hot spring thermophilic microbial communities from Obsidian Pool, Yellowstone National Park, USA - OP-RAMG-01 (SPAdes) (version 3) | ecosystem: Environmental > Aquatic > Thermal springs... | reverse complement strand
ATTAAAAAATTATATTATGATGAAAATGAGAAACATTTCAAAATCAGGAAAAATGCCGGATTTTGCTTTCAGAATGATGTCATTGATACATGATAACCCACTTCTGTGGATATTTAAGGAACCCTATAAAAGTTTAAAAGCAGCCGGGCTTAAACCCGGACAAAAAGTATTAGAGATAGGCTGTGCTCCAGGACTGGTGTAAGGTTGTTCAATAATAATTTTCATCATTTTGTTTATGATATTACAGTAAATAAGGAGTTTGGTAATGAAAGCGGCAAGTCAATAGATGCTTTTGGCATATTGGCCAAATTGGGATACCAATTTCATACTGTACCGGCTAAACCAATACTGACTGTAAAAGAAAGTTATGCATCGGGAGGGAAAAATTCTGACAGTAAAATAAAAACATTCGACCCTGTTTATGGCTCAAAAGATCAATTTTATGGCAGAATGAATATTACATCATGGTCGAACCTGAATGACCGCGAAATATTTATCACCCTGTTCCCTGTCAAAAATATGAAGATAGAAACAAACTATCATTGGTTTTATGTTCCTGTACCCGATGATGCTACATTGCTTGGAACCATGAAATTGCAAGCCGGCAAACATCACTTAGGCGATGAGTTTGACATCTTTATTAATTATCAGGTTTTAAAACAATTGCAGATTGTAACTGCTTTTGGCTATTTTCTTGCCGGTGACATTCAACCGATAAATAATCAGCCTGCCCGAAATGCTTCATGGCTTGCTTTCCAGTTTCTTTATGAATTTGGTAAGCGTTAAGTTTAAAAAATTTAAAAAGTTATATAAAATAATATTATATTAGCATCTGCTTATATAATATTAAGCAATTGCTAATATATGACTGAAAAAGAAGTAATTGAAAAACTCAAAGCCTTATCGGCAAGCTCAAGGATTCAGATTATTAAACTTATCCGCGGCAGAAAGCTTTGTGTAAATGCAATTTCAAGGAAGCTCAATATTACACAGTCTGCCGTTTCCCAACATCTCAGGATATTAAAAAACTGCAATATTGTATATCCTGAACGTTATGGTTCAATTATTCATTATCAGCTAAATAAAGAGACGATCGAAAAATTTATAAACGCTTTGACAGAAATATTAAAAGAATCAAAAAAATGACAGATAAGATTCTAAAAGTGCAGGAACTGAAAAAATCCTACGATGGTTTTGTTGCGGTAAACGGTATCAGTTTTCACGTAAACAGGGCTGAAATTTTTGGTTTTCTGTTTGAAAAAACTGTTTTATTGATAATATTCTAATCGTGAAGTCCCAGTTCTTTTTCAATCGATTCATTCTTAGTACTCTTAACGCCATCTATTGAAGGCACATAGGGTTTAATATCAAGCACGGGAGTGCCGTCAAAAGCATCAATCCCTGAAACATATAGGATGCCATTTTCAACTTTTTCAAGTTTAATGGTGGCAATACCAATAGGATTCGGCCGGTTGGGACTTCGCGTAGCAAAAACACCAAATGTATATTTGGGGTTGGATGCCGGAGGCCTTGCTATAGGGCTCCATTTTTTTACCCTGTCAAGATGATATATAACTATTATGTATTCAAATAGTTCCAGCGATTTTAATGCTTCCTGATATTCAGGATATATTTCTATCTTTCCTTTCACCTCAGGCTTTAATATTCCCTGACGGGGAGCTCCGGTTTCAGGCGTATAACCTGTATGGAAAACACCAATCGGAGTATAAGTTATTGTTTGCTTTATTTTTTCCTGACCTTTCATTGGTATTAGATAAAATCCTAAAATGAAAATAAATATAATCTGCTTTTTCATCATTGATCCTGTTTTTTAGGTTTAATATACGGAAAAAAGTGTTGAGGGTTCACCACTTCACTATATTTATAATAAATCTTCTTAAAATCTTCCCATGTATCCCGTTTTAAGGCAGGATCACGCAGCAATGCCGCAGGATGGTAAAGGAGCATGGCATGCATCTTTTACAGTTTTACCAGTTCTCTTAATTCTTCGTTGCTGAGGTTGCCGAGCCATGTTTCGCCGGAAGCAACAGTCAGATCAGCCAGATAACGTTTTTCGCGTATCATGTTATCAATTTTTTCTTCAATGGTGCCCTTGTTGATGAGCCTGTAAACCTGAACATTCTTTTTTTGTCCGATGCGGTAAGTCCTGTCGGTTGCCTGTGTCTCCACGGCAGGGTTCCACCACAAATCATAATGGATAACATGACTGGCTGCAGTGAGGTTTAATCCGGTGCCTCCTGCCTTGAGCGACAGTATAAAAACCTGGTTGTGGCTGTTTTGAAATTTATCAACCATCTCGTCGCGTTGCTTTCTCGAACAGCCTCCATGAAGAAAAAGCGGCGGCATTTGAGTAATACGTTCAACAAATTGGGTTAGCAAATCACCCATTTCTTTAAACTGTGTAAACACTAAAACTTTATCACCCGATTCCGTAATGTTCCGGAGCAGTTCGGCAAAAAGCTGACTTTTACCCGATTGTCCAATATCTTTATTCCCCTGCCGTATATACTGGTAGGGATGGTTACCGATTTGCTTGAGAGCTATAATAAGTTTTAATACAAGTCCCTTTCGCTCAATACCTTCAGAACCCTCAATCTGAGCAATAGTTTGGTCTACAATGTTTTGATATAAAGCGGCCTGAACGGGCGAAAGCGTGGCATAATAATTACTTTCCACTTTATCAGGCAGATCAGAAATAATGCTCTTATCGGTTTTCAGCCTGCGAAGCAGAAAGGGAGCGGTTATACGCTTAAAATGTTCTACCTTAGCCATGTCGTGGTTAAAATGAATGGGTTTGGCAAACTCTTCATTAAAGGTATTGAACGAACCCAAATAACCCTTGTTGACGAAGTCGAATATGCTCCAATATTCGCTAAGCCTGTTTTCTACCGGTGTACCGCTCATGGCCACACGGATATCAGCCTTTATTCCCTTAATGGCTTTGGTCTGATCTGCCATATGGTTTTTGATGTTCTGTGCCTCATCAACGATCAGTAATTTCCATTTAAGTTTTTGGAAAACATCCGGATTGTTACGAACCAGACCGTATGATGTTATAATTATATCGAAATTTGAGAATTCACTGTTTCTGCCCGTACCGTGATAAGCATATACTGAAAGCGAAGGTGCAAAACGTGCTATTTCGCGTTCCCAGTTTGAAATGAGAGTTGTCGGTACCACTACCAGAGCTTTGTTTTCAATTAATAGTCCCTGGTTTTTGTAATGCAATAAAAGGCAGATAACCTGAATCGTTTTCCCTAATCCCATATCGTCGGCAATGATGCTGCCCATGCCCAGCGCGGCATTTCTGGCAAGCCATTCGAACCCTCTTTGCTGATATGGCCGGAGGGTAGCCTGAAGACCAGCGGGCAGAGAGGGTGGCGACCCTTTAAGTAGTTTCTGCACTGCTTTGACCACCTCAGGTGTAAGCCCCACCTTTATACCATGTAATTCTTCGGAAAAAAGTGCCTGTAGAAGCTGATGTGGTGATAATTCAGTATTCCTGTCCATGTTTTTTTGCAGGGATTTTAATTCTGCTTCATCAAGAAAGATATACTGATCCTTTAGTTTTACCAGTCCATGTAATCCCTTCACCAGACGTAAAAATTCATTTATATCCATCTGGCTATCGCCCACGGCTACCTGCCAGTTGTAGTCGAACAACTCAGTAAGTCCGACCAGCGATTTAACAGATACCTGTTTCCCCGGGGCTTTCCTGATCTGAAGGGAAAGATAAGGATGCACCAGACTTTTAAGCGATTTTGGCAACAGGATTTTCACACCCAGCAGTTTAATTAGTGGCAGCACGTTTGTGAGTATAACGGAGAAATCAGGAAGAGCAACCACCACATTGGTTTCGCCCTTTGCCGAAAGCAGGGTGTTTACCTGAGGGAGATAATTGCCAACAAGACTTATATCCTTAAGAATATCAAGCCGTATTTTATCATATTTTTTAAGTTTGAATACATCGGATAGCGGGACAGGTGATGACAATTTTCCATTATTTTCCGAAACCAGAAGCGACAGAGCAAAACCATGCTTATCTTCTTCCACCTGCAGCACAGGAGTGTAGGCACGTGAATGAATATCGAAAATGCTGAGCCACTGATGTATGCTTGCCGGAATCTGTGAGGTTTCAAAGGTGTCAAACCCCTGCACATATCCGGTTGTGAATAAATCAATTGTCTCTTGCGAATTTTGTCTTTCATACCATTGCGCGGGAAAATTACCTGAATCGTAAGTTGATTTTACAAACCAGCCGAGAAAAATACTGCATAGCACCGGTAACTGCTGACTTATGGCAGATATAACTGTATTCCCCTTTTTCTTATCAGCCCTTCGCACCTCAATCAGGCGGGGAATATTAAAGACAGAGAGTTTATCAAAAACCATCTTTACCTCATCGCAAAAAACAGAAGGTAGGTATTTCAGCACAAACGTATCTGCATCAGCCTGCCAGATGCGGGGATAATATAGTTTATTGAGAGCCAGCTGAAGACTGAAAAGGTATATTTTATGCAAATAGACCCATGTCGGATGTAAATAACCGAGCTGCTTATCTTGGATTCCTGAAAGCAAACTGATAAGCTTTTCAACAGATATCTGTACAATGAGTTTATCATCCGAAATTTCAGCCGCGCAAAGTGACAAATCTTCGTTAAATACTATGGTAACTTTACTTTCAGGATTTATTGTTATGTGTTCATGCTGAACATTCTGGTTTTTTATATTCCTGGCAACTGAGTGAGTTGCTTTTTGTAATAATGTCCTGAAGTCTGAAGGGTAAAAGACGGGCGATGGAGACAATAATGTTATTATTTCCGGAGGATTAACCGAAAGGCCGGAGAGGTCAATGTCTGTAACTTTTCCGGCATCAAATGGAGTTTCTGCCACATCGCCGGTTTGAGACAGCAATGTTTCAACCCGATCAATTGTTGATGCACCGGGAGCCTCATCTTTTTCTTTAAATTCCTCTAAAAGGTCAAGGCCATGAAGGTTGAAGAGTATAAAAGGATTTTTATCAATTTCGTTGGCCACTATATATAACACCGCGGCAAGGTGTTTGCAAGGCACTGCCCAGTCGGGGCAGCTGCATGTCATACCAAGATATTTCCACGAGGCAGGAAAGAGACGGATACCTTTATTTTGTGCAAGGTTATCGAGGGCCGGATCAAGCTCTTTATTAAGCAGCTTTGAAAGCAACTGCGGATTATCGCGGATAATTTCCTGTAAAATAATAGTTTGTTCTTTGGAAAACAAAGGAACTTCGATTTCAACATGATATGGCTTTGGTCTGCTGCCTTTAACTTTTGCGATTATTTTATTCCTGTTAATTTCAATTTTCGTAACTGCTCCTTTTCTGGCATAGCTCCGCCCCCGTGGAAGACGGTTGCTGAAATCAATACGCGTCAGAGAGTTAAGCCATTGCCGGCCCCACCATGTAGTACCGTATTTTATCATTGTAAATTTTTAGCGATAAATATAGTGGATTTAACTGCTTTATCAGGCGACATGTTATCCAATATTTTTTCCGAACGCAAATCAATTATTTAAATAATTTGAATGCTTTGTCCGTTATTGGTTACAGCAATCAGTTTCTTCGAAGGACTTATAGCCATATTTAACGGAAGATCGCTTAATAAGTAACCATGCCCGGCTGTCGAAAGGCTCCATCCGTTCGGTAAATTAACTTTATCCGATTTTTGAGCTGATGAATAAAAACTATAATGAGGAACAAGCAAAACAGAACGAAAATGTTTTTCATAGCAACATCTTTTAAGCGTTTGAATATACACCTGAAACCCACATGTTTTGCAAACACATACACCTTTAAATATAATTTTATCAAACATGTGGGTTCCATCATACCATAAAAACAAAATTATCTTTCAGCTTCGCACCTTAGGATTTACTAATATTAATATGCCGAATCTTTATCTTTTTCATCACCTGCAACGCCCGCGCATTTTGAAGGATATGGAGTATTGCCTTTTGCCGAGAACCAAAGTATTCTGTTAAGAAGGTCATCATTACCTGCATCTATTCCGTCAAATTCAGGCAGCATGCTTTTCTTCGCGTAATGAAGAGCCTTTCCGGTCAGCGATGAGAGAGGCGCATTCAGTTCATCAACAGGTATTTTATTCTTCACTGCCATGTAAGGTGTCAGATCAAATTCGTTTTTAAAACAGTCGTTCATCGGATTTGCTATTGCATCCTGTATATTCATCGGAGGAAGACCCAGTATCTGTTCAATGGTCCTTACTAATGAAGGCTGTGTATAAAAAGTATGGTTAACAGATTTAAGTCTGGAGTAAGGGCTGATCACCAGACATACTGTACGATATGCAGATACATGATCCCAGCCAGACTGAGAATCATCCTCCACAACAAAAATTACAGTATTTTTCCAGAACCTGCTTTTCGAGAAAGCTTCAACAATTCGTCCAAGTGCATAATCATTATCCGCAACAAATGCCCTTGGGGTTGGATATCCCGGTCTGGTTCCGTTTGTATGATCATTCGGAAGAGCAACGACCATAAGTGAAGGAAGATTGTCTCCGGTCATGGAGCAATAATCATTTAATTCACTGATTAACGCATCGGCACGCATTGCATCAGAGAATTTATGATTTCCGAAAGAAGGATAAGTCTGGCTAAGGATGTTTCTTACAGGGTCAATTGTCGTAGCGTTAGAAAATTCAATCTTTTCTCCGTTTATATATTTTTGATAAATATCCTTCCAGGTAAGTCTTTCATCCATGACAGGGAATGATGCCTCTCCATAAATTCTCACGGATTTGCCATGACTTAAAGCATTGTCCCAGATAAAACCTGAGGGTGCATATACCAGAGCATCAGTCTGAACATGAGGATAACTTCTAAACCATGCTCTCATGTTTTTTTCAATGTAATCTGTAACGATTGATGCATCAGTCCATTGATGTCCTTCCGCAGAGCACTTCCCTGATACATGAAAATTGTCGAGCAGAATAAATTCTTCGGCAAGTTTATGAGTGTTCGGCGTGACTTCTTCGCCGAATATGCATAAGTCCGGATCTCCATTCCCCTGTTTCATGTCGCCAAGAATCTGGTCATAAGTTCTATTCTCCTTAATTATATATACAACATGTTTGAATATCGAGGGTTCACCAATCCTTTCAGGCACCGGCTTTGGTTTTATGGATTCTCTGGGCGTTTCCCTTGTAATGGCTGCTCTTGAGAGGTTATTCACCGCAACTACTGTATCAGTATATGCTTTCAGGTCCTTTTTACCGGGAAGGGGAATCACTGAAATTGAAGCCAGCATATGATGTGCGTTGAAGACCTTATTTGAAGAATTTTTATCTGATAATGCCACAAGCGCGCTTACTCCTTCGAGATTACATATATAAAGTTTCCCCGATTTATTGGTCGTAATTGCTGATGGATAAGCCCCTGTTGGTATAAATCCTGAAATCTTACTTACTTTCCCTTTCCCTCCGGATGCTGCATTAATACCAAGCTTAATAACTGCTATTGCATTGTCCATCCCGTTAACAACATAAAGTTTTTTGCCATCAGGGGAAAGGCACAACCCATTCGGGGAATCACCAAAAAGAGAATTTATTTCAGGTTGCAGTCTTACGCTTATTGATTCAGTAATCTCATCGGTCGCCGTTTTTATTACACTCACATTATCGCTGTTCGAATTGGTTATATAAACAAACTTACCGGACTTGTCACTGGTAATTGCATTTGGATGCAACCCGACTACCAGCTCTTTGATTATTTTGCCATTCGAAGGATCAATAACTGTTACGCTCCCTTCTCTTGTTGCCCCCCCGGCGCTGTTATTTACTCTTGCCAGGCCCCATGGAACTCCTGCAACCTCCTTGTCGTCTGTTGAAGGATGCCTCCCGGCCCAGTTAGTTATGTATAGTTTATCTGCAGCCCTGGTTATCCCATAAGGAGCTACACCCGGATCAGTTGTCCATATAGTATCCCCGGTGATTAGATCCTGTTTGATAACCAGATTATTTCCGTTTAAAACTACATACAGGTACTCCTTTGATGATTCCCTGGTTATTAGTACCTCATTTGGCAGCGCCAGGGCAGTTCTGGATGCTGCTTTGTATTCAAACATTTTCCCAAATATTGCCCTTTCACCATCCCATTTTGCTGACACAACATAGCACGTTGATCCATAACCTTTTGCGCTCCAGTATAGTACCAGGCCAGAATTACCTTCATACCAGGTAATTCCTGAATATGTGTTCATCCCACCTTTAAGTTCAGTTTTGTCATTAAGTTTTAATACATACTTCACTTTATTGTCCGAAGTGTTTATGATTACAACACTATATCTTTCCTCTACTGCAAGCCATTTACCATCGGGTGATAAAGCTGCATCAAGAGAATGGTTTTCAAGTGCCTTATCGCCAAAAAAAATCTGCAATCCGGCAGGTTGTATAATTCTGTTATACGGGAGAAGTATCGTTTTGGGATATGTTTCTGCCGCTTCATTTGATTCCTGAGCCTGAACTACGATACTTGCTATGGAAAAAATTACAGGGAAAAAATACTTCATTTTCATCATATAATAATTTATTTAATATGGTATTATAGCCTGTCCCTCAAAGCGGGAGGATGGCTCTGTTCCCTTACATATATATAAAAATTCATTCATTTCTCAGTACCGCTTCAATTAATTGTGGAACAACCTTAGTTGCTTCCCCCTGCAAAAAAATATCGGTGATGGTATTTGTATAATTTGAAGGGGCAATATTGATTTCTATTATTTTCTTCCCATTTTTTTTAGCTTCATAGGGTATAAGCGATGCAGGCATTATTTCACCGGTTGTGCCGATAAGAATAAATAGTTCAGCGTTTACATCTTCGGAAAAGGAATTCGTTTTGGCAGGTTCGGGAATGGGTTCACCAAAAAAAACAAAGTCCGGCTTAAGAACCGTTTTACAATATGGGCATCGTGGCGGCAAAAAAGATAAATCAATATCGAGGAAAACGGGATCGAACTTACTCCATAAACCATTTTCCCCACGAAAAGGAGGTATTCCACTTTCCACGGATATGCCCGCTCCTGTAAATGTTGTAGTGCGTGATGAATGTTTTATTAATTCTGCAGCTTCTTTTAATTTATTTGTAAAATTGGTCATCTCTTAAAACACTATTTAAAAACCCAGTGATATATCCTTTTCTGAAAAAAGCTTTATTTTCTTTTCCTGAAGCCGACCTGATCCTTTCCTGGCATAGCTCCGCCCCGTGGAAGACGGTTGCTGAAATCAATACATGTCAGCGAGTTAAGACATTGCCGGCTCCACCAGGTAGTACCGTATTTTATCATTACTGGTTTTTGGCAATAAATATAACGGAATTAAATACACTATTATTCACAGGTTAAGATAACAAGTTGAAAAAGTTGAAAAATTTAAAGAAGGAAATGAGGAGAAGCAGGTAAGGATCAGAATTATTACTACTCCTACTCTCTTTTCCATCAAAATACCTCCGGATCGGATTAATTATTGAATCTGTAAAACCCTGATAGAGATAAAATTCAAAATCGCAGTTTAAGCACAGATTCTTTGTTATTAATATTGCAAAAATAGATAGTTTTGTTGAAATATTTGAAGACATGCTGAGGAAATCTTTCTTGTTATTGACATTAGCATTTTTGCTGTATGGATGCAGAAATTCAACTCAAAATTCAGATAGTATAAGCACTTATACAATTGCCATCCCGGTATGGGGTACACTTTACCTCTTTGGCAGCGATACCACAATTAACCGATGGGAAGTACTCAGGGGCAAAAAGGTGAATGTTATGGCAAAGGGCATTCAGTCGCAAATAGAGGCGTACCTCAACGTTTTTTACAAGATAAACCATGATATTATTGGAGGAAAAATACTTGATTATCAGACAGAAAATTAATAATACAAATTATGCGAAAAATATTTATTCTTATCACAATCCTGCTTTTTAGCCAAACCATTTTGGCTCAGCCTTTGCCAGTTAAACTAAATCATACCATTATTATTGATACAGACTGTGCAATTGACGATATGCGTGCAATAAGCCTGCTTCTCAACCGCCCTGAAATAACAATAAAAGCAATTGGCAAAACCAGACCATCGGCTGTTTTTACATATAAAAATCGTTCTGTAAGAATCAGTCTCAAAAAAGAATATCTTGAACAGGTAGATGCGGATATTAAAGAAGGGATTATGAAATTTGGATTAATGGATGATGGCTATTGGAAACTTATTCGTCATAATGCCTTGAAATACTGGCTTGAATGGGATAGAAATAAAATCTTTGATATTGAAGAAATAAGTAAAAAATTAGTCCCGATTACAAATAACCGGAATTTCCTGACTTAAAACTGAGAAGAATGTTAAAATTTTTAATTATCCCGATCTTATTGATTATGCACCCTGTTCATGTAACCCTGACAACCATAAACCAGGCTGAGGGTACAGATTCCATGAAAGTTTTTTTCAGAATGTATTATGATGACTTTTTACTTGATTATAAATTGTATGACCCAAGCTGTAATCTCGATAAAATATCTGTAAAACAGTATTTTACAACAGATAAGATAAACAAATATTTCAATGATAAAGTTCATATATATGTAAATAATAAATTACTGACAGGGAAGGTATTGAGTGTAACCATAATTCCGGACAATGAAATCTTCCTTAATCTTCTTTACCGGTCTAATAAAAATCCGAAGAAGATCAAAATCAGGAATCAGATAATGACCAGTTTATACAGCGATCAGGCTAATATGATCTTTTTTAATATAAACAAGAATGAGGGAGCAATGAAACTTACGCCTGAACACGATAAGGAAATATGGTCATTTTAATTATCTTACAATAAAAGTCTCCTCATTATGCAAGGGAGTCAATTTGATACCTTTCTCAAAATTATTTATCCTTATTATCATTAAATTTGTCTGATCACTATGCCATCCTGTAAGAATCATATTCCTGACAGTTATACTCTTTGGCCTTTTATCTGTTCTATAAATCAGATTTAGCCTGATTTCATTATCAGTGTGATCTACGGTTAACAGCTTTCCTGTCAGCAGTTTATTGTTTATATAAATAAAGACTTTTGAATTAAAGTATTGGTTAATCAGGTCAGAAGGGAAGGGTTGCTTACTAAATAGTGTATTCAAATTTCTGTCGTCATCTATTGTCTGTAAATCGTGCAGGAAATCATCGAAATACATCCTGCAGGAAACTTTTAAAGAATCGGTACCCTGAACATAGTCAATGGAAGTCATTGTTACATGACCCGTTTGCATAATCAGACATAATGAAATAGCTAAGGCTCTAATCATTTTTTCAGTTCCGGTAATAATTTTAAGTACACACATTTATTTCCTTATGTAAGCCAGCCCTGTCAAGTGGATGAAACCCACATGTTAAAAAAATTACATTTATAAGTGTTTATTTTTTCATAACATATGGGTTTCAAATGGTACCTTCAAAGATACTGAAACATTTCTGCCCTGATTGTAATAATTCAAAAGTTTCAGCGTGGAAAGATGGTCGTAATATTGAACAAGGCATCTATGGTAATGCTCATGAAAATGGAGTTCATGTTTCGCTGTGCAGATAAAATGGTCATGATGATGGAACTGACTATCTAAAAGCTTAACAGTCATTGGCATCAGGAATATAATCACCAGTGATATTGCAATGACATGTTTAAGCTTTCTGTTCATTTTTGGCCGCTTAATGCTCTGAGAACTGCTACTTAAGCATATTACCTGTTCTTATTCCAAAATATACAGTTCGGGGTAATACCGGTCCGTAAATATACGATGGGTCACGGTTTATTCCTGTATCGAAATCTGACTGGAATGAATTGAATATGTTTCTTACTCCTGCGAATAACTGAAGAGTAGCACCATTAAGTTTTATATTATAGTGAATTTTACTTCCCACATCGAAAAAAGAATGGGATTTTCTTAATTCCCCTGTTTCAGGGTCAGTTAAAGGGCCGAAATAGGGCACCAGCATTCTGCCGGTATAAGTTCCTGAAGCAGAAAGCCCTGCATTATTAACAAAATCCCAGTCAATGTTAAAGTATCCATAATCGGAAGGAGTACGGAAGAATTCTTTCCTGTCAAATTGCTGAGGTACATCATACATACTGGATTGAACCGTAAAACCTGATGTTAAAGAAAAATCTTTTAAAGGCCTAAGCTTCAGTTCCATGTTTATGCCTTTGACAGTGGCGCCATTTTTTGCATTTTTTCTAGTATATAAAACTTTACCATTCTCATCCGGAACTCCTATTTCATTAACAAAAGGATTTTCCAACCTGGTATAAAAACTTTCTATTAATAAGCCGGTTGTAGCAGTTCCTATAAGTTTGTTGAAATCGAGTGAAGCCATAATACTATGACTGGTTTCCTGTTTCAGACCAGGATCATTTACATTAATAACCTGCCGCGAACCGGATGTTTCGATATGCAGATCTTCATCAAATATCTGTGGCGCCCTGTAACCATGTGAATAGCTTACCCGCGCCTGCAGTGAACTGAATACTTCGTACATCAGGCTTATGCGGGGACTGAAAACATTCTCATCTTTTATTTTATTGTTTTTTGCATGATCAATTACGCTGTAATGATCAAAACGTCCGCCGAGCCCTATTTTTAACCTGTTTATTTTCAGGTCATACTGAAGAAAAACACCTGATGATAAAGATGACTGGTTAGAAATCAGTAAGTTATCAGTATGTGGGACGCTGACTATCGAATCGTTGATAATTACGGCATTTGCATAGTCGGGATATCCCAGTTTCTCATCTTTCAGATAATCTCCTCTGTTTTCAATGCCTGCAATGATAGAAGAGTTACCCAGGAAAGCTTTATATTGTATGCCGGTATTATAAGTCAGTCCTTCGGATCTGCCATAATCTTTAAGTGACCGGTGTGCCCCATAGTATGAATCACGCATAATATGCTGTGCGGAAAAGAATGCAGAAAAAAGATCATGATCCCGAAAATATTTCTCATAAGTTACTGCTCCGGTTTTAAGGTCGTGTTTTACAGTTTCTGACACGTCTCTTTCGTGCATCGGATAATCTTGTCTGTTTCCCCCGTTCCTTTCCTCTTTAATATTGAAAAAGTCGATGTCTATTTTACTTCTGAACCCGAACCTGTGAAAGTATCGGGTACCGATTGTCTGATTATTCATTGGCGATATTTCGGAATAGGCATCGTTATTTGAATCGAACATTTTTCTTTCACGCGTGAATCCATAAAGAGCTATGCCTGTTTTGTTGTCGTCAGATATAATAGATGTATTCAGATTCACAGAGTAATCGGGAGCAACTCCTCCCGAGCCCTTTAATCCAACCCCGGTAAGCTCTGTATTAATACCGGCTTCGTAAAAATTTAAAGTTGGTTCTTTCAAAATAATATTTATTGTTCCTGCAATTGCATTGCTGCCGTAAAGAGCAGAACCGCCTCCTCTGACTACTTCTATCCTCTCTATCATATTTGTTGGAATAAGTTCAAGGCCGTAAACTCCAGCGAGACCGCTGAAGATCGGATGGCTGTTTATAAGTATTTGAGAATAAGGGCCCTCCATTCCGTTTATCCTGACCTGTGAAAAACCACAATTCTGGCAGTCATTTTCAATTCTGATACCCGGCGAAAAGCTTAACCCTTCACGTAATGTTACTGACTGTGCCGAAGAAAAAAGTTTAGGAGAAAGAGTATTTACTATTGTGACAGATTCAGTTCTTTTTATTTCGCTTCTGTCAGCGGTCACAACTACCTCCTCAAGACCAAGGATATCCTGTTCAAGTTCAAAATTGACCTCCAGCGTTTGACCTGACTTGATCGTAATCTTCTTTTCAGATGGTTTAAAACCCACATATCGGGCAACCAGTGTATAAGTTCCTTCAGGTAAATTAATCAACTTATAATGGCCCGTTTCGTCTGTATTTACCCCCATTGACGTTCCCTTTATACTGACTGTTGCAAAAGGGATATGCTCATTGTTGCATATTACATGTCCGAAAACGTTTGCATCTGTTTGTTTCTGCGAGAAGAGTATTGGAGTATAGAAAAATAAGATTAAAAATATCCAGATAATATATTTCTTCATAATATTTTAATTTTATAATTACACAATTATGTTGATATGCAGAAATGCCCTTCATCTAAAAAATGATAAGGAGAATCTGTAATTTTCTGAAAAAGAAAGATCGTGTAATTAATAAGTTGGCGCCCGCGGGAGAAAGGGAGAGCGGAGATATAAAGAAAAATAAGGATTTGTTTCGGGTACAATGATCCTGATGTTTAAAATATTTCGAAAAATAACAACGCCAATAAATATTACAGTAGTAGTTGTTATAAAATTCGACATTAAGTGTATCAGAATAAAACCTTCTTTTGAATGATTATGA
>Ga0207433_10010428_pt1 | contig 14456 bp, 14 predicted proteins | sample YelNatPaOPGAMG01_FD_187559 | JGI IMG/M metagenome (GOLD analysis project Ga0207433, IMG submission 187559) | Hot spring thermophilic microbial communities from Obsidian Pool, Yellowstone National Park, USA - OP-RAMG-01 (SPAdes) (version 3) | ecosystem: Environmental > Aquatic > Thermal springs... | reverse complement strand
CAGGAAATCACCGATTTCCCCGCTGGAACCCGGCACCAGGTTCAGGACGCCCGGGGGCAGACCGGCCTCCCGCATCAGGTCCGCGAAGAGGGCGGCGATCACCGGGGTCTTGCTGGAAGGCTTCAGCACCACCGTGTTTCCGGCCACCAACGGTCCGGTCACGGTACCGGTCAGGATGGCCAGGGGGAAGTTCCACGGCGTGACCACCAAGCCCGCTCCCAGGGGCAGGTAGGTGAGGGTGTTCTCCTCGCCGGGGAAGGGGGTGAGGGGGCGGGGCGCGCCGAGACGGATCATCTCCCGGCCGTAGTATTCCAGGAAGTCGATGGCCTCGGCCGTGTCGGCGTCGGCTTCCACCCAGGTCTTGCCCGCCTCCAGCACCATCTGTGCGGACAGTTCGAACTTGCGCTGCCGCATGATGGCGGCGGCTTTGAACAGATAGCGCGCCCGGGCCGCGGGCGGGGTGGCCCGCCAGGCGGGAAAGGCTTCCCAGGCGCTGGCGAGGGCCCGGGCCGCCGCGTCACGGTCGGCGCGGGCGGCATAACCCACCACTTCCCGGTGGCGGGAAGGGTTGACGGAGGCGATGGCGGCGGCGGTGGTTTCGGCCTCCCCGCCGATCACCAGCGGGTAGGTGCGCCCCAGCCGGGAGCGGACGTGCTCGATCGCCGCCGCCATTTTTTCCCGGTTGGCCGGGTTCCGGAAGTCCGCCAGCGCTTCGTTGACAAACGGGGTCACCATGTGATCATCTCCTTCCTCGTTAGACCACGGAGGCCTCCATCTGCAGGGGCCGTCCGGCAAAGCGGGACAGGCTGAACATTTCCATGGGCAGGGTGGCGGGCAGACCCAGAATCAACTGGGCCATCAGTTCCCCGGTAAGCGGCGCGATCATGAAACCGTGGCCGGAAAAACCGGCCGCCACGTAAAAGCCCGGCACCTCGGGCAGTTGGTCCAGGATGGGCTGGCTGTCCGGACTCATGTCGTAAACTCCGGCCCACTGGCGCACCACGTGCACCCGGGCCAGCGCCGGCAGGAGGGCGGTGGCCTTTTGCGCCATCTCCCGCAAAAAGCGCCAGCCGGGATTGATGTTCATTCCGGGCGGCTCGTTGGGATCGCCCAGGCCCATGATGAAGCTGCCGTGCGGCGTCTGCTGGCAGTACAGGTGCCGGTGGAAGGACAGGATCATGGGGTCGAGGGCCGGTTCCACCGGTTCGGTGACCAGGATCTGGTGACGCACCGGGTAAACCGGCAACGAAGCGCCCACCATGGCGGCGATTTTGGCCGCCTCCCCGCCGGCGGCGTCCACCACCACCGGCGTCCGGTAGGTGTCACCGCTGGTGACGACGGTTTTCAGACCGCCCGTCACTTTGATGTCCCGTACTTCGGTGTAGGGGAGAATCTCCGCCCCCAGTCTCGCGGCGGCCTGCGCGTAGGCGAGGGTGGTCAAAAAGGGGTTGGCGTGCCCGTCCCGGTCGCAGAAAGTGCCGCCCACCAGGCCCGCGGTGTTCAACGGCGGAGCGATCGCGCGCGCTTCGGCGGGGCTTACCCAGCGCGAGTCGATGTCCAGCCGGTTTTGCAGGGCCACATTCTTTTGAAATTGCGCGGCCTCCTCCTCGGTATGGGCCAGGATGAGGTAGCCGCCCGTTTTGATCTCCAGACCGCGCGCAAAGTCGAGTTCTTCCGCCAGACCCATCAGCCGCGCGATGGCGTACTTGGCCAGAAGACAGTTGGCCTCGGTGCTCCACTGGTGGCGGAAACCGGCGCCGCAGCGTCCGGTGGCGCCGCTGGTCAGGTAGCCGCGCTCGACGACGGCCACGTCCTTCAAGCCGTAGCGGGCCAGGTGATAGGCGGTGGCGCAGCCGGTGATACCGCCGCCGATGATGACCGCTTCCTTGTTAACCACGGGCTTCGTCCCCCCCGGCCAGGTCTCCCAGCGGGACCGGTACCACCGGCGGCCGGGCGGCGGGCATCGCGACTTCTTCCAGGGAACAGTTCCGCTCCTGGGCCAGAACGCGCGCCGCCAGGGCCAGGCAGGTGCGTCCCTGGCAGGGTCCCATGCCCAGCCGGCCCAGCCGTTTCACTTCGTCCAGGGTCCGGCATCCGGCCAGAAGTTCCTTCAGATCGTACAACGTGATGTCCTCGCAACGGCAGATGACGGTTTCCTTATCCTTATCTTCATCCATGATTGACACTCCTGAAATGACGCACGGCCATGGCGTATTCGGGGGGCACCGCCAGTCTGACCAGGGCCGTCTTGTTCCTGGCCCCGCCCGGCGTCACCCTGTCCACTCGCGCCGTGCAAACGGTCCGGCCAAAGCGGTCCACGCCGGCGACAGCCTCGCCCGGCGCGGGGAGGGGCAGGAATTCGTAAGGCAGGGTAATGAACGCCTCCCCGGGCCGGCTGGTATCGACGACGAAGATGGCCAGACCCGGGCAGCGGGTGACGCAGGCCGCACAGCCGTTGCAGCGGCTGTAATCCACCTCGGGCACGGCGTTTAGGTCCGCCATGGGCCGAAAGGCCTGGCGGGGGCAGGCGTGGTAGCAGGGATCGCAGGGGATGGGCTGAAAACATTCCACCATCACCACGGGGCCCGTGGCCAGTCTCTCGGCCGGCGGCATTTTGGCCGCCAGGTCTTCGTGGGTCGGAACGCCGTCAATTGGTAGCATGCCGAAAACCTTCTTCGCGCTGCATTCTGGACCGTCCGGCCCGGATACGGGCGGCGGCGGGGCCGCCGCGTAGCGCCGCCAATTCGTTCAGCAGGGCTTCCCGCCGTACCCCGTGTTCGGGGTGGGGGCGGCCCAGCCGGGCGCAGGCGGCCAGGGCGGCCAGCGAACCTTCCAGCATGGCCGTGGTCGCCTCCTCGACCCCGGCACCGTCGCCGGCGACAAAAATGTGGGGCACCGTCGTCGCCATGTTGTCGTCCAAAAGGGGCAGGTATCCGCCCAGTTCCGGCACCCAGGCCAGCCGGCAGCCGGCCTGGCGGGCCAACTCGGTGAGCGGCGACAAGCCCACCGCCAGGCACATTACGTCCACCGCATACACCTCTTCCGTACCGGGCCGCGGACGGCCGTCATCATCCAGTCGCCAGGTGACGGCCTCTTCCAGCCGTCCCCGTCCCCCGGCCTCCTTGACGGTGCAGGAAGTGTGGATGGGTACCCCCAACCGGGCAATTTTGGCGGCGTGCACCCAAAAAGCGCCGATGCGGGGGGCGGCGTCGATGCAGGCCACCACCTCTACTCCGGCCTGGAGCAATTGGTAGCTGACGATTACACCGATGTTGCCGGTGCCCACCATCAGGACGCGGCGGCCGGGCAGGACGCCCCAAACGTTGACCATGGTCTGGACCGCCCCGGCGCCATAGATGCCGGGAAGGTCGTTGTTGGGGAAGGCCAGGGCTTTTTCAGCCGCGCCGGTGGCCAGGATGGCGGCTTCCGGCCTCAGGTGGAGGGTGCCCCGGGGGGTGTGTATCCCCATCACACCGTCTTCGTAATAGCCGAAGACCGTGGAGCCGGTCAACACCTCGGTCCGGCCGCAGCCGGCGAGGCGGGACGCCAGTTGGGCGGCGATGGCGAAGCCCCGCTCGCCGGAATAGTGGTCGCGGGAACCGAAGAAGCGGTGCGTTTGTTTGATCAACTGACCGCCCAGGGTTTCGTTGCGGTCGACGAGGACCGCCGGCACCCCCGCCTCGGCGGCGGTGACCGCCGCCGCAAGTCCCGCGGGACCGCCGCCCACGATCACCAGGTCAACCCTTTTCGCTGTCTCTGGCAAGGAGGGACCCCTTTCTTTTCTGTGTCTCCACCTGCATACCCGCACGCAGTTTCTCGACGCAGGTACGGACGTTGGGCCGGCCGTCGACGGTCATGAGACAGGAGGCGCAATGGCCCTGGGCGCAGAAGACGCCCCGCGGCCGGCCCAGAACCGGGCTTTCCCGCAGGACGCTGACGCCGTTGGCCAAAAGGGCCATGGCCACCGGCTCGCCCTCGTATCCTTCCAATACCCGCCCGTCCAGGGTGAACCGGACGAGGGGACCGTGCTGGAATTCCAGGACGGGATGCTGGGTCAGGCGCATTTTTTCACCTCCGCCGGAAGGTTTATCGCAAGACTGATGCCAGGGCGAAAAGGGCCGTCGGAGCACGGTTTGGCAAAGGCGTCATGTGCAAATATTTGGACAGTCGGGAGGTGCTGTCTGTTCAGTTTTTCGTTCACCGCCACCGCCTGGCCAGACGTCGGCCGGGCGGTGGTGTCCTGTTTCCCTGGCATGAATCTTGAAAGATACGAATATTTGCTAAACGTTCGAATGCGGGGGACGTCCGGCAGGAAAACGGCGGTCCCGGGGGGAATTTTTAGCTGGAACGGCCGTTACCGTGCCCGGAAAGGCCGCGGTGGAAGGGGTGGCGCCGGACCGGGGAGCGCCGGATGGCCGTGGTTATTCGTTCCACGGGGAGGTGTTTTGACACAAACCTGAACATATCGGCACCTGCGCCCGCTCGTTTAGAGAGGAAACCTGCCTGGTAAGGCAGGTACCGGCCGACTTTTTTTGGAGGTGTGTTTTTTGCAAAGAAAGATTCTGGGCCTGCTGCCGGCCCTGCTCCTGGTGACGGCCCTGGTGGCGGGTTGCGGTCAAACCGCGTCCACCGGTTCCGGTTCGAGCTCCAGCGGTGACTACGTGATCGGAACGCCGGAACCCATGACCGGTTCCACCGCCGACATGGGTACCGACATGTTCAACGCCATGAAGATGGCGGCCGACGAACTCAACGCCAAGGGCGGCATCCTCGGACACCAGGTGAAACTGGTCGAGGAAGATGATGCCTGTGATCCGCAGACCTCGGTCAACGCGGCCAACAAGCTCGTGTCCATGAAGGTGCAGGCCATCGTGGGCGAATACTGCTCCGGAGCGGCCCTGCCGGCCGAACCCATCTACCATCAGGCCGGAATACCCTTCATCCTGCCGGACGCCAATGCCTCCAGCCTGACCCAGCAAGGCTTCGACAACGTTTTCCTGATCAACGTGGGCGGCGAGACCCAGGCCCAGACGGCGGCCGATTTCATGGTCAAGACCCTGGGTGCCAAGGCGGTGGCCCTGATTGACGACCAGTCCGCCTTTGCCACCAACCTGTCCCAACTCACGAACAAAGACGTCGTGGCCGACGGGGGGACGGTGGCCGACACGGAATCCGTGCCCGCCACCCAGGTCGACATGTCCTCCGTGATCAGCAAGCTGAAGAAAATCAATCCCGGCGCCATCTATTTTACGGGCTACTATTCCCAGGCCGGCCTCCTGATCAAGCAGGCCAAGCAGATGGGCTTGCAGAGCAAGATCGTGGTCGGTGACGGTTCCTGGGATCCCAAGCTGATCTCCATCGCCGGCGCCGACAACGCCGAAGGAGTATACGTGACCTGCACGCCCAGCGCCGACCTGCTGCCCAACGCCAAGGACTGGGTGGCGCAGTACCAGAAGCTGTACAACCAGGCGCCGGGGCCGTACGCGGCCGACGCCTATGACGCCATCATGCTGCTCAACCACGTGATCACCGGCATCCAGTCCACCGACCCGGCCAAGGTGATCGCCGCCCTGCACCAGACCAGCGACTACCAGGGCCTGACCGGGACCCTGCAGTTCAGCAAGGAAGGCTTGCGCGAGCACGGTACAGAAGTGGTGCTCGTGGTCAAGGGCGGCAAGTTCGTCTTGAACCAGTAACCACGGGGTGAAGGCGGGGCCGCGGCTTTTGGGCGGTCCCGCCCGTCCTTGTTCGCCAAAACCATCCTTATGCGGAAGGAGTCCTTGGGGGCTTGAACTTTTTTTGGCAGGAAGTCATCAACGGCCTGTTCGTAGGGGCCTTCTACGCCCTGGTGGCCTTGGGCTACAGCATGGTTTACGGCATCATCCGGCTTATCAACTTCGCCCACGGGGACCTGTACATGGTGGGATCCTTCCTGGGCTTCTCGACGCTGTCCCTGTTGCTCGGACGGGGGGTGGGGGCGGTTACCGGTCTGGCCCTGGCTTTTGTGGTGGCCATGGTCGCAGTCGGTTTGCTGGGTACCGGGGTGGAGAAGATCGCCTACAAACCCTTGCGCCAGGCGCCCATCCTCAGCCTGCTGATCAGCGCCCTGGGTATGTCCCTCATCCTGGAAAACACCGTGTTGGTGATTCCGGCCTGGGGGCCCCAGTTTCTGGTGTATCCCTTCAATCTCCCCACCACGGGTTTCACCCTGGCCGGCGCCACCGTCACCTACATGCAGGTTTTAATATTCGTTTTGTGCCTGTTGCTCATGGCCGGCCTGCAGACGTTCGTGCAGAAGTCGATCTTCGGCAAGGCCATGCGGGCCATCGCCCTGGACAAGGACGCGGCCCAGCTCATGGGCATCAATGTCAACCAGATGGTCAGTATGACCTTTCTCCTGGGGGCGGGCCTGGCCGGGGCGGCCGGCGTGATGGCCGGGCTCTATTACAAGGAGATCAACTTCATGATGGGTTTCGAAATGGGACTCAAAGCCTTTACGGCCGCTGTTATCGGCGGCATCGGGAACATCCCGGGGACGGTGCTGGGCGGTTTCGTGCTGGGGGTTCTGGAAGCCCTGGGGAGCGGTTACCTTGGTTCCCAGTGGCAAAACGTGTTTGCTTTCGCCATTCTCATCGTGCTGCTGGTGTTCAAGCCCACCGGGTTGATCGGTGAAAAAATCGGAGGGCGCATGTGATGGCGGGGCGCAGGCCGACGCCGGCGGTGGCGGGAGCGGCCCTGGCGGCCGCGGTGCTGTTGCCGGTACTGGTTCGGGACCCCTACTTTATCGAGTTGGGCGTCCAGATCGAATTTTACATCGTCCTGGCCGTGGGCCTGAACATGGTGGCCGGCTTCTGCGGCCTGCTGGACCTGGGCTACGCCGCTTTCTTCGCCATCGGGGCCTATACCACCGGTATCCTGATGACCCGGGCCCATTTTTCCTTCTGGCTGGCCGTTCCCTTCTGCATCCTGTTCGCCGCCGCCTCCGGGGTGGTGGTGGGCGGGCCCACGCTTCGCCTGCGCAGTGACTATCTGGCCATCGTCACCCTGGGCTTCGGTGAAATCGTCCGCATCACGGCCAACAATCTGAGCATCACCGGCGGGGCCACCGGCATTTTCGGCATACCGCCCCTGGCCCTGGGACCCTTGCTGGTCACCAGTAAAACCGCATACTACTACATCATGTTGGGACTGGCGCTGCTGGGCGTGGCCGGGGCCTATTCGTTGCGGCATTCCCGGGTGGGCCGGGCCTGGCACTACATCCGCGAGGACGAGGACGCCGCCCTGGCCATGGGCGTGAACACGGCCCTGTTCAAGCTTTACGCCTACATCACCGGCGCCGTCTGGGCCAGCATGGTGGGGGCCGTTTACGCGGTCAGCATGACCGCCATCGCCCCGGAGAGTTTCAGTTACAACCAGTCGGTGCTCATCCTGATCGCCGTCATCCTCGGCGGCCTGGGCAGCATCCCCGGCGTGGTGCTGGGGGCGGTGCTGGTCACCGTGCTGCCCGAATTGCTGAGGGGCGTGTCCACCTTCCGGCTGCTCGTCTTCGGCATCCTGATGGTCGTCTTCATGATCCTCCGCCCGCAGGGTTTGTGGCCGGAAAACGTGCGGGGCGTGTTCCGGCGGCCGCCGAAGGCGGAACCGGACCAATCGTTGGCGGGGGGTGCGGGCGAATGAGCATCCTGCAGGTGGAAGAACTGAATCTCGCCTTCGGGGGCGTGGTGGCCGTGGCCGATCTGTCCTTTGCCGTAGAGCGCGGGCACGTGACCAGTCTCATCGGCCCCAACGGGGCCGGCAAGACCTCGGTGTTCAACTGTATCACCGGATTCTACCGGCCGGGCGGCGGGAGGATCCTTTTCGGCGGGGAAGACATCGCCGGCCGGCCCCCCTACCAGATAACGGCGCGGGGCATCAGCCGTACCTTTCAAAACATCCGCCTGTTCAACGCCCTGACCGTGGTGGAGAACGTGGCCGCCGGAGCGCACACCCGGAGTTCCTGCGGCCTCCTGCGGTGCCTTTTCCGGACCGGGCGGCTGCGGTGCGAGGAAAGGGAGGTCCGGGAAAAGAGTTTCCACTGGCTGGACTTTGTCGGCCTGGCCGACTATTACGACTACCAGGCCCGGCAACTGCCCTACGGGGACCAGCGCCGCCTGGAGATAGCGCGGGCCCTGGCCGCCGAACCGCAACTGCTGCTGCTGGACGAACCGGCGGCGGGCCTGAACCACAACGAGCGGGAAAGACTCCTGACCCTGATTCAAAGCATCCTGGACCTGGGCGTCACCGTGATCATGATCGAACACGACATGGGGCTGGTCATGCGCATATCCGACCACATCGTGGTGCTGGACTACGGGCGGAAGATCGCCGAAGGGCCCCCGGAGACCGTACGGAACGATCAGCGGGTGATCGACGCCTATCTCGGGGGGGATCTCGATGCCGCCGCTTCTTGAAATAGAGAAAATGAACGTTTTCTACGGACAGATCCAGGCCGTCCGCGAGGTCTCCCTGCAGGTGGACCAGGGGGAGATCGTGGTCGTCCTGGGCAACAACGGCGCCGGCAAGACCACCACCTTGCGCGCCGTCTCCGGCCTCAACCCGCCGCGGCACGGCCGCATCGTCTTCGACGGCCGGGAAATCCAGAACATGCCGTCCGACCAGATCGTCTCCCTGGGCATCACCCACGTGCCGGAGGGCAGACGCGTCTTCCGCGGCCTGACCGTTTTGGAGAACCTGGAACTGGGCGGCTTCTCCCGCCGCCGGGAAAAGGACCGCCTCAAAGCCGGTCTGGACCGCGTCATGCAGTTGTTTCCCCGTCTGGCCGAGCGCCGGGGCCAACTGGCCGGTACGCTCTCCGGCGGCGAACAGCAGATGCTGGCCATCGGGCGCAGCCTCATGGCCGGACCGCGCCTCCTGATGCTGGATGAACCGTCCCTGGGACTGGCGCCCCAGTTCGTGGCGCTCATTTTCCGGGTGCTCAAGGAAATCGCCGCCGGCGGCACGACGGTGCTGTTGGTGGAACAAAACGCCCGCCTGGCTTTGAACATGGCCGACCGGGGATACGTCCTGGAAACCGGGTCGGTCAAACTGTCCGGGACGGCCGCGGAACTGGCCGGCCACGACGAAGTGGTCAAGGCCTACCTGGGCGGCTGACGGGACATGCGCCTACGAATGATGGTCGCCCGGGCGGGGGTGGCCGCCACCGGGCTTCTGTTCCTGTACGCCGGGCTGACCAAAAGCGTCAACCCGGGGGCGTTCCTGTTCGTTCTGGAGGAGTACCAGTTCAACTGGCCGCTGTCCTGGATCCACCTGGTGGCGGCCGTGCTGCCCCCCGGCGAGATGCTCCTGGGGGCGGCGGTCCTGGCCGGCCTGCTGTGGGCCAACCGCCTTTATCGTGCCGTCACCCTGGGGGCGGCTGTGGCTCTGCTGGCGGTCTTCCTGGCCGTGCTGGGCTGGGGGCTGGCCCACCGCGACATCTTGGGTTGCGGCTGTTTCGGCGGCTTGGGCGGCCGACTGTCGTTTTGGGACGTCGGGCGCGACGTCGGATTCATGGCGGTGGCGGCGGCCGGATTTCTCGCGTGCAAGGAAAGAACGCCGTGGGGATGATCTTCAACCTGCAGCGATACTCGCTGCACGACGGTCCCGGCATCCGGACAACCGTGTTCTTGAAGGGATGCCCCTTGCGGTGCCGGTGGTGCCACAACCCGGAGAGCCAGGATCCCCGGCGTGAGCTGCTGCTGTACCCCGAGCGCTGCATCGGCTGCGGCGCGTGCCTGGCGCATTGTCCGCACGGGGCGGTCAGGGAAGTGGAAAAACGTCTGCTTACCGACCGTTCGCGCTGCCGCGCCTGCGGTTCCTGTGTTCCTTCCTGCGCCGCCGGGGCGCGGGCGCTGACGGGCCGGGAGGTCACACCCGACACCGTTTTGGCGGAAATAGAAAAGGACCTGGTCTTTTACGACACCTCGGGCGGGGGGGTCACCTTCTCCGGCGGCGAGCCGCTGGCCCAACCCCATTTTCTGGAAGAGATGCTGACCCGGTGCCGGGAAAGGGGCATCCATACGGCGGTGGATACCTGCGGTTTCGCCTCCCGGGAAACCATTGGGGCGGTGGCCCGGTATACCGACCTTTTCCTGTATGATCTCAAGTTGATGGACGAGGGCCGGCACCGGGAACATACCGGGGTATCCAACCGGCCGGTCCTGGAAAACCTCGCTTTTTTGGCTGACCATCACCTCCGGGTGATCGTCCGCTTCCCCCTGGTGGCGGGGGTCAACGACGACGAGGCCAACGTGCATGCCACCGGGCGATTCGTCGCTTCGCTGCCGGAAATCCGGCGGGTGAGCATCCTGCCCTACCATCACACCGCCCGCGCCAAATACGAGCGGTTGGGCCGGCCCTACCGGCCGGGAACGGACGGTCCCCCTTCGGACGCCGTGGTAATGCGGACCCGGGCGATACTGGAGGAGTACGGGCTGGGCGTAACCATAGGCGGTTGAGCGGAACGGGGCTCGAGGGATCTGAAAAGTTACTCGTCCGGCCGCAGGCCGGATCCCAAGTGGAGGTTTTGCGGATGAACGAAAGAGTGGCGCGTCTGCGGCAGGGGAGTGTGGCCGCCGTCCCGTCGGTCAGCGCGGAGAGGGCGCGCCTGGTGACGGAGGCCTGCCGGCGGTGGGAGGGCCGGGTTTCCGCGCCCATGCTGAGGGCTCGTTGCTTTCAGCACCTGATGGAGAACAAGGAGATATACATCGGCGAGGACGAACTCATTGTCGGGGAGAGGGGACCCCGGCCCAAGGCGACCCCCACCTTTCCCGAACTGTGCTGCCACAGCGTGGAGGACCTGGACGTCCTGGCGGCCCGGGAGAAAATATCGTTCGCCGTGGACGACGCCACCCGCGGGATATACGAACGGGAGATCATCCCGTTCTGGCAGGGCCGGTCCCTGCGCGAGAAACTGTTCGGCGCCATGTCCGGGGAGTGGCTGGCGGCCTACCGTGCCGGTGTGTTCACCGAATTCATGGAACAGCGCGCCCCGGGGCACACCGTGGCCGACGGCAAGATCTACCAAAAGGGCTTTCTGGAACTGAAGGACGACATCCAAAAGGCGATCGAGACCCTCGATTTTCTGAACGATCCCCTGGCCCACGACAAGCGGGAGGAACTGGCGGCCATGGCCGTATGCGCCGACGCGGTCATGGCCTACGCCCGGCGTCACGCCGAAAAGGCCCTGGAACTGGCGGGGCGGGAGACGGACCCCCGGCGGAAAAGGGAGCTGGAGCGCATCGCGGCCGTATGCTCCCGCGTTCCGGCGCACGCGCCGCAAACTTTTTGGGAAGCCCTGCAGGCTTACTGGTTCGTCCACCTGGGTGTCATCACCGAACTCAACACCTGGGATTCCTTCAATCCCGGACGGCTGGACCAGCATCTCCATCCTTTTTACCGGACGGAGACGGCCGCCGGCACCCTCACGCGCGAAGAAGCCCGGGAACTCTTGCAGTGTTTCTGGATCAAGTTCAACAACCAGCCGGCCCCGCCCAAGGTCGGGGTTACCCTGGCCGAGAGCGGCACCTATACCGACTTCGCCAACATCAATAACGGCGGTCTCACCGCGGACGGACAGGACGCCGTCAACGACCTGACCTACCTGATTCTGGACGTCATCGACGAGATGCGGCTTCTGCAGCCCAGTTCCAACATCCAGTTGAGCAAGAAGAATCCCGACCGCTTCCTGAAACGGGCCTGCGCCATCATCCGCAAGGGGTGGGGGCAGCCGTCGGTCTTCAACGCCGACCTGGTGGCGGCGGAGTTGGTCCGCCAGGGCAAAACGGTGGAAGACGCGCGCAGCGGCGGGACCAGCGGCTGTGTCGAAGCCGGCGCCTTCGGCAAGGAAAGCTACATTCTGACCGGTTACTTCAACCTGGTGAAAGTTCTGGAGATAACCCTGGGCAACGGGGTGGATCCGCGGACGGGGGAGAGGATCGGCCTGGCCACGGGCGATCCGGACGCTTTCGGGTCCTACGGGGAACTCTACCGGGCCTTTTGCCGGCAGTTGCGGTATTTCCTGGACGTCAAGATCAAAGGCAACAACGTCATCGAAAGGCTTTACGCCACCTGCATGCCGGCGCCGTTCCTGTCCACCATCATCGACGACTGTATCCGAAAGGGCCGGGACTACAACGCCGGAGGAGCCCGCTACGACAGTACCTACATCCAGATGGTGGGACTGGGTACCCTGACCGACGCCCTGACCGCCATCCGGCACCACGTATACGAGAACAAAGCGGTCACCATGCGTGAGTTGCGGGAGGCCCTGCGGAACGACTTCGCCGGGTGCGAGCCGCTCAGGCAGACGCTTTGGAACCGGACGCCGAAGTACGGTAACGACGACCCGGCGGCCGACGCCGTGGCGCGGGACATCGGCACCGAAATATTCCGGGCGGTGGACGGCCGGCCCAATACCAGGGGCGGCACCTACCGGGTCAATTACCTTTCCACCACCTGTCACGTCTACTTCGGTTCGGTGTGCGGCGCCACCCCCGACGGTCGAAAGGCCGGTACGCCCCTTTCGGAAGGGATCTCCCCCGTGCAGGGCGCCGACCGTGCGGGCCCGACCGCCGTCGTCAAATCGGCCGCCCAAATCGATCAGGCCACGACCGGCGGCACCCTCCTGAACCTCAAGTTCACGCCCCAGGTCCTGGCGGACGAAGAGGGCCTGACCAAACTGGCCCACCTGATCCGGGCCTACTTCAAGCTGGACGGACACCACGTCCAGTTCAACGTGGTGGACGCGGCCACCTTGCGCGAGGCCCAGGCGGAACCGGAAAAGCACCGGGACCTGATCGTCCGCGTGGCCGGCTACAGCGACTACTTCTGCGACCTGACCCGGCCCCTCCAGGACGAAATCATCGCCCGGACGGAACACGGAGGCTTTTAAAAAGTGAACGCCAACCTCACCGGCCGCTTCGTGGCCATGGTGCGGAAAAGGCGCGGCCTGTCCCAGGAGGACCTGGCCGAGCGGATCGGCGTGACCCACCATGCGGTTACCTCCTGGGAATCGGGGCGGCGGGCCATGCACCGGGCCGTGGTGGACCGCTTCCTGGCCCTTACCGAAGCCCTGGACTGCTCGGGTGCCGAGCGGGAAGACCTCTACGGGGCGGTGCGGGCGGACCGGTTCCTGAGCGACCTGTGGGATGCTCCCGATGCCGGGGCGGTGTGCGGCCTGTTCGCCACAAGCATGCCGCGGCGCATGCGCGACTGGCTGATCGGCGTATTCTCCCGCAACCAACTGCTCATCGACCCGCGCGAGCATGCCCTGACCGGGTCCGGCCTGGCCCACGTCCGGGAGAAAATGAGGCGGGCGGTGGAACACTCCCTGCAGGACGGCGAGGGACCGGACCAACTGCACGTGCTGCTCCTTTTCCTGGGCCGCGGCGGCCGGACCGCGCCGCCGGAGGAGACCGCCGCGATCCGTGCCCTGTTGGCCCGGTCCTTCGAACGGCTGGGTAACCCGGTGGCCCGGCGGGACGTGGCCATAGCCCTGGCCGAGATGGGCGAGGCCGGCGTCTTGCGCCGGTACGTGGACCGGACCGAAAACGACGCTCACGACCGCGAGATCAACCTGCGGTGGATCGGCACCATCGACGGCGAGCCCTTGCCGGGACCGGAGGTGTTGCGGCGTCTGGTGGAGATCGTGGAGGGTTATCTTGCCGATCCGCCCCCGGCCCCCTTGATCGAACTCACCCTGCGCACCATCGGCCAGCTTTTGGCCTGGCAGGGGGCCGCGGCCTGCGACGCGGTATCCACCTGGCACCGCCTGGCCGGCATCCTGGAACAACTGGCCGCGCGCCGGGAGGAGGGTATCCGGCGGCGGGCCGGGGACGTGCGGGAACAACTGACCGGTATCGCGGGGAGCCTGATGCAGTCGCTCCGCCGGTGGGAATAGGGCAAAATATGGTCGGATCATTTTTCCGGCGCGTTGCCATGCTTGCGCTTTGGGATACAATGTAGAGGGGAAAACGGTTGGCGCGTCGAAGATACCCAATAAACGGTTGCCCGCCAGGGCGGGGAGGTAAAGGCTAATGACCGGCGGATTGAATGTTCTTGACGACAGGTTGTATACCCTTGAGGATTACATGAAAATGGACGACGGGAACCGCTATGAGTTGATTGGGGGTAAGCTGATCATGACGCCAAGTGCTAAGTGGCAGCACCAGGATGTGGTAGTGAACCTGCTAACTATTTTCAAGGTTTTCTTAAATCAACACCCTATTGGTAAGATATCCACTGAATTGGACGTTCATTTGGGTGATGAAGTGGCACGGCCGGATATATTGTTTATATCTAAAGAGCGTCTTGACATTCTTGGCGAAGCATACCCCAATGCCGCTCCGGACCTGGTTATTGAAGTTTTGTCTCCGTCTACAGCCGCCCATGACAAGAAAACAAAAAGCCAGTTGTATTAT
>Ga0207433_10010425_pt1:0-10000 | contig 14460 bp, 9 predicted proteins | sample YelNatPaOPGAMG01_FD_187559 | JGI IMG/M metagenome (GOLD analysis project Ga0207433, IMG submission 187559) | Hot spring thermophilic microbial communities from Obsidian Pool, Yellowstone National Park, USA - OP-RAMG-01 (SPAdes) (version 3) | ecosystem: Environmental > Aquatic > Thermal... | reverse complement strand
GTCATCCTGAACCTCTTCAAAAAGTACATAAAGTGCGGAACCCTTAGGCAAAGGAAAGACGGGGTTTGGTACTACGAGGTCAATAGCTTAAAGGCCATAGTGGAGAATGTAATCCCGTTCTTTGAGCGGTTTTGCTTCCTATCAGCCAGCAAGAAGGATAGCTTCGCTAAGTTTAAGAAGATAGCGGAAATAATTCAAGAGGGTCGCCATACTACAGAAGAAGGTATCCAGGAAATCCTTTGCCTAAGGAAAGACATGAACAGGGGCGGCGCAGGAAAACGTAAGTATAGCGACGAAGAAATCTTAAAAGAATTCCTCCGGGGGGAATCCTCAGAGACCATACGCCGGGCATCCATGGAGCAATAAAAAGGCGCCGCCAGCTCCAGGGGATGAAGATATGGTCCGGTCTCCGTGGCGACACGGAGGGCCTGGAAGCTTCCCAGGCCGCACCAACTAAGGCGCAAAGGCCCGTAGTTGGTGTAACATAGACAAACGGTCCTAAGGTGGCAAACGCTGCCTGCCCCGACGGTAACGTCGGGGGCAATACCTGGCTATATGCGGGAACACCCTTAGAGCCCGCCCTACCAGGGAAGAGCACACCTTCCCGGTAAAAATGGGCGGGATTGGGCAACCCGCAGGAAACCCGTTAAGGGGATCCTCAGAGACTATACGCCAGGCGTCCAACCGAAGCGGAGGAGGCCAGAATGGACCTAAGCCCCGATTGGGTAGTTGGGTTCGTAGACGGGGAAGGATGCTTCTACGTAGGCATCAACCCCCACCCCAAGATGACTTTAGGATACCAAGTGTTGCCCGAGTTCCGTGTGGTTCAACACGAACGCGACATCCAAGTCCTCTATGCCCTGAAGCGGTTCTTCCGATGCGGTGTCGTACGCCGCAACGGCGAGAACCGTTACGAGTTGAGGATTCGCAAGCTATCTTGCTTGCAAAAGGTTGTGGAGTTCTTTGAGCGCCACCCTCTAAAGACCAAGAAGAACGTGGATTTTAAGAAGTTTGCCCGGATAGTGAAATGGGTAAGCGAAGGCAGGCACCTTAAACCTGAGGGGCTAATAGAGATTGTGGAGGTGGCGCTCTCAATGGACCGCACGAACAAGGTCAAGACCAAGAAGATTCTGGCCGACCTCCAGCAGAGGTATGGACGAAGAGATAGTCCACCCCAGGCAGAAATGTCTGGAGTAAGGTGAGCGAAATTCCTTGACGGGTAAGTTCCGTCCCGCACGAAAGGCGTAACGAGTGGGGCACTGTCTCGACGAGGGACCCGGCGAAATTGAACTGGCCGTGAAGATGCGGCCTACCCGCAGCAGGACAAAAAGACCCCGTGGAGCTTTACTGCAACTTGGCATTGAGTTAGGGCTTAGCCTGTGTAGGATAGGTGGGAGGCTGAGAAGTCTGGGCGCCAGCCTGGATGGAGCCACCCTTGAAATACCACCCTGGTTAAGTCTTGACCCTAACCCCTACCCGTGAAACCGGGAGGGGGACAGTGCCAGGTGGGCAGTTTGGCTGGGGCGGCCGCCTCCTAAAAGGTAACGGAGGCGCCCAAAGGTCCCCTCAGGCGGAATGGAAACCCGCCGTTGAGTGCAAAGGCATAAGGGGGCTTGACTGCGAGGCTTACAAGCCGAGCAGGGGCGAAAGCCGGGCTTAGTGATCCCACGGTACCGAGTGGAAGGGCCGTGGCTTAACGGATAAAAGCTACCCCGGGGATAACAGGCTAGTCTGGCCCAAGAGTTCACATCGACGGCCAGGCTCGGCACCTCGATGTCGGCTCGTCCCATCCTGGGGCTGGAGCAGGTCCCAAGGGTTGGGCTGTTCGCCCATTAAAGGGGCACGTGAGCTGGGTTCAGACCGTCTGGGAAGGCGGCCCCGAAAGGGTAACCTTCGGGGAAAAACCGGCTCATAACGGGGAAGCCCTCCAGGTCTACCGACCGGATGCTGAGGGTAACCCCGTGGGAAGGCGGAAGCTATGGATGACACTATACGCGCCTGTAGCGCGTAAGGTGGAGTCCTACCAGGCCCTAAACTACTCTAAGAAGTGCCGTTATAGAGCAGAGGATGTGAGGCGCTTCCTGAGTAGCAAGGGCTGGCTTCTGCCCCCGTAACGACTGAGGCCTGCGGGCCGAGGCTCGGGTTCAAAAGCCAACTTATGACCCGGGCAAGACGCCGGCATCCCCGAAAGGGGATGGTGGTATAGTCTACCCCTCAGGGAAACCTGAGGAAATGGTGCGTGAGACAGGTCGGTCTCTATCCGCTGCGGGCGCAGGGGGCTTGAGGGGAGCTGCCCCTAGTACGAGAGGACCGGGGTGGACGGACCTCTGGTGTACCAGTTGTTCCGCCAGGAGCACCGCTGGGTAGCCATGTCCGGCAGGGATAACCGCTGAAAGCATCTAAGCGGGAAGCCCGCCCCAAGATGAGGCCCCCCACCGGCTTAGCCGGGTAAGGCCCCTGGGAGACTACCAGGTTGATAGGCCGCAGGTGGAAGCCCGGCAACGGGTGAAGCCAAGCGGTACTAATGGCCGAGGGCTTGTCCCTCTTTAACCCTGCTCCGAAATCCCATCCTATTCAGCTTTTAGGGTGCGAAAAAAAGTTCCCCTGGTGACCATAGCGGCGGGGAAACACCCGGTCCCATTCCGAACCCGGAAGTTAAGCCCGCCAGCGCCGATGATACTGGGGGCGCGAGCCCCTGGGAAAGTAGGTCGTTGCCAGGGGAACTTTTTTACCATCTTATCCGCTTGAAATCCTCAGCTTTAGCCCCCCAAGGAATAGTGGCATCAATCCCCATTTTAGCCGTAAGAGTCTTTCGCCCAGGAGTATGTTTGGCCGAAGGGTCTAAAGAACTACCAGGCTGATCCCGCAGAACCACAAGCCCCCTATCCGCCTGAAAGCGCGTGGCTATGGCCCATTCCACCTCTTCAAGCCTGTCAATGTCCACATCCTCATCCACTATTACCACATGCTTGAGTGACGGATGCCCCTTAAAGGCTGCTTCTATAGCCCTTAACCCATCCTCAGGACCCCTCTTGCGGATTTTCACCACCGCATGAAGCCAACACATTCCCCCAGGAGAGACCCTCACATCAAGACACTCTGCCACTTCATTTACCGCTGAGAAAATGGTAGGTTCTCTTGGGATGCCCATGAGCAAGCGGTGTTCGGCTCCGCCCGGAAGCAAGGCGTGATATATCGGCCTCTTCCTATGGGTTACAAGGTCTACTTCTAAGATTGGCTGCTCCCGCACGTAATCCCAAGTCTGGGTAAGGTCTATGAACGGTCCTTCAGGAGCAAGCTTCTTGGTCAAGCGTCCTTCTAAGACTATCTCAGCGCAGGCTGGGACTTCCAAATCCTTGGTCAAACAGCGAGCCAACGGCGTAGGAGCAAGGGCATTGGCTGTGGAAAGCTCATCCACGCCCTTCGGCGGTGACATAGAGGCAGCTATGAGGATGTGCACAGGAAGCCCTATGGCTACGGCTATCTCTAAGTCCCCAGAGACTTTGCTCCAAGCGGTGTGCGTCCCTCGCCCTTCCACGACCCTGGCCACGAAGCGCTTCTCATCCAGAAGCATCAAGCGGTGGAAAGAGGCATTACGGCCGTAATCGGGGTCTTTGATTATCGCCACGCCGGCCGTCACATAAGGGCCACCATCCTCCGCCAAATGCTTGAGAATTGGGAGCTTGGTGAGGTCCACCTTTTCCTCCACTACTTCTTGGCAGGGTGGATTTTCCACTATCGGAGGTGTTACAGGGTTCTGCATAGCTTTGACTAAAGTGGGGATTAAGGCCTGGGGCTGGACCCCAAGAGCCATTGCCATGAGCTCCCTTTTAGCGCATAAACCCGAGACTATCTCGCCTGCGTAGCCGGGAACATTCTTAAAGAGGAGGACTTCTTCCTGATGGGCTGCTATGAAGCGAGCCAATTCCAAGTAAGGTGAGAGCGGCTCTTCTACCTCGCGCAATAAGCCATGGGTTCGGAGGAAGGAAAGAAATTCTCTCAATTCCATGGCCCTTTCTCCTTGCCGTTTTGGCTTATTATACCACATTGGCAAACCAGCTTACGAGCGGAACCCAAGACTCTTTGGCGCACGCTCGCCAGGCTTGCGGACTTTTCAGAACAAATGTTTTATGCTAAAATATAACCGGAAGAAACAACTGCTGGAGGATAGAGGTGGAGTGGCAGGAATACGATGCCAGTAAAATTCAAGTCCTGGAGGGGCTGGAGGCAGTCCGCAGACGCCCTGGGATGTACATCGGCTCAACGGATATCCGTGGCCTCCATCACCTTATCTATGAAGTCGTGGATAACGCTGTGGACGAGGCCCTCGCTGGCTTCTGCACCCACATTGAAGTCGTTATCCTTCCCGATAACTCCGTAAAAGTGGTGGATAACGGCCGCGGGATACCCGTGGACATACACCCCCAGACAGGCAAGCCAGCTTTAGAGGTGGTCATGACCACCCTCCACGCTGGGGCTAAGTTCGGAAGTGGGAGCTACAAAGTGGCTTCAGGCCTACACGGAGTTGGGGTCTCGGCCGTGAACGCTCTCTCCGAATGGATGGAGGTAGAAGTAAAAAGGGGAGGGTTCATATACCGCCAGCGCTACGAGCGAGGCAAGCCCGTAACCCCAGTGAAAAAGGTCGGCCGAACCGATGATAACGCCACCGGAACCACCGTCCACTTCCTCCCGGACAAAGAAATCTTCCGGGAAATAAACTACAAGTTTGAGACCTTGGCCCAGAGGTTCCGGGAAATGGCTTTCTTGACCAAGGGCTTAACCATAAAGTTCCGGGATGAACGGACGGACCAAGAGATGACTTTCTACTTTGAAGGAGGAATCCTCTCCTTCATCCGCTACTTGAACAAGAACCGCACCCCGCTCCACCCACCTTTCTACGTTGAAAAGAGCGTGAACGGAACCCTGATAGAGATTGCCCTCCAATACACTGATGAATTCTCGGAATCGGTCTTCACCTTTGCCAATAACATCAATACCGTGGACGGAGGCACCCACCTCACTGGTTTCCGCGCAGCTTTGACCCGAACCCTGAACGAGTATGCCCGCAAGCAAGGTTTGCTCAAGGAAAGCGACCCCAACCTTACCGGAGAAGATGTCAGAGAAGGGCTTACGGCTATAGTCAGCGTGAAACTTCCGGAGCCTCAGTTTGAAAGCCAGACTAAAGCCAAGCTTGGCAACCCCGAGGTCAAGGGTCAAGTAGAAGCAGTTATGAGCGATGCTTTTTCCAAGTGGCTGGAGGAAAACCCTCGCGAGGCCAAAGCCATAATTGATAAGTGCCTGACCACCCTCAGGGCCAGGGAAGCAGCTCGCAAAGCCAGGGATTTGGTAATAAGAAAAAGCGTCTTGGAAAGCATGACCCTGCCGGGAAAACTTGCCGATTGCTCCATCCGAGACCCAAGCCAGACCGAACTTTTCATTGTAGAAGGCGATTCCGCCGGAGGCTCAGCTAAGCAAGCTCGGGACAGGCGCTTCCAAGCAGTCCTTCCAATCCGGGGCAAAATCCTGAACGTGGAGAAAGCTCGCCTGGACAAAATCCTGGAGAACAACGAGGTTAAGGCTATAATCACGGCTTTAGGGACCGGGGTTGGGGAACAGTTCAATATAGAAAACCTCCGCTACGGCCGGATAATCCTTCTATGCGATGCCGATGTGGACGGGGCGCACATCCGCACACTGCTATTAACGCTCTTCTACCGCTACCTCCCCCAAATCATTGAGCGAGGTCACCTTTACATAGCCCAGCCTCCTTTGTACCGAATCCAGGTAGGGAAAGAGCATTACTACGTTTACAGCGAGGAGGAGAAGGAAAAGCTCCTCCAAAAATTCAAGGGTAAGGTGGTAAGCATTCAACGTTACAAAGGGCTTGGGGAGATGAACCCTGAGCAGCTCTGGGAAACTACTCTCAACCCCGAGAAGCGCACCCTTTTACAAGTGACCATAGAAGACGCCGCTTCTGCCGACCGAACCTTTAGCATCCTCATGGGTTCCAGTGTTCCTCCCCGCCGCCGTTTCATCCAAACCCATGCCCGTAAAGTCCGCAATTTAGATGTGTGAGGGAGGTCAGACAATGGATGAATCAAGGCGCAAATTCCTCAAAAAAGCAGCAATTGGCGGGGCTATCATCTCTCTGGGAGCGCTGAGCGGAGTCGGGGGCTTCAAAGCCGGCCAAACGCTCACCGAAACGGAGTACGAACTGGAAATAGCCAAACTCCGCACGCTGCTCAAACTCTACCAAGAACTGGATAAAATCGGATTAGATGCCCTCCTTAAGACAGCCCTTAAAGCCATAAAGATGCCACTGGAAGCGGTTAAAGGGGGGTTCAAGGCCATAGAGGAAGCAGTGGAAAAGGCCGAAGAAGCTCTGGCCAAATTCCTGGCTTTCTTGGCAAAGTGGCGTGAACTTTTAAAGGAAGGGGAAAAAGCCCTTCTACTTTTGGGGTCGGGGATGGAGGAAGCGGGCAAGCTTATGTCCGGAGCAATCGGCAAAATCCTCCCCTTCGCCGAAGCCGTGGTGGAATTTTTCGCCAAACTGCTTCGGAAATTGCCGTTCGGGGCAGGGAAAGAGCTGGGCGAAGCCCTTGAATCCATCAAAAGCTTGCTCAGAGAACTTCCGGAAATCGTGGAGAAAATAAGCTCAGGGCTGATTGAGAGCTTGAAGGAGGACATCGCCCCTCAAGGCAACGGGAAAGCAAAGGCCGAGGAAGAGTTTTCAGAGCCGATAAAAATCGGCCTCCTTGAACCTCTCAGAAAGTTCTTGGAAGATGTGAACTCTCTGATTGAAAGCTTTGAGAAGGACTTCAGTTCCCCCATAGAAGAAGCTTTGGCCAAAAGGGAAGAGAGTCGCCAGCAGATAGAGGAGTTGCGCCGTCAGTACAACATCTGAAAGCGGTGGGAAAGTGAATTACGTCCTTGACCTGCGCACGGCCACCGAGCACTTCCCGGGAATAGGAAGGTATGGAATAAACCTGGCCCGCAGGCTCCCCGAATTCCTGGAAGAAGGTGAATGCCTGGTTATCATACGCGATCCCGTTCGTTCCTCTTACCAATACCGGCCAGGAAGCAAGGAGCGAATCGTTGACATCCCGAGCACGCCTTTCTCCCTAAGCCAGCAGTGGCTTATCCCTCAGGCCCTCAAAAGCTTCAAGCCATGCCTCTACCACAGCACCTATTACATCATGCCTTATCGGCCCAATGCCCCAACTATATTAACCATCCACGATTTCATCCCCCTTCTCTACCCCAGAAGCGTTTCCCTGAGGGCAAGGCTTCTCTTCCGCCCCCTCTTCTACTTAGCCTTTTCGGCTTCTTCGGGGTTCATCGCTGTCTCCCAAACAACCCTTGAAGATTTCAAGGCTCGGTTTAAGCTCGGCGGGAAGAAAGCAATTGTAATTCATCATGCTGCTGACCCGGCTTTTTACCCCCGCTCCTTTGGGGAAAAGGAAAGCGTTCGCCTCAAGTATAAACTGCCGGATAGGTTCATCCTCTACGTGGGAAGTGATAAGCCCCACAAGAATTTGGGGAACTTGCTCAAAGCCTTCGCCAAGATAAAGCCGCGGGTGAAAATTCCTTTAGTCTTGGCAGGACCAAAGGGCCACGGTTCCCGCAACCTGATGGCTCTAACTTCAAGGCTGGGGATAGAGGATTATGTCTACTGGCTTGGGCGAATACAAGAGGAAGAACTTCCGGCTCTGTATTCGGCTGCGACGGCCTTCGTCTTCCCCTCGTTCTACGAAGGTTTTGGCCTTCCGGTTCTGGAAGCGATGAGCTGTGGTGCTCCTGTAGCTTGTTCCGATATCCCAGCCCTAAGGGAGGTAGCGGGCGAGGCAGCCTTGTACTTTAACCCCTACTCAATTGACGCCATTGCCGAGGCCATTGTTGAGCTGATTGAGGATGATGGGCTCCGAGAAAACCTCGGGGGGAAAGGGCGCATCCGAGCTTCTCTCTTCTCTTGGGATGAAATCGCTTCCCGAACCCTCGCTTTTTACCGCGAAGTGCTTGGAGGAAAAAGCTATGGTTAAAGCTAAGGCCTTTTATCGGGATGCCAACGCCACTGAAGTTGCAGTTGGCAATCGCCTTATCAGTGTAGAACGGCGGGATATTGAAGGAAGGCAAGAGCTTTGCCCTTGGGAACTATTGGCCGCATCCCTCGCTTCATGCATAACCTTGACCTTGGCTGCGGTCGCTGCCCACAAAGGCATAGAAGTTGGGGGGATGGAAACAGAGGTAGAGGTAGAGCCTGGGGAGGAAGGGGGACGAGTTAGTGTAGTCCTCCGGCTGAAGGAGGGGTTAACGAAGAGGGAGGAGAAGATTTTGCTTAACTCCGCAAGGTACTGCGAAATTGGAAAATTTTTGGAACGGCCGGTCAGCTTGGAAATAATTTTAGGTCCCCCGTTACCTTAGGACCATCCTCGCCAGCCCAATCATAGCCCTGAAAGCTTTGTAGACAGTAAGGTAATCGGGGTGGGAGAATTCCACGGTGCGCCCATCCAACCTTTTCGCCTCAGGGATAAGTTCGGCAAGGTCAGCGTAAGCGCTGTTTATGAATTCAACCCGAATGGTGAAGGGCCCTTCTAAGCGGAACAATTTACCGCCCTGCTTCAAGGCTTCATAGGCTGCTTTTTTAATCCTTTCTCTGGCTTCGGCTGGGGGAAGACAACGAGCCGCATATCGCCCTACTGCTTCTTTTACCACTACCGTTTGGATTTCCCCGAGGAATTTGTGGGCTTCCTCCACCACCTTATCGTCCCCGGTAACAAGGCCTACTGGGACGCCGAAGTGCCCGGCTAAGGCCGCATTCAGTCCCAGCTCTCCGATAAGCATCCCGTTTAAGTAGACGTTGAACACGATTCTGCCCATGTAAGTGTGGTCCATAACTCCGGCCCAGGTCCCAGCCCTGGAGTGGTATCCTATGAAAAAGGCGAGGTCAAATCCGCCGTCTATGCCTTCCATCATTTCCAAGGGTTTAGGGGAGCCGCTTACAAGCTGGGCTTTAGGGTGTATTTCTTCAACTAAGATGTTATCCATGGAGCCATGGGCGTCGTTGACCAGGATTTCGGTAGCGCCTCCTTCAATAGCCCCTTCAATGGCCGCATTGACTTCTAAGGTCATTAGTTTGCGGAAGCGGTTATACTCTTCTCGGTTTTCGCCGACTTGGTTGGGGTTGACAACTCCGGAGATTCCTTCCATATCGCAGGAAATGTAAACTTTCATGGCTGCCCTCCTTGGAAGCGCATTAGTTAATATGGTAGGGGGCTCTGCCCCCTGGACCCCCGTTTGCCCACCCCCGTTGGCTTAAGGTTTGCCAGCGTATTGGGTCCCACTCGTGGCGGGGTTGCTAATGTGGGCAACTCGCCCCTTTAATGTTTCGTGGGGGGACACCCCCCACAACCACCTGCCAGGGGGCTTCGCCCCCCTGGACCCCCGTTTGCCCACCCCCGTTGGCTGAGGGTTTGCCAGCATTTTGGGTCCCACTCGCAGCGGGGTTGCTAATGTGGCAAGCTCGCCCCCTTTAAGGTTTCGTGGGGGGACACCCCCCACGCCCCCCGCCAGGGGGCTTTGCCCCCTGGACCCCCGTTTGCCCACCCCCGTGGGCTTTGGGTTTGCCAGCGTATTGGGTCCCCCTCGTGGCGGGGTTGCTAATGTGGGCTACTCGCCCCTTTTAAGGTTTCGTGGGGGGACACCCCCCACGGCCCCCCGCCAGGGGCTTCGCCCCCTGGACCCCCGTTTGCCCACCCCCGTGGGCTGAGGGTTTGCCAGCGTCTTGGGTCCCACTCATGGTGGGGTTGCTGATGTGGGCAGCTCGCCCCCTTTAAGGTTTCGTGGGGGGACACCCCCCACGCCCCCCGCCAGGGGCTTCGCCCCCCTGGACCCCCCGTTTTCCCACCCCCGTGGGCTGAGGGTTTGCCAGCGTCTTGGGTCCCACTCATGGTGGGGTTGCTGATGTGGGCAGCTCGCCCCCTTTAAGGTTTCGTGGGGGGAC
>Ga0207433_10010417_pt1 | contig 14473 bp, 11 predicted proteins | sample YelNatPaOPGAMG01_FD_187559 | JGI IMG/M metagenome (GOLD analysis project Ga0207433, IMG submission 187559) | Hot spring thermophilic microbial communities from Obsidian Pool, Yellowstone National Park, USA - OP-RAMG-01 (SPAdes) (version 3) | ecosystem: Environmental > Aquatic > Thermal springs... | reverse complement strand
GTCGTTCTGTATTGTGGTGATTTTGCCCCGCAGTGTGTTCTTTCCACTGTTGATTATTGTGATGTTTTTTGTAGCTTTTTCGTTGATGTGTATGTTGAGTGTTGTGTCGTTATCAATTTTCCCATCACTTAAAACCCAGTATCCCTCATGCACTACAAGCTTCGGCTGAAAATCCGCTATGTCTGGTAGTTCTGGCACTCGTGTAAGCGTTAGATTTGCATTTTTGAGATAGAGAATTAGATAGTCGCCAGAAACTCTATCCTGAATAATTGATGGTTTGATTTCATCATGCGTTGTGTGTGTCAGGTATGTGGGCGTACTCCAGTTTCCATTATTCAGTTTAGTGTAGTACACATTATGCTCAAGACCCCTGCCACCCTGCTCATTTACATCAGAATCATAGTACATAGTTAGATGCCCGTCCAGATCAACAAACAGACCCGGATTATCATCCTCTCCAGGTGTGATTACCACTGTAGATGGCTCAGCCCATTCGATACCATTATTTGTGCATGAATATAATATATCATTCTCTATTTGGTCCTCAGTATCATGAGAAAAGAATGTATGATCATACCTGTCTGAAGAAAATACAATATGTAATTTGCCACCGAAAAACGCAAGGTGCGGTGCAGTGTCGCTGGCATTGTCCTTAAAGAGATGTGTTGGTGCACTCCAGTTTCCAGTGTTTGCGTCAAAACTGGAGATGACAATTGAGCCACGGTCTGCGTCCTTCCGGTAGAGGTTTGTATCCCACGCGACCCATATCTTTCCAAACGCCTCAGATATGCTCGGATTTGAGTTCACCGTGGTGTTGTCTTTGAAAATGTAAGAAACACCAGACCAGTTCACCGCATCTGTGGATGTCACATATGCGATATGACTGGAGTATCCCTCAACCTCTGCAAATACGATTATATATTTTCCATCGGAACTCTGATATATCTGCGGTTCTGCAGGCGTCGTTCCGTTGAAAGGTATACTGCTCTTCAAACTCCAGTTATATGTGTTTGTGGATGTGTATACGAAAATTTGACTTCCGGATGTGAATGTAACCAGAAATTTCCCATCAACCGCGTGTATCATGGAGCCACCAGAAGATACATGCTCTGCAATCACGGTCGCCTGGGCGTCAATCAGAGGCACCCTGCTCGCATTTACCTGCGTTGGCGATAGAAGAGCCAGCGCAATGAACAACACCGCAATTATCCCCAACTGCCAGCATTTATGTTTGCTAAGAACTCTTATATCTACCATAAAATTCACCATGGCACACATTATGACTTTTATGTATTTAATATTTTCTCGATTTATGATTTTAATTTTATGCCTACCAGAAAAAAATTTTTCTTCCTGCCAGAAAGAACTTCAGCGCGAAGGTTTGCACTCACGGAAAGACCATTGCCCCGTAGCCCACAACTTCAAACATATCCTCGACATCGCCAGAGGTAGCATACTTGAGCAACCTTCCATGCAAACCGAGTGTGTAAAGCATGGTCATAACTGGACCGTAACCACACATGCTTATTCCGTACTTTCTAATTACGGTATAAAGCTCTTCTGGCTGACACATTTTTATTTTCTCGATTGCCAGTGCATCGTACTTGTATGCCCATTCCTTCGGCACATAGTGCGAGAAGTCGGTGGACGCAACAATAACCACATCCTTCTTTGTGGTTTCAATTGCTTTTTTTATTATCTCCGCAGTTTTTTTTGCGGTGTGCGGGTCCATGCGGTACATGGCAATGGGCACAAATTTGATGTCATTTTTAAAATACTGAATAAATGGGAGATGCACCTCGATTGAATGCTCCGCCTCATGTGCATTCGGGTCGTCTGCAAGTCCGAGATTGACCATAATGTCTGCAAGTTCTCCGTCTATTTTTGCGGTGCCCAGCGGGGTGATGAAATCCTGGCGTGCGAGTGCGACCTCTTCACCAAACCCGTGGTGATTAACACCAAGGATTACAAATGTCTCTGGAAAACCATCTTCAGCCAGTGCACCGTAGGCATGTGAGGCAACGGGTCCGGAGTACACATATCCTGCGTGCGGTGCTACAATGCCCTTTATGTGCCTTGCCCCTTTCTCATTCAGCACGGGAACTTTTCCATATCCGAGTTCATGTCTGAAACACTGCTCAATTAGCTTCCGCAATGAAGATGCACTCGAGGGATAGAACGAACCAGAAACTGCTGGCATTCTCACAGTCATGCATGGAGTATTGCACTCATGGTATTTAAAATGTTCTCATCTGTGCACCAGCAGCCATTACACACAACGCAATCCACTGAAAACCGAGCATTATCTTTATATGTATCTCGCCTTTACATTTTTGGAGGCAATTACCATGGCATACGCAATATATGGCGTGAAAAAGGACTGCATCGGAAAGATAGATAATGTACTGAAAGATGACCTCGTGAGCAGGCAGAGCATAAAGATACGCGATGCATCCGTGTTTGGAATAAAAAAGGATGTACGCTATGTACTTGTTGAGGGCAGTGAAGAGGCAATAAAGCGTGCGGACGAACTGTTCAAGGATATTGCGGAGAAAGAGCAGGGTGCAGATGCAGAAAGGGCATATGCAGCATTTAAGGCAGAGGACGAAAATGTAGCATCTGGCATGGGCTTTATCGATTTCTGAGAAATGAAAGAACAACTAACCTCTTTTGACATTTTTTGTGCGGTAAAGGAATTACAGCACTGTGCACCTGAATACCTTGAGAAGATATATACTGCAAACGATGGGCAGATTGTTTTTCGTTTTTCTGGCAAATCAGATTTTGAGATTCATTGTATCAACGGTTCATTTATCTCAATCTCAAACATTGAGCATGCACAGGAACCAGATGCATTTGTAATGGAACTCAGAAAGTACATACAGGGCAGAAGAATTGAGAGGATATCGCAGGTGGGATTTGATAGAATCATTGAAATCAACATGGGTGCGTACGCGCTTTTCATCGAGATGTTTGGCGAGGGAAATGTGGTACTGGTGGAAGACGGGATTACCGTATGCGCAAGGAAATACAGGAAGCATGGACAGCGAGAAATTGCAAGAGGCACAGCATACAAACAACCTCCCCAGAAAATCCTGCCCTGGGAACTAACTGCTCAGAAATTCGAAGAAATTGCAAGAAACGCAAAATACGATGTAAGAAGGAACCTGATTACACAGTTCTGGCTCGGTGGCATCTGTGATGAAATCATGTTTAGAGCAGGTGTCAACCCTGATGCCCAAATGCGTGAACTGAACACCCGTGAAATCGAGGCAATTGTAGACGCAATCAGGTGCGTTTTTGAGCAGACAAATGAACTCAAACCCAGTATTGTTTACGAGAATTCTACTCCGCTGGATGTCATCAGTATTGATTATAAAATCTATGAAAATCACAGCAGAAAATTCTTCGAGAGCTTCCTTGAAGCCATCGGTGCATATGTGCAGGAATTACGGCTTATTCAGCACACGAAACAGATTGAAAAGGAGCGAATGGAACGAATTGTTAGAATCGAGAAAAAATTGGAAATGCAAAAGCAGGAATATAGAAGTGCGCTGGAAGAATACCAAAAATGGAAAATGATTGGTGATTTTATATATGCGCATTACGATGACCTGATGCACGCAATTACAAACGACGCAATGCCGTGCTATGCTGAAAAAATCGATGATAAGCTCATTTGCAGGGTTGACGGACTGGAATTTGAAATAAATCTGGATGCCTCATTAAATGACAATGCACAGCGTGCGTATGCAAATGCTGCCGAGGCACGGAAAAAAGCCACACATATAAAGGAGGCAATGAAATACACGGAAATTGAACTGGAACAAACAAAAAATGAAAAGATTGAAATACAGGTTGTGCAAACGCAAGACACGAGACCACACAGAAAAACCTTCTGGTTTGAAAATTTCAGATGGTTTATCTCATCAGATGGTTTTATTGTAATCAGCGGATATGATGCCGCATCCAACGATAAGGTCGTGAAAAAATATCTCGGGGACTTTGACAGGTATGTGCACGCAGACATACACGGGTCTCCAAGCACGGTGATAAAATCCGGGGGCAGGAGCATTCCTGATTCCACAATCTACGAGGCATGTGTGTTTACCGTGTGTTATTCGCAGGCATGGAAGCAATCCGTGGGGAGTGTGGATGCGTACTGGGTGAAGCCAGAACAGGTGAGCAAGACACCAACTAGCGGAGAATTTGTGCCCCGTGGTGCATGGATTATTCGTGGGACGAAAAATTATGTGCGGAATTTAAATCTGGAACTTGGAATTGGATATATTGAGTATGAGAACACAATGCTTCTCATGTGTGCCCCTCTGAGTGCAATCAAAAAACGGACTGCAGATTATGTTGTGATTGTACCTGGAAACACTGAAAAGGAGCAACTTGTGAAGACACTCGCTGTAAGGTTCAAGGAAAAAATCGAGGTGCTGCAAAAAATGCTTCCCGCTGGCAAGACGGATGTGCGTGCATAGCTCTGCTGCATACCATGACATGTGGAATGCATTGCAGTGTGAAGATGCCCACATTGAGTTTGGTTGTTCTACAAGACCAGGGGATGCCGTGATATATAGTAATTTACTATTATAGTAAATGGGTATAATCACGGTTTCGTAATTCGGGTTTTTGTGGCATACTCAAAATAAATCTCAAAAAAATTATAAGAACCAGACCCAGCCCTTCGCCTCTGCGGACACTTCACCCTTTATTTTTCCCTTCATCTTCAACTTCATCAAAAACTTGACTGCTTCATCTGGACACTGCTTACCTGTGTTTCTCACAAACATTTCTATCTCTCTCGTGGTAGCTTTCCCGTGCTCTCTGAGAAACTGAATTACAAGCAATTCTGCTTCTTCCTCACCCAGTAACATGGTAATCAAATCTCTGTCTCACCGCTATCTGCTCTTCCTTTTTAGCAACGCCCTCATTAAACACACACAGGAGTTTAAAATTATCCCTGGCGGACATATCTGTAATGTCCTTTATGAATGTGAGAAAGCGCTTGAAATCTATCGAAGAAAATACACACTCAAGTCCATCGATCACAACACACTTCCCTCCACCTTCTATGTATCTTTTAATTGCGACGATAAAGTCCGTATCTGTGGCAAATGGCCTGATCGTCGGCACCTGCTGGTCAGTATTTGTCATAAAATAAAAATCATGCTCGGTGCCGAAGTATGGTTTGAGTTTTTCAGGATATGTTAACGAAATGATAAGCTTGCGTCCATGCTCTCCGAAGCCATTGATAACATTGACCAGTTTCGGGTAAGGCATCCGTGCGATAAGGTATGTCTGTACCGTGCCTAAACGCATATCTGTTTTCTCGAGTTTGAGCGTTCTGTCAAATGTGGACTGAAGGAGTGAGTGTTCCATGCTCGAAAAAAAACCTGGCGAGATATGCACAATTACGCTGGAATTCGTGTACGCAGATGTGTCTGCAATGGACTTTAAGAAATCCATTACTCTGGTGAAATCCGTGACTGCGGTGAGATACTCAATGTCATCCACAAACACCGCACATCCAGTGTTGTTCCGCATGTAATTTAAAACGCTCTGCGTGAGTTCAAATTCAATCCGCTCAGGACTTACGCAAATCGCGGGCGTTTTGGTCTCTATTGATGTGACCCAGATGATATGTACCCATTTAAGTCCAAAGTTGCTCCTCAATTTGTCAGGACATTTGCCTGTGATACACAAACATGGTCTTTCACTGACCGTTTCCCTCATCTTCAGATAAAAAGCATGCCAGTCATCGCTTTCGTACAGATAGTTGAATCCTTCATCAGCACTCGATGGAGCTTCTTCCTTAATCTCAACCTTCGGTTTTTCTTTAACCAACACCTGAGCATCTTTCTTCTTCTTGATGAAATCTAAAAAGCCCATTTCCTTATCTCTCCTTCTGATGCCCGGACACTGATTTTCTAATCAGATTTGCAACGCTCACCAGCACAAGTATGAGAATAAGCCAGTATATTCCATAGTCCGGCGTTTTCTGTGTATTCTGATTATTGTCATGTGCTACTTCCGGTAACACCTTTATCACAATGTATGTGGTATTTTCTGAAAATCCATCTGCATAACCGGATATAGAAATACCGAATTCCGTGGCATTCACCACAACTGGTGGTGTGAACACACATACAAACTTTCCATCAGCATCCGTTGTTCCATTGTTTGGCTGAAAGTACTCCTCGCCCGTCTGTTTTAAGCCCATACCAAGACCCACACGCACTGTTGCATTTTTCACTGGTGTTCCCTGATATGTCACATATACCGTTATCTCAGCACTCTGGTTGTTGTACATCTGCGTCAGATTTGAACTTGCACTCAATTCAATTTTTGGCAATGGTAGAAGTGTAAATTCTGCGGTGTTCATTGCAGAATCGTAGCCCTCCTTCGCCGCATTTACACTAACCGTACACACCAGCGTAACCTGTGAAATCGGGGTCCTGAGTATACTCCGCGCCTTTCCCTGTGCATCCGTAGTAGTGTTTGCGGGTGTAAATAAACCGCCTTCCTGGCTAAGCCAGAATTCCACATACGCGCCCTCTACCGGTGTGCCCTGCGCAGTCACAACTACATCTACCATAATTGTGAGACCACTCTGAACCATGGTTTCATTTAAAGTCACATTCACCTCTAACCTGGGCAACTGCCTGGGTGTATCAACGCCATACCGTTCTACTGATTGTGATGTTTCTGCAGTGGATGTGCAGTTTCCATACGCCAGCGTAATCAGCAGTACGCAAACACACGCAATACTCAGAATGATTCCCCTGCTCCTCATCATGAGTGTAGGCATTATTTTCTTAAATATAAATGTATCCCGAAAATTTGAATTCGGGCAGGGCCATTTTGCAGATTTCATCTGCACTCACTAACCTTAAAATACCTCACCTGCTTATCATCTTACTGGTGAATACATGGGCACGAGAAAAACAAGAATCATGATAAAACAGGAGAACTGCACGGGGTGCAAGGCATGCATGCTCGCATGTTCTGCCTGGCACACAAAAAAATACTCGCTTGCAATGGCACGCATCTGGGTGAATGAAATTGATGAACTCACGGTAGTGCCGAATGTGTGCAGGCACTGTGTATCTCCCGCATGTATGAAGGCATGCCAGTACGGAGCAATCACAAAAGAGGGCGAAGTCGTGCTTATCAACCCGAGAAAGTGCACGGGGTGCAGGGCCTGTGTCTCCGCCTGTCCATTCGGGGCAATAAAGTACTCGGAGAAACTGAAAATACCGCTGAAATGTGACCTCTGTGATGGCGACCCAGCATGTATAAAAGCATGCATAACGGGTGCAATATATTAGGGGGTGCGTAAAATGCATGGATACGCCGGCAAAATTCTAATTGTTGACCTGAGCAAGGGCAAGGTTGTATCAAAGGAACTGGAACGGAGCAGGGCAAAAAAATATCTCGGAGGTGTTGGACTGGCTGCAAGTTATCTCTGGGAGCACATCGATGCAAATACAGACCCGCTGGGTCCAGAGAACATGCTCATATTTACCACAGGACCTGTAAACGGCACCGGTTTTCCACCAACTGGCAGATTTGCAGTTTGCTCCAGGTCACCACTCACAAATATCTGGGCTGAAAGCCATGCAGGTGGTTTCTTCGGGCCAATGCTCAAGTACGCCGGTTACGACATGGTAATTATCACAGGCAGAGCCAGCACGAAGGTATACCTCGCAATCGATGACCGCAATGTGGAATTGAGAAAGGCAGAGCATCTCTGGGGCAAGGATGTACTCGAGACAAACGAGCGTATTAATGAAGAATTTCCTGATGCAGAAATTGCGTGCATAGGACCTGCAGGAGAGAACATGGTGAAGTATGCATCAATTCAGGTATGCAGACACCGTGCACTAGGAAGAACTGGCATGGGTGCAATAATGGGTGCAAAGGGATTAAAGGCGGTTGCGGTGCGTGGCACCGGTGAGATTTCAGTGGCACACTTTGAAAAGTTCTGGGAATTTGTTGAACATGCAAGAGAGCGTTATACGAAGGAGCGGTGGGGCATTGCAGCCCAGGAATCACTTGGAAAGTATGGAACCACGAGCCTGGTCGAGGCGGAGCAGGAAATTGGAAGATTGCCCACAAAAAATCACAGCACGGGTGTGTACAAGGATTATGATAAGATTGGTGGTGAGGCAATAAGAGCACATGTGAGGAAGAAGCGCAGGGCATGCATGGGATGTGCAATTCAGTGCAAGTATGTGGCAGTTGTGGATGAGGGAAAGTACAGAGGCACAGTAACTGAAGGTCCCGAGTATGAGACAATCGTGGCATTTGGCTCAGATGAGTTGAATGCAGACCTCGGTTCAATTGTACATGCCAATTATCTGTGCAACAAACTGGGTCTGGACACGATCAGCACCGGGAAGTCCATTGCATTTGCGATGGAACTGAGCGAGAAGGGCATCATCAGCGAGAAAATAAAATGGGGTGATGCTGATGCCATGATAAATCTCATCCATGACATTGCATACAGGCGTGGGCTGGGAAATGAACTGGCAGAAGGTGTGCGCAACATGGCGAGAAAGCTGGGCGGTGAGGCAGAGAAACTGGCTGTGCATGTGAAGGGGCTGGAGATGTCCGGGCAGGATGGTAGAGCCCATAAGTCAATTGGACTTACACATGCGATTTCAGTGAGAGGTGCAGACCATCTGCGCAGTATTTCATGTCTTGATGAACTTGGATATGTGGACATCGCCAGGGAAAGGTATAAGGAAGATGCGAAGACGATTCTCAACCTGCGAAGTGAGGAGTTGAAGGGAATTCTGGTCGAGGACATGGAAACGAACTATGCGATTGTGGATTCACTCATCATCTGCAAGTATGGAACGATGTGGCCCCCGATATTATACTATCCCGACTACGCAAATCTCATTTTTTACATCACTGGATTTAAGGAGTACAGCGATGTAAAAGGTGTGCGAAAACTAGGGGAACGCATATGCATGCTGAGGAGGGCAATCAATGCAAAACTCGGAGTAACACGAAAGGATGATACACTGCCCTACAAGCAGTTACATGAACCAATGCCAGATGGCCCTGCTGCAGGCGAAGTTGTGCATCTGGATAAAATGCTCGATGAATTCTACGATGCCAGGGGCTGCACGAGAGACGGAAAGCCAAAGTACAGCAAGTTGAAGGAACTCGGGCTGAAAGATGTGGGCGATGAACTCGTGAGAAGGAGAATAATAACAGAGAAATCATGAGCGAGAGGGAATGTGTGGAAATACGGGTGTTTAACGGGACACAACATACTACTGGTGGACTTATCGCAATCTAATCACAGAACCAGCTTCTCCATCATAAGGTTTTTATGTTTGTTTGCGTATATATGAATGCCGCAATGATGTGAATTATCTGTCTGAGTGGTGATGACTGATGGGCGATCAGAGCGGTTTATTTTATTTTTCTGCTTCCTCAGTGTAAGTTGGTGCCGCAGTTTGGACATGCGGATAGCCGTGCGGCACATGCAGGATGTATCACTGCTCCGCAAGAGGGACACACAAATGCCTGATTCACAAGTTCGGGTGGTATCGGGTAGTGACAGCTTGCGCATTTTACTACCGGTGGTGCCTTTGGTTTCTCCTCTTTTGGCTTTGGTTTCTTCTTCGGAGTTAGCATATACACAAAATCGTCCCAGTAATCCAGATACTTTAGCACGACGAACATTATCACGAGAATTAAAGGTATGAGTAAAAGGAGATACCAGTAATTTATATGCGTGCTTATGAAGTACGGGGTGTTACTGCCACCAGAGGGAAGAGTGACTGTATTTCCTGCGTTATCTTTCACAACGATATAATACTGAATGCCGTCAAGCGTCACATCTTCTTTTGGAATTGTAGCAGTGTATGTTTTTCCATCTGAGCTTGTCATTCGCAGGTCCCTGTACGAGCCCCATGTGGGATTTTTGTAGTAGAGCCGCACATCAGCAATTCCGCTACCAAATTCACTTACAGTAACCGTTAAAGAAATATCCTCTGAATAAAGGCCTTCGGTAATCTGGCTATGTTTTACCTCTGGCATTGTGGTATCTACCTTGAAGGACACATTTTTTACACTTTCCTTGTTCCTCGCAACATCCACAGAGTAGAAGAATACACTGTAATATCCATCATCAAATGATAACTCGGATACATATCTCGCCCAGTCACCAGTTTCTCCTATTCTGTAGAATGTCTCCGCTACACCGGATGTGTAGTCGTCTGGCAACAGCTTCAGGACTACTCTACCCGTAAACCAGTTATTCGTGCCATTCTTACCGGATATGTTGTATGCGGTGTTAGGTGCAGTAGAATCCACCTTAATCGTTATTGTGTTTGTGGTTTCCATGTTTGTGGCAACATCCCTGGCAAAGAATTCTATTGTAGTGATTCCGTCTGAAGTTATATAAATTTCCTCGGTGTAGTTCTGCCATTCGTAACCCGGATACCTGTATGCAATTTCATCCACACCTGAAACATTATCGGTTGCTGTAAGGTTTACTATCACATTTGAGATGTACCAGCCGTACGCCCCTAATTGACCTGTGACTTTTACACTGGTTGTGGGTGCGACTGTATCTACTTTAATTTCTTGCGTGTTTTGTGTAATCAATCCCGCGCCATTCTTTACCTGGTATTCAAATGTGTGAATACCATCTGAAATTCTCACAGCATCTGAATAGTTCTGCCAGTTTCCATCATCTATTCTATACAGTATCCGAGAGATGTTTGAGATGTCTGAGGCAAGAATTCTCACGCTCGCACTTGTGATATACCAGCCCGTATATGTCAGATTCCCACTGATGTTTAACTCTACAGATGGGGGCGTTGTATCTATCCGTACTACCGTTTGTTTTGTGTTTTCTTGATTTCCCGCACTATCCAGTGCGTAATATTCGACTGTGTATATCCCCTCTTCAGACAGGGTAAACGGCTCAACATACTGTGTCCAGGTTTCTGATGAATTTACACGATAGTATGTTTCTAAGACCCCGGAATAGTTGTCAGTGGATGCTAAATTCACGGTTACTGCGGATGTGTACCATCCGTTTTCTCCGATTGTTCCTGTGAGCGTACAGCCAGTTGTGGGTGAGGTTTTATCAATCTTGAAACTTATGCTTTTTTGGGTTTCCGTATTTCCTGCGTAATCAACTGAGTAAAACTCTACCGTGTAATATGATTCATTCACATATGTTACGGGTGCTGTGTAAAGCGTCCATGTGAACGATGTGTTCAACTTGTAATATGTCTTATTCACACCGGATGCGGTGTCTGCTGGCTGGAGCGTGAGAGTTACTGGCGACACATACCATTCATTCGCTCCAACTGTTCCTGTGAGATAAGCGTCGGTGACTGGATTTGCCAGATCTACCTTGACTACCAGCGTTTTTGTGTTCTCAGTATTGCCTACCTTATCAATCGCACGATAACTGATATTGTACCAGCCCTCCGTGCTCAGGGATATGTTGGAGGTATACACCTGCCAGCCACCAGAATTTATGCGATACTCTATTCTATCCACACCAATGCCAGAATCCGTTGCGGATAAATTCACAGATACTGTTGAGATGTACCAGCCGTTTGCTCCGAGCGTGCCAACTGCAGTCGCTGTAGTAACCGGTGGTGTGGAATCTATCGTGTATGTGACTTCAATCTTTGGCCAGTATGCCTGAATGCCACAATCAGATGCGTAGAAATATTTACCGCTTCCCCAGTTCGTCATGAGGGCAAGTCCGTAATTTGGAGATGTTCCGTACACCCACTCCTTGAACACTGAGGTTATATTCCAGGAATACCATATTCCACTACCCCCGACATTCGCAGCAGCCACTGCAGTGGAATCATAATCTGTTCCAGCAGCCATTCCTGGACTTTGCCAGTTCTCGGTTGATGTGCGAGCGTACCATGTGGCACCCGGCGATGGTGTACCATTTCCATATCCTTCATCCCATGACCTCAGCATTTTGTATGCACCAATTGAAAGCACCTCTCCTGAGTTCTCCACATAGTAGCAGTATAACTTAAGTGTAGCCAATGAAATCACACTGCCAGATGGCATTGAAATTGGAAAATTCAGCAGAACTTTTTCTGGCTGAGTACCATTTACTTTCAGTGTGTTATTTATTCCAAAGTTTGCGGTCTGGTATGCAGGATTTGAGGATATGTAGGTATCAAGCATATCTGCAGGTGTGGGCTGGATTGTCATTGAATCTCGCTGGGCATTAAATGATGGTTCCGCAGATGCGGTGTCAATCTCAGACCATGTCACACCCTGTCTTTCGCTTTCGGATACAATAATGAATACATTTGCCAGCAACACAATACTTATAGATATGCACACTACCATTTTTAAATGCATATTCCACATATGTTTCACCTTTTCCTCTACGGTTCTTACTGGTGAGCTTATATGGTTCTTAAATATATATATTTTATCACAGCTTTACCTTGAGTTCTATCTTCTTCTTCTCAATTCGGTCTTCATACTTTCTTGGCAGTGATATGGCAAGTTCTTCGATTTTTTGAAGATTCTTTATGAACTGCGCCTTGCTCTCTGTTGAAATCAGCTTCTCAAATTCCTTCAATTTTGTATAGTAGTCAATAAAAATCCAGCCGAATATCAGAAGAAAGAACGGTCCGAGAATAACACACCACAGGTAGAAATTTCCGATTGCATTCTCAATGTTCTTCACGGGTTCTGGCATTGCTCCTTTTATCGGTTCAAAGCCCGCAATACCAATGAATGCAATTATTGAAAATATCACGATTGCAGTCACGGAAAGTATGTGTCCATAATCACGCCAGATTGCCCATGTCATGGTGGCACCATTATCCCCTATATTGTAGTTATGTAAAAACTTTTCTACGACCATTTTCCATGTGTAGCGACACGCGCTGTATAAAAACATGTGGGGAAAAACCTTTTAATCTTTGATGCGATACCGCCATCATGCGAAGATTGCTAAAAAAAATTGCACTGCTTGGAGACGGAGCAGTGGGAAAAACAAGCTTGATTGCCAGATATGTGATGAATGAATTTGATGAGAAATATATACAGACGATAGGAACAAGGATATCAAAAAAGGAGGTTGTTGTGGAGACAATTGATGACCGATATTCGATAAATCTTATCATCTGGGATATCCTGGGACAGAAAGAGTACCGTGGTGTTCAGTTCAACGCATTCAAGGGAGTTGAGGGGGCAATAATGGTGTGTGATGTCACGCGCCCAGAGACACTAACAAGTTTGGAGGAATACTGGATTCCCTCCCTTCTGAAGGTCACTGGCGATATTCCCATGATTTTCTTCGCAAACAAATGTGACCTGATAGATAAGGACAAAGCACAAATCATAACTGCAGAACTTGAGAAAATTGCAAATGCACACCAGCATAAAAGAATTGAAGGAAAATTTAAAAATGCTTTTCTGACGAGTGCGAAAACTGGTGAAAATGTAGAGGTGGGATTCAAGCATATTGTGGCATGTCTGATGCTGCTTGAAGACGAAGAAAAAAGAGACCCCAGAACATTTATAATCGATTCCCTGTTGCGGTCGATTGAGGCAATGGAGTTCGATACTTCTACGCTTCATGGCGCTCTAGATGCAATCATGGTGGACTTCACAACATCATTTGGAAGTGAGAGCGCTGCAATGGACATTCTGAGAGAGGCATTCAAGGAAGCGAATCTTACTTTAAAAGAACCAACATATGTGGGTGTTGAGAAGCTGATTTATGCGCTGTCCAGAAAAGAGAGTTCCGCTGGAAAATCCCAGCAGGAAGTTAAGGCGAATCTTGAACGGAGGTTCGCAATACTCAAGAAAGTACAGCACTGATTGCTGCAATTTTTAATGCACCTGCTTCACAAGCCCGAAAAAGTTTCTAAATTACGGATAATTTGATTTTTGGGTCTTGCTCATGCATTTATTATATATTCTCATTTTCACTAAAAATTCCTCACATGCCGCTTCCTTCCCATCAACAACTTTGCTCCAAGCACTGCAATCACAAACACAAGCACTGCCAGAGCAATCTCCCAGGGCAGGTAATCCGCACTTGCACTGCCCCGCTCTCCAACACAGAACGCAAAGTGTGCACTCGCATTTTCATAACCAGCTGCATGTGCAGTGATATCCAGCACGACCGTTGCACCGCTCGCATTTGCAGGTATCTTCATCGTTATCTGCCATCTTCCAGTGCCTTCTGGTGTTATGTTTTCCACTGCTACAATGTCTTTGTTGGTGACATTTACATCAATTGTCGCATTTACAAATTCGCCAGTTCTGGCATCCTGCACCCACACATTCAAAGACACACAGTCACCAGCAACAACTGCTGTGGAATTCAGTTCGATGCCAACAACCAGCGTCTTCTTTTCCCCAACTTGTGCCTGCACATTTAATTCCGTGCCAGCAATGACATCGGAATAACCGTAGGCATGCACCATTG